>OGCL01000959.1_pt1 | contig 27130 bp, 19 predicted proteins | sample 1570041 | NCBI WGS metagenome assembly OGCL01 (sample SAMN06266162, study PRJEB24511) | hot springs metagenome | isolation source: Hot spring water | place: South Africa: Limpopo | collected 2015-06-22 | reverse complement strand
CGCTCCGACTTCGGTTGGAGTGGGCTAGAACTGGGAATCCCCCACCTCTTAGCGAAGCCTAGGTGGGGGAGCTTCAACTCAGGCACTTATCCGAGTCACACCCTGCTGGACCCGCTTCTTCAATCGGTTGGGTGTAGCGGGAGAGTGCAGCATGAAAATCCTCCATGCGCCGTCGTTGGCGCACGGCTGCAACCTCTTGCTCGTACCGTTCTTTGCTAATGGGTTCAAAGGGTAAGCGCGGGAAGGTTTCATTGGCATCAAACCGTGCCAGCAGTGCCGCAGACATATACCCCTGATCTTGCTGGATGGCCTCATAGATTGCGGTGGCTAAGGGTTCGATTTCGTGTTCCCGTAACTCGATAGTGGCTGAGGTGTTATGGGTGGTGTAGTGCTGCTGCACCTGCATGTAAAAATCGAACTGCGCTAGGGCGGAAAACTGGCTAATGTCGATGGCATCGGCACCGGGCAGGTCTGCCCATGAAACGGCTACCGGAATTTCTACCAGCCACTCGCTACAGCGGGGGTCAAAGGGGTCATCCAAGAGTTTGCCCTGCTCGTCTTTGTCGGATTGGGAGGGGATAACGTTATAACCATAGTCGTAGCAGGCCATGGCCACAGGGTCGCCCTTACGGAACGTAATTCGGCGAATGAAGCGCTGGGCTTTGGGGGGGTGCCAGCCGGGGGAAGCGCCGGTTAAGAGGGACTTGGTACCGGCAGGCTGGACGGTGGTGCAGCGATTGGGGCGCTTTAGGCCGTGGCGATCGCAATAGTCCCATACGGCGGCATGAACAATCTCTTTCCAGCGTTGCAGGTAGGCCGCTTCTTGAGCTTTGAAGGCCTGCCCTTGGGCGTTAGCGGGTCGCCCTTGTGCCCACCAGTTCAACCACTCTGGGCCAAAGGCATGGACAAAGAAATCAAATAATCCTGTAAAGCTCACACCCACAATCGGGTCGAGTTCCCGCGCATAGCGGTAGCGTTCCACTTCAAAGCGATGGTTCAGCAGGGCGGCAACAGAAATTGCCCCTGCCTTAAAGGCTCTTTCTTGGGTCGCTGTATCTGCCGGATCAATTTGATTCAAATGAATTTCAGAAAGATTGCACTGCCCCGTCAAGGTGCCGCCAAACACGCCCTTGTGAAATTCTGGCTCGTTGAAGCAGAAGCTATCGTGCTTTCCGGGCAGTGGTTCCACAGAACGAATGACCTGCCACTTACCTTTTGTCTTGGGTTTATGGCCCTTGGAGGTATCCACCCGCTGACAGGGAATGGTGGCGCAGTTGGTAATTTGCAGATACCAGAGATCCTTTTGCCGGACTCCTAGGTTGGTCTTGCTGCCAGCCTTGGCTGCTAGGTTAATGGAGGAACGGATGCCGCACTTCAGCAGCAGCAGATACAGACGGTAGGCTCGATCATAGCCGGAAATATAGAGCCGCACGCCGCCGGAGGGAGTTTCCGAGCCATCGGCATCAATCAACCCAGCAACGAAGTGCAAAATACCTTCACGATTCCAACTTGCCAAGGCATCGAGCGCTTGGGCTTCACCCTTGAGGGCGCGTACCTGCTCCGGATCGAAGTTGTCGTGGAAGCCTGTGTAGAGCAAGCAGGGGGTTTCGAGATTTTCGGCATAGTAGCGCAGCTTGCCAGAGGTACGTCCGGCCAAGGCAAGGCTTTGGTAGCTCTTGGCTCCATAGAGGCGCAACTGGAGCTGGGGCTTGCCGTTGGACTGGCACAACGAACCATCTCCCACCAGTTGCCCTAGGGTATAAGCCCAAATGGGATCAACAAATGCACCATCCTGATAGTCAATCTGGAATGGCTCCGTGTGCAGGGCGTAGGGATGGCTATCGAGGCGATTCCTCAATTCCTCGGTAGTCAGTTCAGTGTAGGTGCGGCTAAAACGATCGCTCACGAAGAAGCGGTGCTTTCCAGTGACATCCAGCCACGTGCCATCGCTAAAGGTAACGCGATACATCTGGCGATTGTGCCCTGTTTGCACAGGTATTACTTGGCTCCAGCGACGACCGTTCCACACCTCCACTGTTTCCCCTACTAGAGACTGAATGGGGTGGAGTCCGTCACGGGTGATGATCAGCGTAGAACCCGCTACGCAATGAAAGTTGGCAGACAAAATTTCACCGCAGGGATTCAGGCCATACCGTCCAAGTCGATGCTCCATTTCCCGTTGATCGGCATTGGGGGCTAGCTGCTTGAGGAAGGCTTCCCCTTGACCCTGTTCGTAAGCGCGGAGAAATTGCTGCTTCAGGGTTGTCGTGGTCAAAAGATCGGCATTGCCACGGGCGATCGCCTCCCCGGCCCATTGAATGGCTCCTTCACCGGAATAGAACTGACTACGCACGGCGCTAATGCAGTCTTCTAGGGTTGGTTTGCGGTGGAACACACGGGTGTGATTCGCCATGCGTAAGGCATCCCGGGCCGGGTCAATGAACCAGTTGCCCTGCGCATCCTGTTGCCAGAGATTTTGCTTGGCAGCCGCGAACTCGGCATCATTGCTGTCCCCTTGGCGCATCCCTGCCGATCGCCTCACATTTCCGGCAACCACCACCGTCGCCGCCTCATCAATGAGTAAACAGCATTCCACCGAGGTTAACTGCCGCCCCACGGCAGCATTCAAAATTACTGCACAGCGATGGTATAACCCAGCTAATTTGACAGGGTTGGCAACACCGCCAAACCCTTTTAAGCGTTCGCCGGTGGGTCTAACATCACTAATATCAATCGTCAGAGTGACGTGGCCATTGAACTGGGGATCGGTGGAGGCTTCTAGCACCGTCTGGTAGGATTTCACCCATCCTTGGCGGCTATCCCCAACCTTGATGTTGATGTGGCTACCCTCAACGGTGACGGTGGTGAACTCTTGGCGTTGCGCTTTGGGGGTTTGGCCAATGGTGCCCACCACCTCAATCTCTAGCCGATTGCGAATAGGGGGTAACTGGCTGATGTACTTGTGCTCTAAGACGGCGCCGGTGCCACACCCCTGCATGGCCAGATCCATCATTAAGCCAAATGAGTCCCAGTCCACCACGTTGGTGCTGGTGCAGTTGTAGGCTCCCGAATAATTTTCCGGTCGCTTCACCCAGTCGGTGCCCCCCACCCATAGCCACCGCCCTGAGGGTAGTGCCTTAATCTCGTGCTGCATCTGCGTGAGTAGCGCCACTTCATCATCACTGAGATGGCCAACCTCTTTTAAGCCCTGAATGGTGCGATCGCACACCTGCTGCCAGCTTTCCCGCTGGCCATCGGCATCTTGGCGACTGTAGGTGCGGTAGAACACCGGATAGGCGGTGGGTGCACTTGCCGGAAAAAGTGTCTGAGGCCGCGGTGGATTTTGCACCATAGGGAGAGTTTCCTACGAGGACGATGGGGATGGGGCAATACTAGCAGTAGTGTACCGAAGCCAATCGAAAGGGTCAATAACCACTAGCGGTACTGCCTAGGTGATCTGTTCGGATGGTAACCGAGGGCTGCTGGTTGGTGTTGAAAATTCAGGGCGTGGGCATTGGCAGGACTAAACTTCATGCTGCCTAGTAGGGCAAGGGGTGGCGTTCAGCCCCAAAAAACTCAAGATTGACAACGCAAGATAACTCAGTCGTTTGGCTGCTGAGTGGTTACCCGATGCATACCGGCAGCAGCAAACTGCTCGAAGGCAGCGTTGGCGGCCTCGGTGAAGTCCACCACGCCCGGAACCCGGACGGGGGAGGTGCCATCCTCCAGTAAATAGACGTTGTTGGCCAGTTGGGGATCCCGTTGTTGAATTTCGCAGAGGAGATCCGCCACCGTCCAAGCGACGCAGTGGCTCTTGGCCTGACCCGCAATGAACAACCGATCAAACTCCAACAGGTGGTCAATTAGGGCGGTATTGGCCGGGGCGATCGCCCCCCCATGGGCATCCACCATCACTTCTGGTCGCAGGACTGAGTAGTGTTCGGTGAGGGGATGGCTACCCTTGAGTTCAATGCGGGTTGGCTGCTGCCGCGCAACCGCGTGAAAAAAGCAGGCTTCTTCAATGGCGGCCACCAGCGCATGGCCAATGCCCCCCACCATTGAATGGTAGGGCCAAATCGTTAAGGGAAACTTGCCCTTCGCGGCTAACTGTGCCACGTAATGCTCGACATAGGCCGGTAGAGTGGCTGAGTGGTGGGGCAGTTTGGGGTTAGGTTGCCACCGACCGGCGCGCACATCTTCAAGGGTAATGGTTGTCAGGGGGGGAGGATGCTCGCCTGCGGGACTTACCCAAAACAGCGGATGGAAAATTTGGGCAGCGGTGTGGGTATCTAGGGTCACGATAATTTCACTGAGGTGGGCTAGGTGCTGGTAAATAAACCGGCACAGCCGTTGATTATCGGCCTCGGCACCGGCCACGTATAGCTCAAACTCGGGCAGGCAAAAGGTGTTCTGCACATCAATTAGGAGCAGGCCAAGCCGCTGTGAATCGTTGCAAGCAGGCGGAATCTGGTGTTGGTGTGCCCATGCTTGGGCTTGAGTGGCACGTTCTTGGTAGGGAACCCGCCACACTGCTCCTACGCGATCTGGATCAAAAAAGTCGGGAATGGGCAGCAGCATGTCTATTCATCTAAGGTGTAGGTTTGGAGATTCTCAAGGGGCTGCACCTTCAGGAGGCGCTCGGCGCGGCGAATTTCGTTATCGCTCCCCTGAATCACGACGAGGTACTTGCCCCGTTGTAGGCGCACCTGAAAGGGCGTGCCGGAGGGACCGGCAATCACAACTTTAAGGCCACCCCCCACGGTTAAACTGCCCAAGGCACCGGCGATCGCCCCAAAAACACCGCCAATTAAGCTGTTATCTAAGCGATTCAAGGTGGGCAGAATATCAATTTGCGTGGCTTGGTTAAAGGTAAAGCCCGCAAAAAAGCCAAAGGGCACCAGCCAAAGGAGCATCCGTTGCATTTGCCGCCGCGCCGTTGCAAAGGGGTCTTCTACCCCCACATCTGACCATTGCTTATAGCCCCGCCCCAACAGCTTGACCTTCGCCATCGGAAAGCCATCGGTTTCTAAGCGGGTATAAACGGCTTCCGCCCCTAGGCGATCGCCCAAGGTTGCGACCAAGACAGTCTTCATCGCTAGGATAGAGAAACGATCACAAAACTACCATCGATGCCCCCCCTATTTTCGCACTTTCGCCGCTATTTTGCCGATCTGGGTCTTGTGCTGATGGCCACCACCGTGGCCAGTGCCGTTGTGGTGGGGATTCGCAGCTTGGGGGGGCTACAGCCCCTAGAGTTGGCCGCCTACGACCGCCTGATGCAGTTGCGCCCTTTTGCGGGGGCGGATCCGCGCCTGCTGGTGGTGGGCATTACCGAAGCGGATATCCAGCGCTATCGCGCCCTGTCTTTGCCGGATCAAGTGTATGCAGACCTGTTCCAAAAGCTGCTACAGCACAACCCCCGCGCCATCGGCTTAGATATTTATCGCGATTTTCCGGTGGAACCCGGCCACAAAGCCCTAAATCGGGTCTGGCAAAGCTCCGATCGCCTCTTTGGGGTAACCAAGTTGGGGGATGACATCCATCCCACGATTGCACCACCCCCTGCCCTGAGTGCCGATCAGGTGGGCTTTAATGATGTCACGGTGGATTCGGGCGGGATTGTTCGGCGCAACATCCTATTTTTGGCGGATGATCAGGGGAATTCCCTCTACTCGTTTTCGCTGCGCTTGGCGTTACGCTACTTGGCCGACGAGGGTATTGAGCCGCGCGGCAGTGATGCGGATCCCCACGTGATGCAGTTGGGGCAGACGGTCTTTACGCCCCTGCAACCCAATGATGGGGGCTATGTTAGAGCCGATACCGCAGGCTATCAGGTGATGCTCAACTATCGTGGCGATCATCGGGCCATTACGTGGGTGCCCCTCGGGGAGGTGTTGGCGGGACGGGTTAACCCCGACCTCATTCGCGATCGCGTCGTGCTGGTGGGCAATATTGCCGAGAGTGGCAAAGATTTCTTTTACACTCCCTTTAGCTCGAGTTTGCAGGACGATCAGCGGTTGGCGGGGGTGTTTATCCACGCTCAGATGGTGGGGCAGTTCATTGATGCCGGGCTGGGGCGACGGTCGATGATCTGGTTCTGGCCCGATGGGCTGGAAGTGGGCTGGATGGTGTTCTGGTCGTTGGTGGGGGCGATACTGGCTTGGCGGGTACGGCATCCCTTAGGACTGGCGATCGCCCTTGGCCTGAGCCTGACCCTTCTGTTGGCCACCTGCTACAGTCTGTTCCTCAAGTTAGGCTGGGTGCCCTTGGTGCCGCCTAGCTTAACGCTGCTGCTATCGAGTGGCAGTGTGGTGACTTATACTGCCCAACAGGCTCAACGGCAACGGCAGATGGTGATGCGCCTACTGGGGCAAAGTATGTCGCCGGAAATTGCCGCCGCCATGTGGGAGCGGCGTGATGAACTGCTCAAGGATGGCAAGTTGCCGGGTCAGCGCCTCATTGCCACCCTCTTGTTTACGGACTTAAAGGGCTTTAGCACTATTTCTGAGGGCATGGAGCCGGAGGAACTTTTTGATTGGCTGAACGCCTACCTCGAAAAAGTGGCGGATGTGGTGCAAAGCTACCATGGCGTGATTAACAAGTTTACCGGGGATGGCATTATGGCGGTGTTTGGCGTGCCCTTTCCCCGCACCACTCCCGAGGGAATTGCTGCTGATGCCCGCAATGCGGTCGATTGTGCCCTTGCCCTAGGTCGCCTGCTCGAGCAGCTTAATGAGGGGTGGGCAGCGCAGGGGTTACCGCAAGTAATGATGCGGGCAGGCATTTATACCGGCCCCATTGTGGTGGGGAGTTTAGGCAGCAAAAATCGCCTCGAGTACGGTGTGATTGGCGATAGCGTGAATACTGCCTCACGGCTTGAAAGTGTGGATAAACATCGGCAAATGAGTCCCTGCCGCATTTTAGTGGCGCAAGAAACCCTTGACTACTTGGGCGATCGCTATGCGGTGGAGGCGTGGGGGCCGCTTGAACTCAAAGGTAAAGAGCGCAAAATTCAAGTGTTTCGGGTGCTAGGGGTACACAAAAGTCCCCCCCTGCTGACGGTGCCCCCCGATACACCTAGCCTAGACGGGCACCGCTAAGGCACTTAAGCCAATCGTGATCTGCTGTAAAAATCCTTCCGGGTTAATGGGCACAGGAATATAGCGATCCACACCGCGATAGTTCCCCTGCTCTCCCAGAATAAATATCTTGATCTGAGCCGTGGTGCAGCGGCGGCGGAGTTGATCAACCAGTTCTTGGACATCGCCGTAGCTAAAGGGTTCCGCCAAGATGACGGCTAAGGGGGTCAAGGCTAAAAGGCGATCGACTTCACCATCGACCAGCCACACCACCTGATAGCCTGCGGTGGTCAAAATGGAACAGATGAGCGTGGCGGTGGATTCATCTTCACTCACCAGAACAATGCGCCCTTCGGGAGCGGTCAGGAGTTCTGGGGTGGCAAGGGGCGGCAACGTTACCCCCCCCACCTCATCCGCTAGCTCAGTTCGCGGCTGGGGTAAGCCCACAGTGAAGATACTGCCTTTACCTTCGGTGGAGTCCACCTCAATCCAACCATTGTGCAACTCCACCCACTGCTTGGTTAAGGCTAAGCCTAGTCCAGCACCGGTATAGGCGCGGCCAAAGGAACTATCCAGTTGCTGAAACTTTTGAAACAGCAGGGGTTGCAGGTGGGCGGGAATGCCAATGCCGTTGTCTTCCACCTGGAAGATGAGTTCATCGTCTGTCCACCAAGCCCGCAGAATGACCTCTCCCATGGCGGGGGTAAACTTAATGGCATTGCTGAGCAAATTAATCAGCACCTGTTGCAGCCGCCGGTAATCCCCCCAAAAGCGATCGCGACTGGGAGGAATGACCAGTTGATGGCTGAGGTTAACGTGATGGCGCTGCGCCTGAGGCTGCACCAGTTCAAGGCAGTCGGTACACAGTTGGCGCACCGAAAAGGCACTGCGGTGCAGATGGGAGTGTTCCGCCTGCGAGAGATCCAGAATGCTGTTAATGAGTTCTAGGAGGTGGGTGCCGCTTTCGTGAATAATTTCAAGGTACTCCCGCTGTTTTTCGGTCAGGGGGCCGAGGGGCCAGCGCAAGAGGGTGGCCGATACACCAATCACGCAGGTGAGGGGGGTGCGCAGTTCGTGACTCATGGTGGCCAGAAAATCATTTTTAATGCGATGGGCCGCTTCCATGGCACTGAGGGCTTCCCGCAGGGCTTGGGTGCGCTCATTCACCCGCTGCTCAAGCGTCTCTTTTTGGTGCTGCAACTCGCTATAGAGTTCGGCTTGGTAGATGGCAATACTCAGGTGCTGGCTGAGGTGGACGAGGAACTCAATTTCTTGGGGTTGCCACTGGCGGGGGCGATCGCACTGGTGGGCAATGAGCACCCCCCACAACGTCTCCTGCACAATCACCGGCACAATTAACCATGCCTTGATTTGCCAGCGGGCGGCAAACTCGCGCAAACAGGGGGTGGCGGCATAACGGCGGTCAATGTCATCAACGACAATCACGTCCCCCCGCTGCAACCGCTCGTAGGTAGGGGCAGGCGTACGGCTCCACGCCCAGCACTCATCCCATAGCCCCAACACGGAGCTAATACTGCCATCACGACAGGACTCGTAGGTCACTTGCCCCTGTAGCACTGCCGTTGTATCACTAAACTGCCCCACCAAGAGGCGATCTACCCGCAAAAACTCGCGGATGCGATCCACGGCGGTTTTCAGTAATTCCGGTAGTTCTAAACTCTGGCGAATTTGGGTTGTCACCTGATGCAGCAGCCGTTCTTGGGCTTGGCGTTCGTGTAGGGCTGCTGTGACCAATGGCTGGCACGTCTGGCACTGCTCAATCGTTTCGTCACTCAGGATCGTCATCAGGGTAAAGGCCAGTCCGGTCGGTAGTGTGCTGCCAGTACCTTCCCCCCGCTGTACTAAGCCCTGTAAAACGGTTTTGATCAGGGGACGGTAGGCCGGAGCCATTTGGGCGCGCAACCGCCGCAAAAAGCGGGCAATTGTACTGGGCGCAGTGGTGAGTTGAATGCGATAGTGACCCGGGTGGGGGGTGCTGGTGGCCTGCAACAGAACACTGAGGGAGTTGCCAGCAACAAGGGTAAAGAGTGCGGCTGGCTGCCCTAAATCTTCATTGGTGAGAACCGTCGCTCCTTGGGCACTCGCTTCCGCCAGCAGAGCCGTGGCCATGCGTTCGTAAAACAGAGACGGTAAAATCCGATTAAACATAGGTTCTGAATGGCGCATCATCCACAACTGTTCGGGCAGCAACAGGGCTTGATAGGGGTAGGGAACGACAGGGATAGACTAGATACTACCCTGCATCGTAATGGACTTCACCGGAGAAAAAGAGCCGATAATACCGGACGCATGACTCTTCAACTCCAGTTGTAGCGGCGGTACGTTGCCGGTCACTAAACCTCACTGGTTTGTTTAATAATTGGGGAGCGCTGATGCATCGAATCCTTACACTTTGTGATATTTCGTTAGAGTCTGAGCCGGGTGCTGTTGCATTTTTACAACAAACTGCGGCCCCTATTGTTATTTTAACGGCGGCCGATAGCGATATTGCGCTACTGGCGCAGGCCCATGGCCAGATGGCGGCTGGCTTTCCGGCGCTGCGCTTGGCTCACCTATTGCAGTTGCAGGCGGCGGCAGCTATTGATGACTACGGCGATCGCGTTCTGGCCCATGCAGAGGTTGTCGTGATTCGGCTATTGGGGGGGCGGGGCTACTGGAGCTATGGCCTTGAGGTGACTCAGCAATGGGTGGCCGATCGCGGTGGGCAGTTGATTATTCTCCCCGGCGACGATCGCCCCGATCTGGAACTCATGAGCCTCTCGAGTTGGCCGTTGGCACGGGTAAATCGCCTCTGGCAGTACTTTCGCGAAGGGGGCTTGGCCAACACCCGCTTGGCGCTAGAGTTTATCGGCTATCACGGTTTTGGCATCGGCAGTGAACCGGCTCCGGCCCAGGGGATTCCCCGCTGGGGGGTCTATCCCCAGACTGCCAAGGTGCCCGCAACGGGGCCAAGGGTGGGGCTGCTCTTTTACCGTGCCCATTACTTGGCGGGTAATACCGCCGTGATCGATGCCCTCTGTCAGGCATTACAAGAGCGGCAGATCGCTCCTGTGCCCGTTTTTGTGTCTTCCCTGCAAGACCCGGAGATTCAGGCCGAATTACTAGCGGCGTGGCAAGGGAACGTGGAACTGGTGCTGAATACCACGGGGTTTGCGATCGCCTCGCTGAGGCAAGGGTCTCCCCAGCCCCAGTTTTGGCAGCAGTTAGATGTCCCCGTTTTACAAGTCGTCCTCAGTAGCAGCACCAAAGACGCGTGGGAGCAGCACTCGCAAGGGTTAGTGCCCCGGGATCTGGCCATGCACGTGGTGCTGCCGGAGGTGGATGGGCGCATCCTCAGTCGGGCGGTGTCCTTTAAGGCGGTGGCGCAGATTCACGCCGGTGTGGAAGCCACCGTGACCACCTACGAGCCGCGGCGCGATCGCCTCGAATGGGTGGCGGATCTAGTGCAAAATTGGCTGCAACTGTGCCATAAACGGCCTCAGCAGCGGCGGTTGGCACTCATTTTAGCCAATTACCCCTGTCGCGATGGCCGCCTCGCCAATGGGGTGGGTTTAGATACCCCCAATAGTACAGTGGCTCTGCTGCAAGCCCTACAGGCGGCAGGCTATGATCTCGGCACTTCCCCCTTACCCGCCGATGGGGATGCCCTGATCCAACACCTCAGCCACTACCGCACCAATGACCCGGAAGGGAACCACTGGCGATCGGCGCGGCAATGTTTGCCCCTTGATGTTTACAACCACTATTTTGCTCAACTGCCCGCCAGCGTACAGGCAGCCCTGCGGCAGCGCTGGCCAGAACCAACTGCGGCGATTCCGATTGCTGGCGCTCAATGGGGCAATATCTTTGTGGGCGTGCAACCGAGCCGCGGTTACGATCGCGACCCCAGCCTTAACTACCATGCGCCAGATTTAGAACCCACCCCTGAGTACCTCGGGTTTTACTGGTGGCTGCGGCATCAGTTCCGAGCGGATGCGATTCTCCACATCGGCAAGCACGGCAACTTGGAATGGCTTCCCGGAAAAGGAGTTGCCCTCAGTGCGGCCTGTTACCCCGAAATAGCCCTCGGTCCGGTGCCCCACTTTTATCCCTTTATCGTCAATGATCCGGGGGAAGGGGCGCAAGCCAAGCGGCGGGCACAGGCGGTTATTATCGATCACCTCACCCCCCCCTTAACCCGTGCCGAACTCTACGGTGGACTCGACACCCTTAGCCACTGGATTGAGGAGTATTACGCCGCCGAGCAGTTCGATCGCCCCCGCCTGCCGCAACTGCGCCAGCAAATTGAAACGCTTGTGCAGGAGTTAGATCTCACGCAAGACATTTGCGCCCCGCGCGAGGGGGAATCTTGGACGGCATGGCTCGCCCGTACCGATGGTTACCTGTGCGATCTGCGGGATGCCCAGATCCGCGATGGCCTACACATTCTGGGTCGCTGTCCCGAAGGTAGGCAACTGCGGGATTTAATCGTGGCGATCGCCCGTAGCCCCCATGCCACCCACGCCGGACTCACCCGTGCCCTTGCCCAAGATCAAGGAGTGACCGTGGATCCGCTGACCGCAGACCCCACCGACCCCAGCCCAATTGCGGGTTATCGCTCCGTGGGCGCTTGGCAAGCGGCCCTGGAAGAGACCGCCGCTACCCTCGTTGAGCAACTCCTCAGCGGGATCCCTGTTGAGACCCTGCCCTGTGGGAGAGCCACCCAGCAGGTGCTGCAATGGATTCAGACGGTGCTGTGGCCTGCCCTGCAACAAACCCCCCAAGAACTCAGCCACCTGCTCCACGGTCTTGATGGCGGCTATGTGCCCAGTGGGGCGGCGGGTGCCCCCAGTCGCGGTCGTCCGGACGTGTTGCCCACAGGGCGGAATTTCTATGCCGTGGATTTACGGGCAGTGCCCACCGAAGCGGCGTGGAGCTTAGCGGAGCGATCGGCGGCAGCCTTAATTGAGCGCTACTGCCAAGAGCACGGCGAGTACCCGCGCACCCTCGGGCTTTCCGTATGGGGAACCGCCACCATGCGCACCGGCGGCGATGATATTGCCCAAGCCCTCGCCCTGTTGGGGGTGCGTCCGGTGTGGGATGGCTCCTCCCGTCGGGTGGTGGGGCTAGAAGTCATTCCCCTGTCCCTGTTGGGCCGACCGCGGGTGGATGTGCTGCTGCGCATCTCCGGTTTTTTTCGCGATGCCTTTCCCAACCTGATTGCCCTGTTTGATGCCGCCGTCGAGCAGGTCAGTGCCCTAGAGGAACCACCGGATCAAAACCCGTTGGCCGCCCAAGTGGCGGCAGAAACCCACTATTGGCAGCATCAGGGGCTACCCCCCGAGCAGGCGCAAGCTCGCTCCCGCTATCGCATCTTTGGCTCGAAGCCGGGAGCCTACGGCGCGGGTCTGCAAGGCTTAATTGAAGCCCAGAATTGGGTCAGCGATGCCGACTTAGCCCAAGCCTATATTCACTGGAGTAGCTATGCCTACACGGGTGAGGCCCACAGCCATAGTGCGGCTGAAGCGTTACAGCAGCGTCTGCGCCAGTTACAAGTTGTCCTGCACAATCAGGATAATCGCGAGCATGATCTCCTCGACTCCGACGACTATTACCAGTTCCAAGGCGGCATGACCGTCGCGGTGCGATCGCAGCGGGGGGAACAACCCACGGTCTATTTTGGCGATCACTCCCGACCCGAGCAACCGAAAATTCGCACGCTCCAAGAGGAATTGCTGCGGGTCTATCGGTCGCGGGTGATTAACCCGAAGTGGTTGGCGGGGGCCATGCGCCACGGCTATAAGGGCGCTTTTGAAATGGCGGCAACGGTCGATTACCTCTTTGGGTACAGTGCCACGGCTCGCTGTGTGCCCGATTATGTGTTTGCGGGCGTGGCCAACGCTTATCTCCTCGATGAGACCGTGCAAGCCTTTGTTGCCCAACATAATCCGTGGGCATTGCGGGATATGGCGGAACGGCTCCTAGAAGCAGCGCAGCGCCACCTGTGGCAATCCCCCGATCCGAAGATTCTGGAGCGGTTGCGATCTGTGGTTCTTGCTGCCGAAGGTTTAATTGAAGGCGCATCTGGACTACCCTAGGGGATAGCAGCACAGAGTTTGGACAATGACGATGGGGGCATCTACAGCAGCAGACGGTCAGCGCCTACGCAACTTCCTCATTGCCATGGTGGCAATTTTCCTGAGTTTGGCTTTGCTGGTGGCCGTGCGGGGGGGGAACCAACCCCTCACTTTGGCGGAGCAGGCCCGTCAGGCAACCCCTTGGGAGGTAGCCCAAACCAATGGGAAGCCCACCCTGCTAGAGTTTTATGCCAACTGGTGTAGCAGTTGCCGCGCGATGGCCAAGGATCTCGCAGACCTGAAGGCCACCTACCGCGATCGCCTCAACTTTGTCATGCTCAACGTTGATAACAGCAAGTGGCTACCGGAAATTGAACAGTTTGGAGTGGATGGCATTCCCCACTTTGTCTTTTTGAATGCCCAGCAGGAACCTCAGGGGGTGGCGATCGGTTTGCAACCGAAGGAGATTATGGCTAAAAACCTTGAAGCCCTCAGTCATGGCTTGCCGCTGCCCCATGGGCAACGGAGTGGCGAGGTGTCTGAGTTACCCAGCCCTCTTGCGAAAGAGCGCCGTGATGATCCGCGCAGTCACGGGGGCTAAACCTGTGGAATCACCAGACGAGGTGCGCCAATTTTACCGCGAAACCCGCGATCGCATTGACCAACTCTATGCGGACTACGAACGGATTCAGGCAACTCAAGCACGGCTCAAACAGGCGAACGAGAAGGCACTCCACGCCGAGGGCGATCGCCTGCAGGAGGAACTACGGCAATTAGAGGCGGAGTTTGGCCTTACCCTGCTGTTTAACCTAGGGGATGCGGCTCGTGAGTGCTGGCAAGAGGTGCTCCGCCAAGACCGATTCTGGAACATTGTCCGCTTTTTTGGCCTTGGCTTTGCCCTCGGTCTGTTGGTGAAGGCACTAACTGGCTAGGGGTGCTTCAGTGCGGTGCGCCAGAGGCCGGGGCGGGACTCCGGGATGGCGATCGCCCCCACTGCCTTAGCATAAAATGCTTCTGAGGAGACCCAGCCAATCACTGCGTAGGCATAACCTGCCGCCCTCATTTGCCACAGCGTTAACTGTAACAACAGGCGACCAATCCCTTGACCCCGGTAAGACTCCGCCACCGCCATCGGGCCAAACAGTCCTAACGCGGCGGCATCATAGCAGGCAAACCCCAGCAGTTCCCCCTCCCGCACCGCAATCATCATGCGCGGCGGTCGTTGACCGAGGGCAACCCTCACCTCACTGCACCAGCCTGCACTAAATCGCTGCTGCACCCACTGCACAATTAAATCGGTTTCCGAACCAAGCGGCTGACGATAATCAATCCCCTGCTGCTGGTGCGAGGCCATGGCTGGCCAGTCCACCGTAAGCTCATAGAGTTTCACCAGCATATCCGTCATGTTGCAACCTTACATCGTCCAAGGGACTCCTTACGCCACCAGTGCCACCAGTCAGAACATGGAGATAGATCATTGTTGTTCTCACATCCTGATGACCCAGTAACTTCTGTACCGTGCGAATGTCATAGCCATTTTGCAGCAAGTGAGTTGCGAAGCTGTGGCGAAGGGTATGACAACTGGCTTTTTTATTAATTCCTACCTGTCTGACAGCGGCTTTGACTGCCTTTTGAATTACACTTTCATCTAGGTGATGACGACGGATAATACCACTGCGCGGATCTTGAGAGCGGGTACTTGCGGGGAAAATATATTGCCATATCCAATCGCGATCGGCGTTGGGATACTTCCGTTCTAGGGCATAGGGGAGATACACCTGACCATAGCCTTGCTGAAGATCCTGCTGATGTTGGTGCTTAACCATCACTAAATGAGCCTGAAGCCGATCAATGACTCGTTGGGGGAGCATGGTTACCCGATCCTGGTGACCCTTGGTATCCCTTACAATGATTTGCTGCTGACCAATGTCAATGTCTTTCACTCGTAGGCGCAACCCTTCACTGAGGCGTAGTCCTGCACCATAAAGCAATTCAGCGACTAGTTGAGGCGTACCCGTCATCGCCCCAAGGAGTGCCTTGACCTCGGTAACTGTCAGAACTGTGGGCAGGTGTTTGGAACGTTTGGCGCGAATCGCCTCGATGTCCCCTAGTAGAGGTTGCTGGAGCACATACCGATAGAGAAAAAGCAGCGCACTTAGGGCTTGATTTTGGGTGGAGGCGGCAACGTTTTCAGCAACCGCAAGATGGGTTAGGAAGGCTTCGACTTCCGATGTTCCCATATCCTTAGGGTGGCGTTTGTTATGAAAAAGGATATAACGACGAATCCAGGCCACATAGCTTTGCTCAGTACGATAGCTATAGTGTTTGAGCCTTATCGCATCTCGCACTTGGTCGAGAAGCTTGCGTTTCGGGGGTTCCGGAGGTAACGGTTCCATCTCATAACTGGCCGTATAACACCCCTTTAAGTTTAGCACTCAAAGCTTTCCTGTACATAACTTTCAGGATTTCTAAGGGAGAGTGCATACCCGCCAGATTCCTTATAATCCCTGCTTATCCAGAAGCTAAAAGTCTTATCCAGTAAGGCTTATGCCGCCATCGTAAACATTTGTATATCAAGCGATTAGCCGTGTTTGACACCTTGAGGGTTATAGTCGTACACTCTAACCAAGATTGATGGTAGGGCTTTAGCCTTATGTCAAGCGTTCAGGCGTTAGGCTGCCAATCGCGGCCTAATTACTAGTTAGCCTGCTGGGTCAACGGTGGGGTACAGCCCGAACCATATCTGTTAGTAGCTAGAGCAAATTGAGCGTAAAGGTACTGGTAAGGCTGTACCTCGAAACTGCTAGTAGGGCTATCATTGAGGGTGAAAAGCCGGAACTGGGGTATGCAAGATCCCATAAGTGTGCATCATTTAAAGCTGATGAGTACAATTACTCTAGACGAGAGTGCTGAAAACTAGATATGCCCAGAAAAGAGATACCTGACAGTGCCATTGAGTTAGTTGCTAAACATATCAATACAAGAAGCAACAAAAATTATGGTATCCCCGTAATTGGGCATGAAGCAAATATAGAGACTCCTCAAATATTTGAAATTATTCCCTTCGATCAAATTGATGATAGCGATAGACGGTTCTACGCGATCGATGGTAGCTACAACAGCGAACAATTTTATAACGGTTTATGCATTGCCATCTATGCTGCTGGCTATATCTGTTTTCATAAAGGTCAGCAGATTCGGATGAACTCACTGGATGATCCAGTCATATTGGGTAAGGCATATTATCCACAAAATATTCTGATTACCCATCAAGATCACTTAGTTGCTATTTACGATGAGTTTTTAACTTTAGAGCCTGTAAAGAATCTACTCAGTTTTCTAAATGAAAAACCAGAAGAAATCTTTCCGTATAAGAAAGAACAAATCTGCACTAACCTATCAACTCTGTTAGGTTTTTGCCAAGAAGTATTAGAGATCGCCCTCATTTTAGAAGTCATTGACTTGGGAGGAACAAAGTCAGGGGATTTCATTTTACGGGATGGCACACTACGTCCCTTGCAAGTTAAGCAGAAGTATTTAGTGAAATTAGGAAAATATGCTTACGAAAAAGGTGTAATCATAGTCGCTGTCACGAAGCAGTCTCCTATCAAAATGGAGCTTGCTTATACATTCAAGCAGATAGATAACTATTTGCAAGATCAGCTTAAGTACGAGTATCCCTTCACGGAAAAAGATCCAAAACATAGAAAGCTTTGTTGTTGGTTTGAGGTTCCCGATGTAATTCTCAAGTCAGCATATCAAGGCGATATGTTTATTAAAAAATCCATTAGCGGAGGACGAGGATTTGGATTATTCTTTGCAGCTAGGTTAGACTACGTTGAAAAATTGCAAAACTATGACTGGCTCATCATAGACGCAAATATTTTTAACGCAATCCCCGAAATTGAATCAGAAAATCTTAAAAGAGACAGAGCAAAGCTAGATTCTATATTCAAGGAATTAACCCGTCTTACTCAGGAACATTATATTCTTGGCTATCCTTATCCATTATGTGAGGTTCACAATTTCATATCATTAAAGAGAAACTTTAAAGAGGAAATCATAGCTCGTCTGAAATATTCCCTTTACAGGGATCAAAGGATGGACAATGTTGATATCGAGAATCTTTTTCTAGATACTCACGAAAGATTTTAGGAGGGAATGAACTATGGGAAAGGTTGATTTTGGTGTTCTCTACGGTCAGAAAACTACTGAAGACGCACTACTAATTTATTCCTCTTATGAGGATGCTAAAGCCAGCCCACAAACTGGTGATTTTATTGTGCTAACCCCGAAAGATGAGGGAAACACAAAGTATCTGGCAAGAGTCGAGGCTGAAATTTATGACGAAGACCCGATCTTTAAGTCGCAGGATAAAACTTTAATTGCTGTACATTATGCTCGAATTGCAGAAAGAGAGCTTTCTGAACGAGACAAACAAAAAATGTTTAGCTATACCTACAAAGTACGAATTCTAGGTACTTTTACAGACAATGGTTCTACAATTTTTTTCACAACGGCTGTAAGAAAATTGCCAGTTGTTTCGTACATTGCGAGGCATCTAAATAAGCGTGAAATAGAATCAATCCTCAACAAAACAAACGAAAATGGTATTGAGATTGGCTATCTCTGTGTGGGAGAAACTGTCTTTAAAGATAAGGGCCCGATTCTGTTTGATATTGGAAAGCTGCGTAACAAACGCACAATGGTTTTTGCCCAATCAGGTTTTGGCAAGACTAATCTTGTTAAAGTACTTCTCTATCATATGACTCGTGATACATCATATGGGAAGTTAATCTTTGATCTAAATGGCGAGTATTTCTTACGTGGCACTGCAACATATGGTCTAGGAGATATAGATGAAAATCCAATTCGGGATAATGTGGTTGTGTATACCGATAAGAAACTGCCCGAGATATATGAGAAACAAAATAGATTCATCTTTGGTGGGAAAGTTGCCCTCAACATGCATAAGCATTTAGCAGTCGGTGACATTTTAAACTTTGGCACAGGCTTTTCTGAGGTAATGAAATCTTTTCTCCTATACCTTGATGAAGATGGAGTGTCTAACTTTATTGAGAATATTGACGAGTATGTCAGAAACCCAAGCCGTCTCCACATTGACTTTGCTGACTTTTTTGGTGAGCAAAAGAAAGATTCAAAAGGCAATGTCAAGGAGGATGTTGGTGCAAGAAAAACGATTATGGCAATTAGAAAGAGAATTCGCCATTTGATTGATGAAGGTAATTTACACTCTGGATCATCGAAGCTTATTGAAGATATATTCAAATATTTAAAACAAGGTAAGACTGTCATTATCGATTTATCGTTGAAAGATAATATGGATGCCAGTATTATTTCAACTATTTTGGTTCGTAAATTATTTGAAAGTAACAAGGAGAAATTCACCTCGGATGAACCAGAAGAGGTTGTTAACGCCGTTGTCTTTGTAGAAGAAGCTCAAAACGTATTATCCCAAGAATTCGTTAAGTCTAATGCAAATCCATTTGTCAGAGTAGCAAAGGAAGGACGCAAATTTGGACTTGGTTTAGTTGCAGTAACTCAACGTCCTTCTGCAATTTCTGATGAAATCCGAACTCAGGCAGAAAATTTCTTTGCCTTCCATATGGGTAACTCTGATGATATTAAGGCGCTTGTGAAGTCCAATATCAACTATGATGGAGTGATCTCAAACTTCATCCAACGTGAGACGATCGCAGGTAATCTCTATATGGTTTCGTCAGACCAAGCCTTTGCCCTTCCTGTTCGAGTAACTGAATTTGAAAAGCTGGTAGGAGAGAAAGTATACCCAGAAGCTAAATTTAAGGATTAATTTAGCTTGAGGATCATATTTCACAAATTCTCAGGCAAAATGCGATGGAAGAAAATCAAAAAACGGCTCTTAAACGAAAGATTCTTGAAAATCTAAGGGACTATGGAGTTATATGGAACGAAAAAAAACATCAAGTTATTGTTGAAGATTTTAGAGAGGTTCAGCGAAAATTGGCTGAGCGAACAAACTCAAAAGGGCAGGAATATAAAAGTAAGATTCAAAAATATCTTGCACAACCATCAGATATAGATATATCTAAAATCAATCCTTATCTTGTTACAGTTGAATCGAGAGATGAACATCAACGCCTTTGGGCATATGCTACATCCCATTGGTCTGTCCCTGTAACAGTTGGCTATGGTAGGCGTATTCGATATTTTGTCTTTGATCGCCAGAATGACAAGCTGATTGGTATCGTTGGTCTTTGTGATCCGGTTATTGGTTTGGGCGTTAGGGATGATAAATCTATTGGATGGACGAAAGACCAAAAGATGCTACGCCTATACAATTGCATGACTGCCTATATTCTTGGGGCAATACCTCCTTACAATCAGGTACTTGGTTCTAAGCTGGTTGCTCTCACTTTAATGTTTCCAAAAGTTCGTAAGGACTTCTATCAAAAGTATAAAGATAGTCCTTCAGTCATTACTGGCGAAAACAAAAAACCCTATCTTGCTTATATAGATACATTAGGAGCATTTGGCAAATCAGCAATTTATAACCGTCTAGCCAATTGGGAATTTATAGATTATACGAAAGGGCAGAGCCATCTTCATATAACAGCTAATGGTAGCTGGGATTTAATCAGACAAGTTGTTCCAGAAGATGCCTTTGAAACCTACGAATTTGGGCAGGGACCAAATTGGAAAATGCGTACTTTGAGGAGAGCTTTACGTGAGCTTGGTTTGTCAGAGGAAATGCTTAGTATCGGATGGCAGAGGGGATATTATCGTTGTACACTGGCTGAGAATTGGCAAGAGTATCTGCTAGGAGACACAAATCGAGTAATTTGGAAAAGTTTTACTCAGAGAGATTTAGTGAGTTACTGGCACGAAAGGTGGGTCGCTCCTAGACTTGATACTTTGCAAACTAATTTGGAGTTATATTCTGACCAAGAATAGGCTGACTTATACTTAAACTATGCCCAAGTTAGACATCATCCACAATGCGGTAAAAAATGCATTGACAAAAGATGGCTGGTCGATTACAGATGACCCTTACGTCATTCAATATCGAAAAACTGTGCTGTACGCCGATCCTGGTGCTGAACGTCCGATAGCGGCTGAACGAGATGGGCAGAAGCTAGTTGTGGAAGTGAAAAGCTTTATTGGCGCATCAAAAATACAAGACTTAAAAGAGGCTCTCGGTCAGTATGACATCTACCGCTACCTTCTAGAGGAAACAGCCCCAGATCGTAAGTTGTACATCGCTATCAGCAACGTTGTATACAATACCTTTTTTACTCAGGACGTAACTCAGCTCATTCTCAATAAACACCAACTTCCAATCATTGTTGTAGACATAGAGATAGAGGAGATTATGCAATGGATAAACTAATCGAGTATTCAAATTTAATTAAGCGCATTCTGACTGAGTATGTGGAACTGAGTAACCGCCATCCTAACCCAGACATTGAGACTTTTTTGATTGTAGATGAGGCAAAAGCTCACTATATCTGGATGAATCTTGGTTGGCAGAATGGAGAACGTGTTACTGGGATGACAGTCTATGTGCGGATTAGGGATGGTAAATTCTGGATTGAAGAGGATTGGACTGAAGACGGTATCGCTACTGATTTAGTTAGTGCAGGGGTTCCTAGAGAGGATATTGTGTTGGCATTTCATGAGCCAAAGATGCGACAGTACACAGATTTTGCAGTTGCGTCATAGTAGCGGCGCAGGCTAACACTGCGTTGGTGCGGACGGAACAGAGGTTATTGGTGGGAGTTCGAGTTTGTCTGCCGCCGCACAACTCCAACGTTATGCCAAACAGAGAAGTCCGTCAAAGTTTCCTGTTTCCATTCGAGATAGGCGATTGCTGCACGACTCGTTTTCTCGTTCAGTCCAGAGAGATTAGTCGCGATCGTGAAAATTAAGTATAGTTAAACGATCGGGCATAACACACCATTGGAGCGGACAATATGGGTAGGCTTTTTGTTGGGAGGAGACGCGATCGTTTGCCGCTCAACTTAGCCGTTAGCCTGCTTCGTTTTTGGGGTAGGACGTACAGTGAGGTTATCTGTGGGTGTTAGCTGTTAAGTTATGGCAGAATACTTTTCCAATTGCTAGTGTCGGCTTGTGTAGACTCATGAGAAAATTGCACTAGACATGATATTCTGTGTATCCTATGCCTTATGGTTTTTGTGAAGGATTAGATGGCTATAAATCCGTACTTCGCAGATATGCCTTGTGGCATTAACGATCCTTATGAAAGTGGGGAAGTAAGTAAATTTGCAGAATTGCAAAGGGGATTAGTTCCAATATCCAATTCATCCCCCTCTATTGCTCTGATTCAAGCATTCCTTGACTCTTATCGACTTCTATATTGTGGGTTGCCAGAAATACAGCGCATTGACTACCCACCCAACCTAACGATGGGCGCACTTTTTGATTTAGTCGTAAGTGCCAAATATGCAGAACGTTTGATTGCAGATGCAGGATGGACATACTGTGAAGGAAGTGAAACCTCTGATGGATCATCCCTTTATTTTTGCTATCTACAAACTTGCCCTCGTTGTAGCGTTAACCGATCTGTAAAGCCTAAAGTAGTATCAAATAAGCCGGGTTCCGACACAATTGGTGAAATTTGTGGCGATACAACTTGTGAAATTTTATCTGAAATTATTAAGGTAACTTCTCCCGGAATAAAAATTGGTAAAAATCGGGATAGGCAGGCAGATGTAGATTTTGTAATTTATCAACCAAATATGTTGGCTCTTGGTGAAACAAAATCTTCACCACTTGTAATTTATCCGTTAGAAGTTAAACTCAACCACCCGCTCACTGAGATCAGAGAAGGGCAGAGGACGCTAAAGCGAGATCATACGCAAGCAACGGTTGATGTTGCTGAAGCAGACATCTTTATGTACATTCCACATAGGAATCTACGAATCAGCTTGGGCAAAGCCTCTAGTCAGCAATTTCCTTATCATGCCCTAATTCAACATATTCAATCGCCTCAAAATTTAGCAGAAATAATTTTGGCATGGAAGGAATTATACAGAGTATACGAAGCGAACTTACTGCGAGATTTAGCTGACCCTCGAAAATGGATTACGTGTGGTTGTGGCGGCGGTGTAGATGATTCTAAAAACAAGCCAGGAATAGATCGTACAGACGATATAAAAAAAGGAACCTATCAATCTCTAAAATTTGGCACTTATTATAAAGAGCGAGATTCACGCCGAATTATTCGTTCTGTCTTAGCTTCAAACTTCTTCCCTCTGCGAACATTCAATCGCTATCTCTCTGAGATGGTTGATGTGATTTGGACGAAGGAAAAATATTCTCGAACTTTCTACTTGAAAACTCAAAGAAATCCTACGCCTAGAAAATACTCTCTTTTCGCCCAGTCTGATCTTTTTTATCTTTATGATGCAATTATCTGCTTTACAGAATCAGTCTATATGGATGAAAGATTAAAAGAAGTGACAAGTCTTGATACCTATATAAATAGGATTTGTCAATGAATTATCAGATGGCTCAATTTGTATTTAAATTACGCCACAATATCTCCTTGGAAGATGATGCAAAGCTAGCAGAGAAGGAGATTCAAGCATTTCTTCCGAATGCATCTTTGGAATCTATCGCTAACCTTGAAAGCTTATCAAGCGAAGAGTCTTTTCTGTCTAAGTTTGAAGGATTAGCGGCTCACAATTCATATACTAGGAAAGTAGGAGTACAAGGCTATAAAGCCTTTGCAAGTCTTGATTCATTATTAACTCTAGTTCGCAGGCTTTCCTTTGTTCAAAATATCTATTGCATTGTTGAATATGAGGATCAACTATGTTCTTTCCTCAAAAATTGCAAATCTGTTTTAGGTGATGTGCTTCACCATGAAGTTGTAGGAGAGAATTTACTTATCTGTGCCATTCCTCATTTTGCCTTAATAGAGTTGTCAGATGTGGTAGCTCGTCGAGCAAAAAATGCAATAGATACAACAGAGAAGCTTCAATTAATGCTAAATGGCTTACTTAACAGAAGTAAAAATGCTAAGGATCTAAAAATTGCGGAAGAAGCACTTAAGGCTCAAAATACAACTTCTCATTTATCACATGATATTCATTACTACAAAGCAAAGTTTTTTCCCCGGCTCGTTCGTTCTACCTTAAATATTTGCAGTCAAAAATTAGGTGGTTCTAATCACCAAGTAATTGATTGTTTCTCAGGTAGCGGAACCACTTTATTAGAGGCAGCAATACTAGGTATGCCTAGCGTTGGTGTAGATATTGATCCTTTGTCTGTGCTAATAGCAAAAAGTAAAATCGAAATCCTTCAAATTCCAAGTTCACTGTTGAGCGAAGAAGTATCGCTTATCTTGGAGACTCTACAAAATAAAAAAACACAGCAACTAGATCTATTTGCTAAAAATAAAAACGCATTAAATGTAGATCCTATAATTTTCCCAAAATGGTTGATGAAGAATCGAAAGATGTCACAAGAAATAGCCGATGAGCTAATTTCTGAGATTCAGCAAGTGAGATCTTCTATAGCCATTGCCAACCGAGAATTCAAAGATTTTTTTCAAGTTCTCTTGTCCGATGCGATCGCAAGAAAAATTAAAATGCGATTTCTTGGTACTGGTGTGGGGAGATTTTCTCTCTCTTTCACTCAAAAGAGTATTCCTGATAGCTTCAAAGATTCTGCTCGAAAATATATTTGTTCTTTAGCTGCTGTTGAATGGCTTAAACAAACAATTAACCTCACTTTTTCTAAAGCTCATGTCATCAATGGAGATGCACGAAAACTTGACCCTGAATTAGGTTTGTTTGATATTCTTCTAACTTCACCTCCCTATCTACCTGCTGCTAGTGGGCGCGAAAGCTACGCCAAAGCACGTATGCCATCACTAATTGCTCTCGGCATGAAAACTCATGAAGATATTGATATGCTTGTTGATGATTCTATCGGTTCAATGATCGATAGTTCTATTGATACGGATATATTGCTTGAAAGTGAAAAAGATGTAGTTGAGTGGTTGAAGCAAGATGAGCTGAGAACAATCAAAGCGTGTCCAACTGCTCGTTACTTCTTAGATATGCGTGAGGCTTTTAAGCAAATGCTCTGTCATCTTAAACCAGGAGCTTTTGCTGTTATTGTAAGTGGTAAGCAAAGTACGTTTTATCAGTTCTCAACAAGGCAACAACTTTATGTGGTTCAGTCAGCCGAGATTTTAGCTGAAGAAGCAGAAAAAGCAGGTTTCCTAGTTGACAGTATGTATGATGTGCAGTTGCAAAAAGCTAATAAGAATGCGCGTCCTAGATCGCTAGATGATTATTATGAGACCCTAATATACCTTCGGAGACCCTAAACTTGCAGTAGCAACGCAGGCTAACAAGTCGCTGCACCGGAACGCCGCAAGTTGGTCGGTTTAGTGTTCAAGGTTATCTGCGTCCGGTGAGCTTGGTCGTTATGTTGCCAGCGCCAGGGTCGTGAGTGGGCGAGGTTGTCGGTGAAGGGGCGCTGGGAGCTGTGGAGAGGGGTAGGCGATCGCTGGAAAAGTTTGCACAACATAACAAATCACTGCACCCGACTATATGCTAAACTCTCCCTATCATCCCAAGTCAATGACAGCGGGTGAGTTCAACCGTTGGGCCGATAATGACTGAGTAATCAAGCTAATACCCGCTTGTAGTTTGGAGTAGTTTATATTAAAATTCAGACTATGAGCAATCGAATTGGCCTTCTGACAGTAGCAGAATATTTTGCCGGTATTGGCTTGGTAAGGATGGGGTTAGAGCCGCTTGGCTGGCGTGTGCTATGGGCCAATGATATTTCGGCCAAAAAGTATGAAATGTACACGAGGTTTTTCCCTAATGCTGAGGGTCATTATATCGCTGGCGACATTTTTGAAATTAACCCGGTCTGCATACCTTCAACGACTCTGGCTACCTGTTCATTTCCCTGTATTGACTTATCTCTTGCCGGAAATATGAACGGGATAAGTGGCGAACATTCGAGCGCATTTTGGGGATTCATAAAAATTCTAAGAGATCAAGGCGAGACTGCGCCGCCACTTGTCCTTGTCGAGAATGTCCCCGGATGGCTGTATTCAAACAAGGGCGCTGACTTTCGCCTGACTATTCAGGCGCTTAATGAACTTGGTTATAGGTGCGATGTATTCACGTTGGATGCTTTAAGATTCACGCCTCAAAGTCGCTTGCGTGTCTTTCTTATCGGTGCAAAGCTTCAGATAGATAACAACAATTCAGTCTCAATATACAGTCGCCCCAATTCCTTGTTGCCAAACCAACTTAGAAAAAGTATTTTCGCTAACCAGGACTTAAATTGGTTTTATAATGATATTCCTGCTCCTCCCCCGCTACGCGCCGGCGGTTTATCAGAAATTATTGAGCAAATAAGCGACTCAGATGAAAGGTGGTGGGATGATAATGAAGTTAATCGCCACCTCCAAATGATGGAGCAATCCCACTACGAGAGAGTTACTCAACTTATCGGGAAAGACGAGATAGCTTATCGAACATTTTTCCGCCGACGCCGAAAAGAACAACAACGGGCTGAAGTTCGCCCCGACGATTTATCGGGCTGTCTTCGCACCGCTGTTGGAGGAAGCGGTAAACAATTTTTGATTAAAGCCGGTAGAGGCAGTATAAAAATGCGAACAATGACGCCCAGAGAATATGCTCGTTTACAAGGCGTCCCTGATGAATATCCGATAACAGTTAATGGCGTACAAGCCCTGACCGGGTTCGGAGATGCTGTTTGTGTGCCAGCCATAACCTGGATAGCTCAGAATGTCTTATCCCCTTTAGTCGAAAAATATTTGAGTAAAGAAGTTCAGTTTGCCTAAACATTATGGTTGATAATCTAAAACCTGAAGACCGCCGAAAGACAATGCGGGCTGTCAAGGGAAAGGGCACAACACCTGAGCGGCGTCTTTTTGCGATGCTCGCGGGGATGGGATTAAAGGGGTGGCGAAAGAATGCAGGCGACATTATTGGAAAACCTGATGTTGTTTTTAATAATGAACAGGTAGCCATTTTTGTTGATGGTTGTTTTTGGCACGGTTGCCCTCACTGTCAAAGGAAGCTGATGCCAGAAACAAATCGTGAATATTGGGAGCGAAAAATCAACCGCAATATTGAGCGAGCCAAGTCAAATAACCAAAAATTGCTCGAAAATCGGTGGATTGTCATCAGGATATGGGAACATGAGTTAAAAACTCAAACTGATAGAGAAAGAATTAGAAATGAGATACGTCAAGCTCTCAACCCAGGAAACAAACAGTGACAGATAATCTCAAACAGGAAAGTTATCAAATTCTCAAGGATTGGCTTGCCTCATGCACGCGAGGAGGCAAAGTATCCAGAAACACAGTATCTATAGGGATTATTGTACTTGACCACTTGCGTCAAAAGTGCCCTGTATCAAAAGATGAAGTCATTTCTCAAGGCGGTGAAGTAAAAGGAGCGCGTTCAGGGCTTGGCAACATTCTTGAACTTTATGGCATCTCACGAGGATATTTAAAGGAAGTTACAACCCGGCAAGGGCATCAAGATGGACAAAGGCTTTTCGAGGCGTTCGATTGGGGTAACAACCTGGCAAGTTTATCCGAGAATGAAAGAGATGAATTACTGCTTGGGTTAGTCGCAGATTTGTCAAGTAGAGCAACTGAATGGCTTAAGCGGCAGAATTTAAAATTAGATATTGATAGGCGGCAAGCGCCGACAACTTGGGTAAATTTGATTGTTGAAAACGCCAAACAACGTTCAGGGGGTGTAGTAGAACAACATCTTGTAGGGGCAAAACTGGAGAAGCGATTCCAGAATATAGAGATACCCAATCATCCGGCGCATGCTGGCGACCGTCAAACGGCCAGGGCTGGCGACTTTGCTATCTCAAAGTTGGTCTACCACGTTACCGCTACTCCCTCACGAAATGTTATCCAAAAATGCGCTGAAA
>OGCL01000958.1_pt1 | contig 27144 bp, 26 predicted proteins | sample 1570041 | NCBI WGS metagenome assembly OGCL01 (sample SAMN06266162, study PRJEB24511) | hot springs metagenome | isolation source: Hot spring water | place: South Africa: Limpopo | collected 2015-06-22 | reverse complement strand
ACAGGCCTCATCCATCGGCTTCGGAATATGCAATTCAAAACCGCGCGTTCAGACTCATACCTTCATTGGAATTGACTTAGCGGCCCGCGCTGGCGCGGCGGCAGACTGGCGCGGGCGGCTGTGCGGCGTTCCACGCTAACGCCGCATCGCCGACCTCGGGCCACCCACGGCCAATGGAACGCGGACAGTCGCGGTCGGCATGTAAGGCGTTCCACGCTAAACTCGGCGCATCACATTCCGGATCGACGCCATGTCTTGTTCCGCCCGTCTTGCCTTCGCCCTGATGCCGCTGTGCGCCCTGCCGGCCCAAGCCCAGCCCATCGACAGCCCTCTTGCTCCCGCCGCCCCGCGCGCCCGGGCCGCCGCGGGCGCGACCGTTGCCGAGGCCGGCTACGTCGAGCCGATGCGCCGCCAGCAGCAGGGCTGGAGCTATCTGAGACCGTGATCGACTGGGCCCTCATCGACACCGTCCTCCTCGACATGGACGGCACGCTGCTCGACCTTTATTTCGACAACCACTTCTGGCAGACGCATGTGCCCCTGCGCTACGCACAGGCCAGAGGCCTGTCAGCCGACGTCGCACGCGAGGAGCTGATGGCGCGCTACCACGCGCGCGCCGGCACGCTGGAATGGTACTCCGTCGACTTCTGGGAAACGGAGCTTGAGCTCGACATCATGCGACTCAAGGAAGAAGTCGTCCACCTCATCGCCGTGCACCCCGATGTCGAGGACTTCCTTGCCGCCACGCGCACCGCCGGCAAGCGCGTCGTGCTCGCCACCAACGCCCACCACAAGAGTCTCACCCTCAAGATGGCCAAGACCGGGCTGGCGCCATACTTCGACGCGCTCGTCAGCTCCCACGAACTCGGCGCGGCCAAGGAGACGCGCGGCTTCTGGGAAAGGCTGCGCGAGATCGAACCCTTCGACCCGGCGCGCACGCTGCTCGTCGACGACAGCCTGCCGGTGCTCGACGCGGCGCGCGACTTCGGCATCGCGCATCTCATCGCGGTGCGCAACCCGGACACGAAATTGCCGCCCAAGGACACGCGCGACTACCCGGCCATCGACCGCTTCGCCGAGCTGATGCCGACCTGAACCCCGCCGCCGTGCCGCCGGCGCCGACTTTGCGGCCTATTCCGCCCTGAGCGCCTCGACCGGGTCGAGCCGCGCGGCGCGGCGGGCAGGGAGAACGCCGGCGGTCAACCCGATCGTGACGGCGATCCCTTCGGCAAGCAGCACGAAAGACAGCGGCGTCTTCACCGGCAGCGCCGGCACGGCCAGATGCAGCAGCTGCGCAAAACCGATGCCGATGGCGAGCCCGAGCAGGCCGCCCACGGCGGCGAGCGCCACCGCCTCGCCGAGGAAGATGCCGAGGATGGTGCGCTCCTGGGCGCCGAGCGCCTTCAACAGGCCGATCTCGTGGGTGCGCTCGGTCACGGCGATGGTCATGATGGTGACGATGCCCACCGCCCCGACCAAGAGCGAGATGCCGCCGATGGCGCCCACCGCGGCGGTGAGCACGTTGAGGATCTTCGACAGCGTGGCGAGCATGTCCTGCTGCGTGATCAGCGTGAAATCCTCGCGCCCGTGGCGTGCCGCCAGCGCCGACTTCACGGCCTCAGCCACCGTCTCGACCGGCATGTCCTCTCGGTAGACAAGGTTGATGCGCATCAATCCCTCGCGGTTGTAAAGCTCCAGCGCGCGCACGGCGGGGAGGTAGACGGTATCGTCGAGATCCATGCCGAGGAACTGGCCCTTGGGCGCCATCACGCCGACGATGCGGAACTCTCTGCCGCCGATGCGCAGACGCTGGCCGACCGCCGGCGCACTGCCGAACAGCTCCTGCTTGAGCCGCGCGCCGAGCACCGCGAGCGGTCGGGCCTGCTCGAAATCCTCGGCCGGCAGGAAGCTGCCGGCCTGCACGCGCATGTGGAACATCTCCGGCAGCGCGGGGCCGACGCCCTGCACGGTGGTGCGGCGCAGGCGGCCGTTACCGGAGACCTCCGAATTGCCCCAGACCACCGGCATCGCCGCCGTGACGCCCGGCACGCGGGCGAGCGCGCGCGTGTCGTCGAGCGTCAAGAGGCGCACGGTGGTCTGCAGGCCGCCCGGCCCGCCGCTCGCCTTGGTCTTGCCCGGCGCGATCTCGATGACGTGGGTGCCGAACTGCGAGAACTCGGCGAGCACGAAGCGATGCACGCCCTCGCCGATGCTGGTGAGCAGGATCACCGCCGCAATGCCGACGGCGATGCCCAGCAGCGTGAGGAAGCTGCGCAGCCGGTGGGCAGTCAAGGAACGGGCCGCCAGCGTGAAGAGATCGCGCGCCAGCATGCTCAGCGCTTCATCAGCGCCTGCACCGGATCGAGCCGCGCGGCGCGGCGCGCCGGCATGACGCCGAACAGGAGGCCGGTGGACAGCGCCGTGCCGAGTGCGGCGATCACCGCCCAGTCGGGCGGATACGCCGGCAGCGCGGGCAAGGCCGTGCGCAGCGCGAAGGCGCCGGCCTGGCCGAAGAGGTAGCCGATGGTCGCGCCGGCGGCGGAGAGCAGGGCGGCTTCCGCGAGGAAGGCGTTGCGGATCGCCCGCCCTTCCGCGCCGAGCGCCTTGAGCAGGCCGATCTCGCCGGTGCGCTGCGCCACGGCGACCAGCATCACGTTCATGACGAGGATGCCGGCGACGGCGAGACTGATCGCGGCGATGCCGGCCACGCCGAGCGTGAGCGTGCCGAGAATGCGGTCGAAGGTGGCGAGCACGGCGTCCTGCGTGATGACGGTGACGTCCTCCTCGCCCTCGTGGCGCGCCTTGAGGATGGCGAGCGTCTGCTCCCGCGCCGGTTCGATCAGCGCGCGGCTTTTCGCCTCGACGAGGATGCGGAACAGCGTGTTGGTATCGAACATCGCCTGCGCGACACGCACCGGCAGGATGACGACCTCATCGGCGTTCATGCCCAGTCCCTGCCCGCTGGCGGCCAGCACGCCGACGACGCGCACGCGCCGGTCGCCGATCCTGAGCACCTTGCCAATGGCAGGCGCCGCGCCGAACAGTTCGCGCTGGATGGTGGCGCCGATCACCGCGACGGCGGCATTGGGCGAATCGTCGGGCAGGAAACGGCCCTGCGCGATGTCCATGCGCCGCAGCCTGAAGTAATCGGCCGTCGTGCCGACGACGGTGACGTCGCGCAGCCGCCCGCCCCACACCGCTTCCGAGGTGCCGATGGCGATGGGCGCGGTGCGCAGCACCGCCGGCGCGCGCGTCAGCGCCTCGGCATCGCTCACCGTCAGGTCGCGCGGCGTATTGGTGACGGCATTCACCGGATTGAAGCCGCCCGTTTGCGAACGGCCGGGCAGGACGATGACGAGGTTGCTGCCGAGCGATGAGAACTCATTGACCACGTAGCGCCGCGCACCGTCGCCCAGCGCGGTGAGCACCACCACGGCGGCCACGCCGATGCTCATCGCCAGCACCATCAGGAAGGTGCGCAGCGGATAGCCGCCGGCGGCGCGCGCGGCGAAACGCAGGGTGTCAGGCAGATTCATCTTTGGCGTTCAGAAGCCAGCTTCTTTCTGATGCTTGCCTTGGCTGGCGTACTCACACTTTCGCCTCAAAGCCGAGGTTCGCGTATTTGCTCACTGTTGCGCTCCAGAAGTTGTAATGGTCCATGCACATCGCCAAGAACCCACAGGTCAGCGACCAAGCCATTCTTAAACGTAAAGAGTGCTGCTCCAGGCCACTCGACCTTTTTCCCTGTTGGTTTGAAACCGAAGAAGTCTCCGTGGTGCATTCCAGAAAAGCGCATTCGGGCAAAACACTGCCCGCCCTCCTCAACCAGGTCAAGAATGTCGCATCGAACAGACTTGATCGAAGAGGGTTCCATCCTGAATCTCGTTGGGTGCTGGTGGCAGGGGTAATTTTGCCCCAGACCCTACACCGATTGGTTAGTCCTTGTTAGGCCACGGGCCAAGGGTTGATGCCCCTGCAAGCCAACTTCCGCTACAGGTCCTCAGCGGCCCGGCCTTCCCGCCTCGGCAACTACCGCTTCTGGCCGACAAGCGCCGTCCCGTCGGGAGCGACTTTTATGGCTTCACTCGCGCAGCGACAAGCTGTTTCAGTACCGGCAGATCGTCCGCCACGGTGACGAACACGATGCGCCAATCCACCGAGAAGTACGCATGCACGGCGATGTTGCGAAAGCCGATGATTTCCTTCCAGGGAATCTCCGGCAAGGCGTCGCGCGTGGCGTCGGACAGTCTTGCGGCCGCTTCGCCGATGATGGAAAGTTTTTGCAGTACCGCACTCTGGACGAGCTCGTCGGACAGGAAACGTGCTTCGTCGAAATCCGTCACAAACCGTTCGATGGCCTCGATGGCGTCGAGGATGTCCGCCAAATACAGTGCGTCACTCCGCATGGATAACCTGAGCGTCGCGGAGGATGTCGTCGCGGATGTGGCGGTTGATGCCGTTCTTGGTGAGCAGGTCGACCGGCCGGCCGAATATCCGCGCCAGTTCGTCGCGCATTCGCTGCAGGGCGATCAGGCCGACCCGCGCTTCGGGCGCAATGTCGATGAGGACATCGATGTCGCTGTCTGCCCCGAAATCTCCGCGCACGGCGGAACCAAAGACAGATAGTTCGCGCACGGCGTGGGCGCGACAGAATGCCTGAAGGTCGGCTTGCGGAATGGTTAGTTGCGGATTCATGGCGCTGCCGAGGTCAATCAACAGGCGTCAAATTTACCATTGAAGCGGCGAGTGCGGCGGTCGTTCGGCGCTGGCGGGACGGCGCAGAAATCGCGGGAATCAGGTCGCCTCATCGCCGACTTTGCGTCCGTCCAGCATCGTGACCCGGCGACGCGCGCGCGCGCCGAGGGCAGCGTCGTGGGTGACGACGATCAGCGTCGTGCCGCCGGCGTTGAGCGTTTCGAGCAGATGCACGACTTCTTCGCCGGTGGCGCGGTCGAGGTTGCCGGTCGGCTCGTCGGCGAGGATCAGCGCGGGGCGCATGATCGTCGCGCGCGCGATGGCGACGCGCTGGCGCTGGCCGCCCGAGAGCTGATCGGGGCGGTGATCGGCGCGGTCGGCGAGGCCGAAATCGGCCAGCGCTTGCGCCACGCGCGCCGTGCGCTCGGCCGGTTCGACGCCGGCCAGCATCAGCGGCAGGGCGACGTTCTCGGCCGCAGTCAGACGCGGCACGAGGTGGAAGCTCTGGAACACGAAGCCGATCCTCTCGCGCCGCACGCGCGCCTGCTCGTCATTGGAAAGCGTGGTCACGTCGCGGCCTTCGAGGCGGTAGCTGCCGGCGTCGGGCCGGTCGAGCAGGCCCAGAAGGTTGAGCAGCGTCGACTTGCCCGAGCCGGAGGCGCCCATCACGGCCACATATTCGCCGGCTGCGACGGCGAGATCGATGCCCGCCAGCGCATGCACCTCGCTGTCGCCGAGCCGGAACACCCGCGCGATGCCGGCGAGTTCGATCAGCGTCATTGTTCCTCGACGACGCGCGCGCCGGGCTTGACGCCTGCCTTTTCGAGCGAGAGCACGATGCGGTCGCCGGCGGCCAGCCCTTCCAGCACTTCGGCATATTCCCAGTTGGCGAGCCCGGTGCGCACGAGGCGCGCCTCGAGCTTTCCGGCGGCATCGACCCGCAGCACGCGGTTGCCTTCCTGCAGCGCTGCCGCCGGAATGCGCAGCACGCCGGCGCGGCTTTCGAGCAGGATTTCCACGTCGGCGCTGTAGCCGACCAGCAGGCCGCGCGCCTCGTCCGGCGCGGCGAAGTCGACCTCGACATCGACGGTGCGCGCCTGCTTTTCCACCGCGGTGACATAGGGGGCAACGCGGCGCACCGTGCCGGCGAAGGTCTTGCCCGGCAGGGCGTCGATGCGGACGCGCACCGGCTGGCCGGCGCGGATCTTCGGCGCGTCGATCTCGTCCATCGGCGCCTTGACGTAGAGACAGGAATCGTCGATCAGGTCGATGGCCGGCGGCGTCGGCACGCCGGGCGGCGAAGGCGTCGAATACTCGCCGACCTCGCCGACGATCTTCGCCACCGTGCCGGCAAAGGGCGCGATGATGACGGTGCGGCCGAGGTCGGCCCCCGCCGCGGCAAGCTGCCGCTCGGCGGTGACGACATCCTTGCCTGCGCTGGCGCAGGCGGCGTGCCGGGCGGCGGCTTCGGTACGCGCCGCCTCGACGCGCGAGGCCGAAATGAAGCCCTGCGCCGCCAGCGCCTCCTGGCGCACCGCCTCGCGTTCGGCGTTGGCGGCGAGGGTGCAGATTTCGGTGCGCCGGCTCTGCGCGGTCGCCAGCTGCGCCCGGGCGACCTCGGCGCGGGCGGCGAGATCCTGATGCCACAGGCGCATCAGCATTTGCCCTTTCTCCACCCGCTCGCCCTCCTTGACGGCGAGCGTTTCGATGCGCCCGCCGAGGATCGTCGACAGCCGGGTGCGCAGGCAGGCTTCGACGCTGCCGGCGCGCGTGTTGGTGAGCGTCGCCTCGACGGCGCCCATGCCCACCGTGAAGAGGCGCACGGGGACGGGCTTCGGGCGCGTCGCCCACCAGCCAGCGGCGACGAGGCCGGCGACGATGCCGAGCGCGATCAGCGCACGCGGGACGGGTTTCATTTGCTGACCACCTTGAGTCCGAGGATGCCGGCCACGATGAGGCCGATCGAGACGAGCCGCGCCACGTCACGCGACTCGCCGAAGAGCAGCATGCCGAGGATGGCCGTGCCCACCGCGCCGATGCCGGTCCACACCGCATAGGCGGTGCCGACGGGCAGGGTTTTCAGCGACCAGCCGAGCAGCACGACGGAGGCGATCATCGCGAGAATCGTCCACGCGCTTGGCCAGAAGCGCGAAAAACCGTCGGTGTATTTCAGGCCGACGGCCCAGGCGACCTCGCAGGCGCCGGCGACCAGGAGCACCCCCCAGGCCGCGGAGGCGCTCAGCAAGGGCATGCCCGCCAGCATCGCCGTCCGACCAGCGCCGACTTTTCTAGCCGGCGGAGAAGACCGCGTCGGCGGTCGCCACCGTCGCCGCGATGTCGGCCTCCGTGTGCGCGGCGGAGACGAAGCCCGCCTCGAAGGCCGAGGGCGCCAGATACACGCCCTTTTCCAGCAGGGCGTGGAAGAAGCGGTTGAAGGCGTCCTTGTCGGAGCGCATCACTTCCGCGTAGGAGGTCGGGCAGGCCGCGGCGAAATAGAGGCCGAACATGCCGCCCACCGACTGCGCGCTGAAGACGACGCCATGCTTCTTCGCGGCGGCGGCGAGACCGTCGACCAGCGACTTCGTTTTCGCGGTCAGGCTCTCGTAAAAGCCGGGGGCGGCGATCTTCTTCAACGTGACGAGACCGGCGGCCACCGACAGTGGATTTCCTGAAAGGGTGCCCGCCTGATAGACGGGCCCCAGCGGCGCGATCTTTTCCATGATGTCGCGCCGACCGCCAAAGGCGCCCAGCGGCATGCCGCCGCCGATGACCTTGCCGAAGGTGGACAGATCCGGCACGATGCCAAAAAGGCCCTGCGCGGATTGCGGCCCGACGCGAAAGCCCGTCATCACCTCGTCGAAGATCAGCACCGCGCCGTGTTTCGTGCACAGCTCGCGCATCGCCTGGAGGAATTCGGGCTTCGACCGGACGAGGTTCATGTTGCCGGCCACCGGCTCGACGATCACGCAGGCGATCTGGTCGCCGTGTTGCGCGAAGGCGTCGGCGAGCTGCTGTGCATCGTTGTAGTCGAGCACCAGCGTGTGCTTGGCGAGATCCGCCGGCACGCCGCCGGAGGACGGGTTGCCGAAGGTCAGGAGCCCCGAGCCGGCCTTGACCAGCAGGCTGTCGGCATGGCCGTGGTAGCAGCCTTCGAACTTCACCAGCATGTCCCTGTTCGTGAAGCCGCGCGCGAGGCGGATCGCGCTCATCGTCGCCTCGGTGCCGGAGGAGACGAGGCGCACCAGCTCCATGCTCGGGATGCGCTGGACGAGGAGTTCGGCCAGTTCGATTTCGGCCTCGGTGGGTGCGCCGAAGGACAGGCCCTTCGCGGCGGCCTCCTGCACGGCACGCACCGTGTCGGGCTCGGCATGGCCGAGGATCAGGGGCCCCCAGGAACCGACGTAGTCGATGTAGCGCTTGCCGTCGGCATCCCAGACGCAGGCCCCCTCGCCGTGCGAAAAGAAGCGCGGCACGCCCCCCACCGAGCGGAAGGCGCGCACGGGCGAATTCACGCCGCCGGGAATGGTGGCCTGGGCGCGGGCGAACAGGGTTTCGTTACGGGTCATGGCAGGCATTCCTTGAACAGCTTCTGGAATCTTTCGGCCTGCTTCTTGATGTCCATCGCGTCGAACAGATCGGAGAGCACGGCCAGCATGTCCGCGCCGGCGCCGAGCACCTGCGGCGCATTCTTGACGGTGATGCCGCCGATGGCGACCACCGGCACCGGAAAGCGGCGCTTGGCCTCGGCGAGCGTCTCGAGCGAGGCGCGCGTCGCCTCGGGTTTGCTTTGCGAGGCGAACACGCTGCCGACGGCGATGTAGTCGGCGCCGGCATCCACCGCGACTTCGGCGCGGGCCATGTCGTCGTAGCAGGAAACGCCGAGGATGCGCTTCGCGCCGAGCGCCTCGCGCGCCGTGGTCAGGCTGCCGCCGGGGATGTCGTCACGGCCCAGATGTGCGCCGTCGGCGCCGATCTCGACGGCGAGCCAGACGTCGTCATTGATGATCAGCTTCGCGCCATGGGCGCGGCAGATGCGCAACAGCTCCGCCGCCTGGGCGCGCCGCAGGGGCGCCGGCGCGACCTTGTTGCGGTATTGCACCCATTTCACGCCGCCCTTCAACGCACTCTCGACCAGGGCGGACAGACGCGGCAGCAGGTTGTCGTCGGGTGTCAGCGCATACAGCCCGCGCAGCGGAAGCATGCCGTCAGGCGACGAGGACATGGGAAGACTCCATCGGGGCGGGCGGCGGGGTCTGGGCATTGGCGGCCAGCCACATGCGGTTGGGCAGATGCTGCCCCATGCCCGGCCGGAAGCCGTTGGCCAGGCTGTGCCAGGTGTAAAGCTGCGCGGCGTGCACGGCGGCGGCGAGTTCCTGCCCCCAGGCGAGGTTGGCCGCGATCGCCGAGGCCAGCGTGCAGCCGGAGCCGTGGTAACTGCCAGGCAGGCGGTCCCACTCGTCGCGCCGGACCGGACCGTGCGAGCCGTAGAGCACGTTGGCGACGCGCGCGCTGTGTTCGTGGGTGCCGGTGACCAGCACATGGCCGCAGCCGGCGCCGACCAGGCGGCGCGCGCATTCGGCCAGATCGCCGGCGCTACCGCCGAGTTCCTGGGCGAGCCGGCGCGCCTCGAGGCTGTTCGGGGTGAGCACGTCGGTGAGCGGCAGCAACAGCTCGATCATCGCGGCGACGGTGTCCTCGTCGGCGAAGGCGTCGCCCCGCCCGGAAGCCAGCACCGGGTCGAAGACCACCGGCACGTCGGGATAGTCGGAGAGAATCTCGGCGATCGCGGTGACGGTTTCGACGCTGCCGAGCAGGCCGAGCTTGAAGGCGGCCACGGGCATGTCCTCGAGCAGGGTGCGCGCTTGTTCGGTAACCCAGTCCTCGTTCATGAAGAGAAGATCGTCCACGCCCAGCGTGTCCTGCACGGTGAGCGCGGTGACCGTCGTCAGCGGATGGCAGCCGTGCGCCGCGAGCGTGAGCAGGTCGGCCTGCATGCCGGCGCCGCAGGTCGGATCGGAGGCGGCGAAAGTCATGACGACGGGAGGCGTGCTGCGGGTCATGGCGTACGGAAAATTGGGCGCGGGCGGGGCTTGCGCGGGGCTTGCGGTATGATGTCGGCGATTCTAACCGAAAGCCTCGACCCCCACTGGCACGCAGCAGATGGACGGCAATCCGCAAGGTCTGAAGGTGATGGTGATCGACGACTCGAACACCATCCGCAAAAGCGCCGAACTGTTCCTCGCCGAAGCGGGCTGCTGCGTGCTGCTCGCCGAGGACGGCTTCGATGCGCTCGCCAAGATCGCCGACCATGCCCCCGACCTGATCTTCTGCGACATCCTCATGCCCCGTCTCGACGGCTACCAGACCTGCGCGCTGATCAAGAAAAATCCGCGCTTCGCGCAGACGCCGGTCATCATGCTGTCGGCCAAGGACGGCCTCTTCGACCGCGCGCGCGGTCGCTTGGCCGGCTCCGATGCGCATCTGACCAAGCCCTTCACGCGCGACACCCTCCTCGCCGCGGTCGCCGCCCACGCGCACAGGCAATAAGTCCATGCCGATCAAACGCATTCTCGTCGTGGACGATTCGCCGGTCGAGCGCCACCTCCTCGCCGAACTGCTGACCGGCCAGGGCTATGCGGTCTCGCTCGCCGCCGACGGCGCTGCCGGCATCGAGGCGGCCAGGCTGGAAAAACCGGACCTCATCATCATGGACGTCGTCATGCCCGGCATCAACGGCTTCCAGGCCACGCGCATGCTCAATCGCGACGAGGCGACGCGCGCTATCCCGGTGATCCTGTGCACCACCAAGAGCGAGGAAACCGACAAGATCTGGGGCATGCGCCAGGGCGCGCAGGATTACGTGACGAAACCGGTCGACGGCGCCCAGCTGCTCGCCAAGATCGCCGCGCTCGGATAATGGCCAAGCGCACCGACCTGCGCGCCTATCAGGAAAGCATCGCCGCGCGGCTGGACGCCGCGCAGTCCGGCGGCGGCGCATCCGCGCTGCTGGGCTTCGAGTCCGGCGGCACGTGCTGGCTCATCGATCTGCCGGCGGCGGGCGAGGTGCTGCCGGCGCCGCCGCTCGCGGTCGTGCCGCTCACACAGGCCTGGTTCGCCGGGCTGGCCAACGTGCATGGCGAGCTCGACGCGGTCGTTGACTTTTCCGCTTTCTGCGGCGGCCCGCCGACGCCGCGTGAAGGCGCAGCGCGCCTGTTGCGGATCGGCGTCCGCCACGGCAGCAACGGTGCCCTGCTCGTCGAGCGCGTGCATGGCCTCAAGCGCGCCGATGCCCTGTTCGCAGACGCCGACGCCGTCCCGCCGGCGCCGACTTTCGCGTGGCGCGGCGCGGCGCTTTCCGACACCCAGGGCGTCCGCTGGTTCCGGCTCGACGTGCCGGCCCTGCTGGCCGACCCCGTCTTTCGCGACGCGGCACTGCCGGAAACGGCCCTGCCCGCGGCGTCCTCCGACGCAGGAGAACCCTGATGGCCTTCCAGTTCAAGCTTCCCCGCCTGCCGCAACGCGACGCTGCCGCGCGGCCGGGCCGTTCGCTCGGCCTCGAGTTGCAGATTCTCGGCACCGTCTTCCTGCTCTTTCTGACCATCGCGACCTACATCGTCTTCATCGACAATCGCAACGCCAGCCATACCGCCGGCTATCTTTCCGCCACCGGCCAGATGCGCACGCTCGCGCAGCAGATGGCGAAAGCCACCCTGGTCGCCACCCTCGCCGGCCAGCCGGGGGGACTCAAGGAGCTCGGCGACGCGCGCGACCGCTTCAACGTCGCGCTCGGTCTGCTGACGACCGGCGGGCAGGTCGACGGACAGAAGGTTCCGCCCACCGGGGAGACGCAACGCGCCGCGCTCGACACGCTGCGCGGCCTGTGGCATGCGCACGAACGCAACATCGCCCTGCTGTTGGCCCACGAAGACCGCTTGGCCGGCATTGCGGCCGGTGAGGCGCCGCCGCCGATCGTCGCCGACACCGCCGCCGCCCTGCTCAAGGACACCGCCGCGCTCGAAGGCGCCGTCGTCCGCCTCGCCCAGGACTACGCCCGCGTGCTCGACGGCCGCGAGCTGCGCACCGGCATCGCCACCGTGCTCGGCTCGCTGGCGCTCGGCCTGCTGGTGCTGATGTTCAAGGTGTTCAATGACGACGCGCAAGCCCGCCAGGCGGAAGCCGAGCGCCAGCGCCGCGCCGCGGAAGCCGCCAAGGACGCCACCCAGGAGGCCGTCCTGCGGCTGATGAACGAAATGGGCAATCTCGCCGACGGTGACCTCACCGCGCGCGCCACCGTCACCGAGGACATCACCGGCGCGATCGCCGACTCGGTCAACTACGCCATCGAGGAGCTGTCCATCCTCGTCAAGCGCATCAATGAGGCCGCCGGGCGCGTGGATCGCGCCGCGCGCGAGGCGCGCGCCGTGTCGGAGACGCTCCTCGCCGCCTCAGAGCGACAGTCCGGTCAATTGCGCGACGCCGGCGCCCAGGTGCTCTCGCTCGCCGATTCGATCCAGGACGTTTCGGAACGCGCCGGCGAAACCGCCGGCGTGGCGCGCTCCTCGCTCGCCGCCGCCGACAAGGGCGATGCCGCGGTGGCGGCGACGATCGCCGGCATGAACGACATTCGCGGTCAGATCCAGGAAACCGCCAAGCGCATCAAGCGGCTGGGCGAATCCTCGCAGGAGATCGGCGAAATCGTCGAACTCATCACCGACATCACCGAGCAGACCAACGTGCTGGCCCTGAACGCCGCCATCCAGGCTGCGTCCGCCGGCGCCGCCGGGCGTGGCTTCGCGGTGGTCGCCGAGGAAGTGCAGCGGCTCGCCGAGCGTTCGGCCGAGGCCACCCGCGAGATCGCCGCGATCGTCAAGACCATCCAGGCCGACACGCACGATGCCGTTGCCGCGATGGAACAGGCCACCCTCGGCGTCGTCGAGGGGACGCGCCGCTCGGATGCCGCCGGCCAGTCGCTGGTCGAGATTCGCGAGGTCACCAACCGGCTCGCCGCGCTGATCGAGGCCATCGCCGCCGACGCCCGCGGCCAGGCCAACGGCGCGCGCCAGGTGGCCGCCGCGATGCAGGACATCCTCAAGATCACCGAAGAAACCTCCGCCGGCACGCGCATGACCGCCGACTCGATCGGCCTGATGGCCGAACTGGCCGGCGAGCTCAAGGGCTCGGTGGCGAACTTCAAGGTCTGACGGGATTCCATGGCCTTCGATACCGGCACGCTCTCCTGGGTCAAGGACGAAATCGATCTCGCGCTCGAGCGTGCGGGGAATGCGCTCGCCCGCCACGCCGCTGCGCCGGACGAAGCGGAGGCGCTCACCGAGGCGCGCGGCCATCTGCACCAGGCGGGGGGCGCGCTCACCCTCGTCGGGCTGGCCGGCATCACACGCTGCGTGGAACGGCTGGAGGCCTGCCTGGCCGAACTGGCCGTCCCCGCCCGCGGCCATGACGTCGTCGCCGTGGCAGCAGCCGCCGGCAGGCTGATCGCCGCGCTGCGCGCCTATCTCGATGCGCTGATGGCAGGTCACCCCGATCAGCCGCTGCGCCTTTACCCTCCTTACCGCGCCCTCCTGCTCGCCACCGGGCAGCCGGAACCGCCGGCGCGCGATCTCTTCCTGCCCGATCTTTCGCGGCGGCCGCCGCGCCGCGATCCGGCGCCGCCGCCCGCCGCACCGTCCCGCCTCAAGGCGCTGCGCTTCGGTTTCGCGCGCGGCTTGGCCAAGTGGCGCGCAGGCGAGGAACGCGGCTTCGCGGAAATGAAGAACGCCGTCGCCGCCGTCGAGCAGGCGTACGGCCAGCCCGCCGAGCGGGCGCTGTGGTGGGTGGCGCTCGCCTGGTTCGAGGCCGTCGCAACGCCGGACGTCGCGATCCTCGACGCACTCGATCGCGCTTTCGCCGCGCTCGCCGAGGGAAAACCGGCTGCGCCGGATGCGCCGCCCATGGCCGCGCTGCTCTATGACATCGCGCTCGCCCCGCCGGGCAGCGAGCGGGTCGAAAGCGTGCGCGCCTGCTACCGTCTCGCCGAACTCGTTCCGACCGCGCAAGGGGCGCTCGACACCCGGCGCGCAGCATGCCGCGCGCCGCTGGTCGCCGCGATGGCCGAATGGGAGCACTTCGCCCAGGGCGCCGCCATCGCGCTGATGCGCTTTCACGACGTTGCCCAGCTTCTCGCCGCGACGGCGAAGGACAGCAACGACGCCGAGCTCGCGCGCCTGGCCGCCGCCATCGTCGATTTCGCCGCCTGGCTGCGCCAGCAGCCCGAACGCGCCGATGCCGCGACGATGCTCGAGGTAGCCTGCGCGCTCGCGCTCATCGAGGACGCCATCGAAAGCGAGGGCGCGCGCAGCCCGGCCGCCGAGCCGCTCTTCGCGGCGGAGGTCGGCGCGCAGCTTGCCCGTCTCGACGCCCTGCGCGCCGGCAATGCCGTCGCGCCGCCGCAGGCCCAGCGCTGGCGCGTGCAGCGGCTCGTCGCGCTGGCGGCCGAGGAAATCCGCGCCGAACTCGATGCCGTCGAACCGCTGCTCGACGCGCACTTCGCGCGCGGCGAAGTCCTGCCGCCGCAGGCGGCGGAGCGTCTGCAGCGCGCGGGCGGCGCGTTCGCCCTGCTCGGCGAGGAGGCGGCCGCGCGCGTCGCCGCCGAGGTGCGGGCCCTGCTCGCGAACACCGAGGCCGGCCCCGCCATCGCCGGGCGGCTCGCCGCGCTCGGTCGCTTCGCGGCATCGCTCGCGCTCGGCCAGCCGGATCGCGCCCTCTTCGGGACGCTGGATCCCGTGCCCGGCGCCGTCCCGCCCGCGCCGACTTTCGCCGCCGGACCCGCCGCCGCGTCCGCCGGCAGCGATGCCGATCTGCTCGGCATCTTCACCGAAGAGGCGCACGAGGTGCTGGCCGCGCTGGCCGCCGCGCAACCGGCGCTCGCCGCACATCCGGCCGACCGCGAGGCGTTGACGGCGATCCGACGGGCTTTCCACACGCTCAAGGGCAGCGGTCGCATGGTCGGCCTCGACACGCTCGGCGAAGCCGCCTTCGCGGTCGAAAGGCTGCTCAACCGCCGGCTCGACGCACGCGCGCCGGCCGATGCCGATCTGCTCGCACTGATCGAGGCGGCGCGCGAACTCTTCACGCGCTGGACCGCCGCCATCGCATCCGGCCAGCCCGATCCCGACGCCGCCGGACTTCTGGCGCGCTGCGCCGAACTGGCCGGGGAAACGGCGGCCGCCCCCGTCCTTCCCGCGGCGGCAACGGCCACCGCCGTTGCGCCGGCGCCGACATCCGCGGAGCCGCCCGCGGACACCGTCGCCATCGGCGCGCTTCGCCTCTCGCCGACGCTCTTCAAGCTCTACGTTGACGAGGCGGGCGGCCATGTCGCACGCCTGCGCGCCGAGCTCGCCGGCCCGGCCGGCGTGCCCTCGCGCGAACTGATCCGCGCCGCGCACACGCTGGCGGGTATTTCCGCCGGCGCCGGCTTTTCGGCCGTGCAGGCGCTCGCCCATGCGCTCGAAGACGCGCTGGTGCGCCACTCGCTGGCGCGCGCCACGCCCGGCGAGGAGTCGCGCATGCTCCTGGCGCGCGCCGTCGGCGCGCTCGATGGCATGGTCGGCGCCATCGCCGAGCGGCGCGCACCCGCCGAAGAATTCGGGCTCGCGGCCCAACTGGAGGCGATGACCCCCGAAGCCCCGCCGCCCGCCGCCGCACCGCCGGTCTCGCCGCTCGCCGAACGACGCACCTCGCGCCCGACCGACGAGATCGACCCGCGATTGGCCGCCCTGTTCCTCGAAGAGGCCGGCGAAGAGTTGCACCAGCTCGACGCCGATCTTGCCGCCTGGCGCGCTGCACCCGCCCAGGCCGACATCGGTCGGCGCCTGGCGCGCCTTCTGCACACGTTCAAGGGCGGCGCGCGCATGTGCGGCGCGATGGGGCTGGGCGAGCTCGCGCACGGCATGGAAACGCGCATCGAGGAGGCTATCGCCGGCGGCGGGGCAACCCCCGCCGTGCTCGAAGGCCTCGACGCTTCGCTCGGTCGTGCCCAGCATCTCGTCGCCGAACTGCGCCGCGCCGCGGCGGCGCCCGCCGCTCCGCCCGCGCCGGACGAACGCGCCCCGGCCGCGACGCCCGCGCCAGCGATCGAGGACAAGGGGCCGGCGGTTCTCCTGCGCGTACGCGCCGACATCGTCGACCGGCTGGTGAACGACGCCGGCGAGGTCGCCATCGCGCGAAGCCGCATCGAGGGCAGCCTGAAGAGCGTCAAGGCCTCGCTGCTCGATCTGGCCGAGAACATCGCGCGCCTGCGCGGCCAGTTGCGCGAATTCGAGATTCTCGCCGAATCGAGCATGCAATCGCGCCTGGGCCAAAGCGAGGCGCAGCGGCGCGATTTCGACCCGCTCGAACTCGACCGCTTCACGCGCCTGCAGGAGCTCACGCGCATGATGACCGAAAGCGTGGGCGACATCGCCGCCGTCGAGCATGCGCTGCGGCGCCAGACCGAGGTCGCCGGCGAGGCGCTCGCCGTGCAGTCGCGTCTGAACCGCGCCCTGTCCCACGCCCTGCTCGCCGCGCGCATGGTGCCTTTTTCCACCGTCGCCGAACGCCTGCACCGCGTGGTGCGCCAGACCGCCAAAGAACTCGGCAAGCAGGCCAATCTCGACATCGCGGGCGGCGACACGCCGGTGGATCGCAACGTGCTCGAACGCATGCTCGCCCCTCTCGAACACCTGCTCAGAAACGCCGTCGCCCACGGCATCGAGGCGCCGGCCGCGCGGGCGGACGCCGGCAAGCCGGCGCTCGGCCAGATCGTGCTGACGATCTCGCCTTCCGACAATGACATCGCGCTCTCCCTCGTCGACGACGGCGCCGGCATCGACTTGGTCGCGATCCGCCGCCGCGCCATCGAGCGCGGCCTGCTGTCCGCCGACGCGGTGATCGACGATCACGCGCTCGCCGAACTGATCTTCCGCCCCGGATTTTCCACCGCTGCTACGGTGAACGAGATCGCCGGGCGCGGCGTCGGGCTCGATGTCGTGCGCGAGGCGGTCGCGCAACTCGGCGGTCGCGTCGCGGCCAGCGGCGCGACCGGCCGCGGCGCGCGCTTCGACATCGTGCTGCCGCTCACGCTGGCCGTCATTCCCGTCATCCTGGTCGAGGCGGCCGGCCGTCCCTGGGCGATTCCCGCCGCGATGGTCGAGGAGGCGCGCGAACTCGACGCCGATGAAACCGCGGCGCGGCGCAGCGCCCGCGGCTTCACGAAAAACGGTCGCCACTACGTCTGGCACGACCTGGCCCGCCTGCTGGGGCTGGCGCCGACGGACGCGCCTGCCGCCTGGCAGCTCCTGCTGCACAGCGGCGGCGAGGAGATCGCCCTCGAGGTCGATGGATTGCGCCAGAATCTCGAAGTCGTCGTCAAGCCGGTGGGCGAGCAGCTCGCGCGCGTACCGGGGCTGGCCGGCGCCACCGTGCTGCCCGACGGCGCCGTGGCGCTGATCGTCAATCCGGTGATGCTCTCCCGGCACGTCGCCGCGCTTCCCGCACCGGCCGCCGTCCCGCCCGCGCCGACTTTCGATGCGCCATTGGCGATGGTCGTCGACGATTCGCTCACGGTGCGCAAGATCACCGGCCGCCTGCTCGAACGCGCCGGCTACCGGGTGGCGACCGCCAAGGACGGCCTCGACGCGCTCGAACAGATCGCCCGCGAGCGGCCGGCCGTCCTGCTCGCCGACATCGAGATGCCGCGCATGGACGGCTTCGAGCTCGTGCGCCGCCTGCGCGACGATGCGCATCTCGCCGACATGCCTGTCGTGATGATCACCTCGCGCAGCGCCGAGAAGCACCGCCAGGTCGCCGAGAGTCTCGGCGTGCGCCACTACCTCGGCAAACCCTACGATGAGGAGGCGCTGCTCGGCCTGGTCGCCCGTCTGGTCGCCGGCGGCTGAGCTTCAGCTACGCGGTGCAGCGCGCTCGCCCAGCGCCGCGAGCACCGCCTCCAGCGCTTCGACCACGTCCCCGACGCGGCGCGCCAGGTCGGGCGACTGGCGGCGCGCGGCCTCTTCCGCCGTCCGCGCGACGTCGAACAGGCGCGCGGCAAGCAGATTGCCCGCCATACCGCGAATGCGGTGGCACAGCCCGACCAGTTCGCCGAGTTCGCCGGCAACGAGCGCGGCGCGCAACTGGTCGGGCAACGGCGCATGGGTGTCGCGCACCGTTTTTGCCAGCGCGGCGACGAATTCCGGCTTGCCGGCAAAGCGCGCCTCCAGCCCGGCCCAGTCGACCGGGCCAGGCTTGGCGGTCTGGCCCGGCGCCGCGGCGGCATCACGCGCCCCGTCCGCCGGGCGCATGATGCCGGCCGGCAGGTGGCGCAGGAGGGTGGCCGCCAGCCGGTCGATGTCGACCGGCTTGACGAGCACATCGACCATGCCGGCGGCGCGGCAACGCTCGTGGATTTCCGGCATGGCATGGGCCGACAGGCCGATCACGGGCAGGCCGGGAGCGAGTTCGCCGATGCGGCGCGCCATTTCGTAGCCGTCCATCACCGGCATCTGGATGTCGGTGACCACCGCGTCGTAAGCGCCGGGGCCGTCGAGGATCAGCCGGTTGCAGGCAGCCATGCCGTTGTCCGTCGCGACGACGGCGGTCGCGCCCTGCTGGTCGAGAATCTCGCGCAACACCATGCGGTTCGCGGCGTCGTCGTCGGCGACGAGGATGCGCAATCCCGCCAGGAGCGGGCCGGCTTCGGCCGGTCGGCGCCCGGGCGGCACCAGTTCGCCGCGGACGGCGGCGAGCAGATGTCGCCAGCGCAGCGGACGGTCGAGCTGGATTGCGGTCAGCGCGATGTCGTCCGGCACGCCGCTGTCGGCGCCGGGCGTGCACACGAAGGCCAGACGCCGCCCGGCTTTCAGCAGCGCACGCACCGCCTCCGGGCGCGCCTCGACGAGGCTCGCATCGACCACGCACAGATCGTCTGCCCGCGGTGCGAACGCCGCTTCCGGCGCCACTGCGACGACGGTCACGCCATGCGCCGCCAGCGGCAGCACCATCGCCTCCGCCTCGCCGGGCGGCAAGCCGGCCAGGCACAGGCGCCCGTGCGAATCCGCCGGGCGCGGCACGCCATCGAAGGGCAGGCGCAGCCGCACTTCCATCGTCGTTCCCGCGCCCAGGCGGCTCTCGACGCGGATGTCGCCCGCCATCATTTCGACGACCCGCCGGCTGATGACGAGGCCCAGCCCGGTGCCCCCCGGGTTGTGGTCGGCCCCGTCGGCCTGCTCGAAGGGCTGGAACAGGCGTTGCTGGAACGCTTCGGACATACCGATGCCGGTGTCGGCGACGCGGAAGACCAACGCCTCGCCGTCTCGCCTCACGTCGAGGCTCACGCCGCCGCGCTCGGTGAATTTCGCCGCGTTCGACAGCAGGTTGGCGAGCACCTGGGCAAGGCGCATGGCGTCGCCGACGCAGGCAACGGGCAAATCGATGGCTTCGTCGATACGGAAGTCCAACCCCTTGGCGTAGATGCGCTGGGCGTTGAGTTCGACGGCGCGGTCGATGGCCTCGCCCAGATCGAAGGCAACCGCTTCGAGGCGCAGCTTGCCGGCCTCGATCTTCGACAGGTCGAGAATATCGTCGATGAGCTTGAGCAAGAGCTTGCCCGATTGCAGAATCTGGTCGAAAGTACGCGCGATCTGGCGGCCGCGGCTCTTGCGCACGCCCACCTGCGCGAGGCCGAGCATCGCGTGGAGCGGCGTGCGGATCTCGTGCGACATGTTGACAAGGAACTCGCTCTTGACGCGGCTGGCGGCCTCGGCGGCCTCCTTGGCGCGCAGCAGCTCCTCGTAGGATTCCATCTAGGCCTGCGCGGTCAACTGGCGCAGCCGCCCGGCAACACCATGCAGCAGGTCGCTGACCTCCTTGATCTCGCCGAGCAAATCGCCGACATTGGCGGCGGTGACGCGCGCCATGGTGCTGAGCGTCTCTTCCTGCGGCTGGGAAAGGCCCAGATGAACGAAGGAACGCTCAAGCTCCATGACGTGACGGTTGATCTCGTCGAGCACGGAGAGGTGGCGGCGCGCCTGCTGCGCCTCGATGGCGTCGAGCGCCGCGGAAAGATCGGCGAGCGCGGCGCGAATGCCCTCGGCCTGCCCCTTGCGGGCGAGTTCGCTTTCCAGTGCGGCCAGGCGCGCGTTGGCCCCCTCGGCAAGGATCGCCAGGTTGTCGCGCAGGCGCCCGGCGCGCTCGGCGTCGGCCACCGGCATGCGCGAGACGAGCAGCGTGATGCACGGATAGTTGATGGCGATGCGGTCGCGGAACTGGAAGACGCGATCCATGCCCTGCGCATGCTGAAGGATCGAGGCTTCCAGCGGCGTGCAGGCGCCGCGGTCGGCGCACGCGATGCGCCGGTCGGCCAGGCGCATCTCCAGCACGGCGGCCAGGTCGTACTGGCCGAGCGCGGCGAAGATTTCGCGGGCCAGCGCCTCGGGCGACGCACAGGCGAACGAAGCCCGCAGAAACTGGAGCACGATGCCCAGGTCGCCCATCGACGACATGGCAGCAAAAGCGGTCTGCGTCGCCTGCGCGGCCTGGCGCGCAAGGCTGCGCCGTTCTTCGAGCCACAGTCGGGCGTGAGCCACTTTCTTGGCGATTTCCTCGGGGGCGCAGGGCTTGACGAGATAATCATCGCCGCCGGCATCGTAAGCCTTCAGGCGCGTTTCGAGGTCGTTGTGGATCGAGACGAAGATGACCTGCGCCTCGCGCAAGCCCGCTGCGCGCAGGGCCCGGCAGGTGGCGATGCCGTCCATGCCGGGCATTTCGACATCGAGGAGAACGATGTCCGGCTTCCGTTCATCGAGGGCGGCGAGACAGGCTTCGCCGCTGTCGCACTCGACAACGCGATAGGCGGGATTCTCGCAGGCGTAGGCCGATACCATGCGCGATGAGGGATCGTCGTCGACGATGAAGAGGGTCAGGGCTTGGAAATCCATGGCATCTTTCCGTTTTCGTCACCGCATGCGCCGATTATGGCATCACGGCGCGGAATCGGGCGAGCGTGCGTTCGCGCGCCGCCGCGTGGTCGACGCAGGGCGGCGGGTAGCCCGCCGGCGGCGTCGGCATCTTCCACGGTGCGTGGATGAACCTGTCCGGCACGCCAGCCAGTTCCGGCACACGACGGCGGATGTACTCGCCGCGCGGATCGAATTTTTCCGATTGTGTCACCGGGTTGAAGAGGCGGAACCACGGCTGCGCGTCGCAGCCGGTCGAGGCGCTCCACTGCCAGCCGCCGTTGTTGCTGGCCAGGTCGTAGTCGAGCAGCCAGTCGGCGAAATGCGCCTCGCCCAGCCGCCAGTCGATACCGAGGTCCTTGACGAGGAAAGAGGCCGTCACCATGCGCAGGCGGTTGTGCATGCGACCGGTGGCGGCCAGTTCGCGCATCGCCGCGTCGACCAGCGGATAGCCGGTGCGGCCCTCCCGCCATGCGTCGAACAGCGCCGGGGCGTCGTCCCAGACCATCGCGTCACATTCGCGCCGCCAGGCGTGATCGACCACATCCGGCCGATGCCACAGCACCATCTGATAAAACTCGCGCCAGATCAGCTCGTTCAGCCAGCATTCCGCCCCGCGCCCGTCCGGCAGGAGGCTGCGGGCAAACGCCGCCGCGACGAGCTGGCGGATCGACACCGTGCCGAAACGCAGATGCGGTGAGAGACCGGAAGTAGCATCGAGCGCAGGGAAATCGCGGGTTTCGTGGTAGCGGTCGAGGCGCTCCAGAAACGCTTCGAACCGTTGTGCGCCGCCCGACATGCCGGTCGGAATGCCCGGATCGACGGGGACGAAGCCGGGCGGCGTGAAAAAAGTCGACGCTGGCGAGACGGCGAGCTGCCCGGGGCATGCCCTGCACTCGTGCGGCGCGAGATCGGTCGGGGCAAGCCGCGTCCGCCAGGCGCGCGCGTAGGGCGTAAACACCGCGAAGGGCGTGCCGCCCTTCGTCAGCACCTCGTCGCGCTCGAAGATCGTCTGGTCCTTGAAGTCGCGAAAGGCGCGGCCGTCCGCCGCCAGTGCGGCCGCCACCGCCGCGTCGCGTTGCCGCGCGAACGGCTCGTGGTCACGATTGGCGAACACGGCGGCGACGCGAAGCTCGGCGGCCAGCCGCGGAATTTCCTCGACGGCGCGCCCGTGGCGCACGATCAGCCCGCCGCCCTGGCGGCGCAGCGCGGCATCCAGCTCGGCGAGGCAGCGGCCGATGAAGGCGACGCGCCGGTCGGCCTTCAGGCCGCGCGCCAGCAACGGCGCGAGGATGTCCGTGTCGAACACGAAGGCGCAATGCACGCGCGCGTGGGCGGAAAGCGCCGCCGCCAGCGCGGCGTGGTCGACAGAGCGCAGGTCGCGACGGAACCAGACGAGCGCGGCGGACATGGTCAGCGCGAGCGGCGGGCGGGCAGGCTGAGCGGGCAGCGGATCGCCGCCGACGCGGCGACGCAGACCGACTCGGCGGTCGTGCTCATGCGTCCATCCGGGCGCGCTCGATCTGCACGCCGACGCGCCTCACCCCCCGGGCGATGCCGACCTTGGCGATCGATACCTTCACCCAGGGCGCGCGGAATTCGTCGAGCAGCAGGCCGATGACGAATTCGCCGAGCGTTTCGAGCAGGTTGAAATGGCGCGCCGCCAGTTCTGCGCGGATGCGCGCGATTACCACGGCGTAGTCGATGGTCTTGGCGATGTCGTCCTCGAGCGCCGCCTCGTCGGGCACGCCGAAGGTGAGCGACAGGTCGAGCGTCTGCGGCGCGGCGCGTTCGCGCTCGTAGATGCCGACATGCGCCTCGACGCGCATCTCCTCGATGAAAATGAAATCCATGAATGCCTCAACTAGAATGCGGCGATTGTATGGAAACCCTCGCCCTTTACCTAGTCCTCGCCTACCTGATCGGCTCGCTGCCCTTCGCGGTGATCGTCTCGAAGGCCTGCGGACTCGCCGATCCGCGCAGCTTCGGCTCGGGCAATCCCGGCGCCACCAACGTGCTGCGCACCGGCAACAAGGCGGCGGCGGCGCTGACCCTGCTCGGCGATGCCGCGAAAGGCTGGTTCGCGATCTGGCTGGTCGCAAAAGTCGACGCCGGCGAGACGGCGGTCATCCTTAGCGGACTGGCCGCTTTTCTCGGCCACCTGTTTCCGGTCTTCCTTCGCTTCAGGGGCGGCAAGGGGGTGGCTACGGCGCTTGGCGTATTGATCGGCCTCGACGGCTGGATCGCCCTGATCGCGGCGCTGACCTGGCTGGCGACGGCCATCGTCACGCGCTATTCGTCGCTGGCGGCGATCGTCGCCGCCTGCGCGGCCCCCGTCGCCGCGCTGGCGAACCACGGCATCGGCGCGACCTCGGGCGTCGTGATCGTCATGTGCCTGCTGTTGATCTGGCGGCACAAGGCGAATATCCAGCGTCTGCTGGCCGGTACCGAGGGCAGGATCGGCAAGAAGAAGGCTTAGGGAAACGCTGAAGAAAGCAGCGAGCGGGATGAAGCGCAAGGCGCACGGAGCGCAGCGACCGAGACATAACAATGAGTTAGGCGAGGAAGCGAGCACCGCGCAACGCAGCGATTCGCCCGCGCAGCAATTTATTCAGCGTTTCCTTAGGTCGTCGCCAACGGCCAGCGTGGCCTGACGACGAACGCGCCGTTTCCCCGCGCCGGCGTTTGCGCTTGCAGGCGCAAGGCGGCGGCGAAGGCGATCATCGCGCCGTTGTCGGTGCAAAGTTCCATTTCCGGATAGCAGACGCGCACGCCCTGCTGCCGCGCGGCGGCATCGAGCCGTTCGCGCAACCGCCGGTTCGCCCCGACGCCGCCGGCGACGACCAGCGTGTTCAGACGGCGCTGGCGGCAGGCGGCCAACGCCTTGCTTGCCAGGACCTCGGTGACTGCCTCCTGGAATTCGGCGGCGAGATCGGCCTTGTCCCGTTCCGTGAGCGCGCGCTCGCGGACAGCGGTCAGCACGGCGGTCTTGAGGCCCGAGAAGCTGAACATGAAGTCGCCGCTATTGAGCATCGGGCGCGGCAGCTTGAATTTTCCCGGCGCGCCCGCTTCCGCAAGTTTTGCCAGGGCGGGCCCGCCGGGATAGCCGAGGTCGAGCAGTTGCGCGGTCTTGTCGAAGGCCTCGCCGGCGGCGTCGTCGAGCGACTCGCCCAGCAATTCGTAAGCGCCCACGCCCGTCACGCACATGATCTGCGTGTGGCCGCCGGAAACCAGCAGGGCGACGAACGGGAAGCGCGCCGGGTCTTGGGCCAATAGCGGCGAGAGCAGATGGCCTTCGAGGTGGTGGATCGGCAGGACGGGAACCCCCAGCGCGAGCGCGAGGCTTTCCGCGAAACTCGCGCCGACGAGCAGCGCGCCGGCCAGCCCCGGCCCGGCGGTGTAGGCCACCGCGTCGATTTCCGTCTTGGCGGCGCCGGCCGCGGCGAGCACCCCGTCGAGCAGCGGAATCAGCCGCCGGATGTGGTCGCGCGAGGCGAGTTCGGGCACCACGCCGCCATAGGCTTCGTGCATCGCCGCCTGCGTGTGCACGGCGTGCGCCAGCAGCCCGCGCTCCGTGTCGTAGAGGGCGACGCCGGTTTCGTCGCAGGAGGATTCGATGCCGAGAACCCGCATCGCGAAATTCTACTTTGACATCCGCGCGGAAATGGCTAGAATCCGCCGCCTTTCGTTCAATCACCGTTTCTAGGAAGCCCGCATGCCTGGTATTCGCGTCAAGGAAAACGAGCCTTTCGAGGTCGCCATCCGTCGCTTCAAGCGCACCATCGAAAAGGCCGGCACGCTCACCGAACTGCGTTCGCGCGAGTTCTACGAGAAGCCTACCGCCGAGCGCAAGCGCAAGCTGTCCGCCGCCGTGAAGCGCCATCACAAGCGCGTGCGCAGCCAGCTCCTGCCGCCCAAGCTGTACTGATCCCGCCCCGGTTTTCGGCAAAAACCGCCTTGACTGGCGGTTTTTGCGTTTGCGAAAGGAAAAAGCCATGTCCCTGAAGCAGCGCATCAACGAAGACATGAAGACCGCCCTGAAGGCGAAGGAGACCGCGCGGCTCGGCGCGATCCGCCTGCTGCTCGCGGCGATCAAGCAGAAGGAAGTCGATGAGCGCGTCGAACTCGACGACGCCGGCGTGATCGCCGTCATCGAGAAGCTGCTCAAGCAGCGCAAGGATTCCATCGCCCAATACGAGGCGGCCCGGCGTCAGGATCTCGCCGATGCGGAGAAGTTCGAGGCGGAGGTGTTGTCGGCCTACATGCCCAAGGCGCTTGCGCCCGACGAGGTCGCCGCCGTCGTGGCGCAGGCCGTCGCCGCCGCGGACGCCAAGACGCCCGCCGACATGGGCAAGGTGATGGCGCTCATCAAGCCGCAGCTTGCCGGTCGCGCCGACATGGGCGAAGTCTCGAAGCTGGTGAAAGCGAAACTTTCGGGCCAATGAGCGGCGCATAATCGCGCCGTGATTCCCGAGTCCTTCATCCAGGAACTGCTCTCCCGCGTCGACATCGTCGAGGTGGTGGGGCGCTATGTCCAGCTCAAGAAAGCCGGCGCCAACTACCAGGCCTGCTGTCCCTTCCATGCCGAAAAGACGCCGTCCTTCACGGTCAGCCCGACGAAGCAGTTCTACCACTGCTTCGGCTGCGGCGCCCACGGCAGCGCGATCGGCTTCGTCATGCAGTATGCGGGCCTCGGCTTCGTCGAGGCCGTCGAGGAACTGGCCGGCCAGCTCGGCCTGCCCGTGCCGCGGCAGGCGAGCGCCCGCGCGCAGGAAAAGGCCCGACAGCAGCCGCTCACCGAGCGCATGGCGCGCGCCGCGCGCTTTTACAAGGAGCAGCTCAAGGCATCGCCGCGCGCCATCGACTATCTCAAAGGCCGCGGCCTGACCGGCGAGATCGCCGCGAAATACGGCCTCGGCTACGCGCCGGACGACTGGCGGGGCCTGCAAGGCATCTTCGACGACTACGACGGCCCGGCGATGATCGAATGCGGCCTCGTCGTCGAGAACGAGCAGGGGCGGCGCTACGACCGGTTCAGGGATCGCATCATGTTTCCGATCCAGGATCAACGCGGCAACGTCGTCGGCTTCGGCGGCCGCGTGCTGGGTGCGGGGGAACCAAAATACCTCAATTCGCCCGAAACGCCGTTGTTCAGGAAGGGCGAGGAACTCTACGGCCTGCCGCAGGCGCGCCAGGCGATCCGCGCCGAGGATCGCGTCATCGTCGTCGAGGGTTACATGGACGTGGTGGCGCTGGCCCAGTTCGGCATCGGCAACGCCGTGGCCACGCTCGGCACGGCGACGACGCCCGTGCATGTCAGAAAGCTGTTGCGCCAGGCGGGCCGGGTGGTGTTTTGCTTCGACGGCGACAGCGCCGGCCGCAAGGCGGCCTGGCGCGCGCTCGAAGCCAGTCTCGAAGCGCTCTCCGACGACAAGCTGGTCGGCTTCCTGTTCCTGCCCGCCGAACACGATCCCGACAGCTTCGTGCGCGCCCAGGGCGAAAATGGCGCCGATGCCTTCCGCCGGCTCGCGGCCCAGCCGACGACGCTGACCGAATTCCTGATGCGCGAGCTGAAGGCGGACGTCGATCTGGCCACCGCCGAGGGGCGCGCCCGGCTCGTGCATGAGGCGAAGCCGTATGTGACGAAGCTCGCCGCGCCGCTCCTGCGTCTGCAACTGACGCGCGCCATCGCCGAGGCGGCGGCGCTTTCCCCCGCCGAGGTGGAGGCGCAATGCGGGATCAAACCCATGCCGCGCGGTGGTCGCCCGGCGCCGCCCAGGACGCGCCTGCGCCCGGCGCCCGCCACCATCGAGCGCACGCTGCTCTTGACCGTGCTGGGCCGGCCGGAACGCGCCGCGCGCCTGCCGCTCGACCTGATCGCCGCCGACAGCGCCGAAGGCGCGGCGCTGCTTACGCTCGCCGAGGCGATCGAGCATGGCGAACTGCCGACCGGCAACCTCGGCCTGCTGATCGAATACTTCCGCGGCAGCCCCCATGAGGAGCTCTTCGCCCAGCTCGCCGCCCCTATCGATACTGGTACGGAAAGCGAAGCCGAGCAGGAAGCCGTGTTCATCGACGCGATCGAGCGCCTGCGCGCCCGCGCGGTGAAGCGCCAGATCGACGCACTGACGGCGAAAGCACGCGCCGAGCCGCTTTCCGCGCAGGAAAAGCAGACGCTGGCCCGTCTGCTCTCCCTGAAAAGAACTTGATTGCCCGTGTCACTCTTGTCCAAAACAGCTCATGACGGCGGGCGCACCGGTGGTGTAGGGTATTGGCGAGCAACCAAACCCACCCGTACCCGACCGAAGGAGGCCTGCCGTGAGCGCATCATGCAGCATGTTCAGCCAGATACTCAAGTTGATTCCGCGCATCGAGTTTGAACGCATGGTCAAAGAGACCGGTTCCGAATACGCCTCGAAAGGGCTCTCCAGCTGGAGCCAGTTCGTCGCCATGATGTTCTGTC
>OGCL01000954.1_pt1 | contig 27210 bp, 24 predicted proteins | sample 1570041 | NCBI WGS metagenome assembly OGCL01 (sample SAMN06266162, study PRJEB24511) | hot springs metagenome | isolation source: Hot spring water | place: South Africa: Limpopo | collected 2015-06-22 | reverse complement strand
CCCACCGGCACGGCGTCTCCGCGTTACACCGACAGCGCACGCAGCGAAACGGGCGGCGGCGAAACCCGCCGCGGCGAGGCGGCGAGCGGCGACCGCGGCCGGCCCAGCGTAACGACGAACATCAACATCGGCGGTGTGCTGGATGTGCATGATCCGGCAACGCTGGACGCGCTGGCGCGCAAACTGAAACCCATGTTCGACGATATTGCCCGGAGAATCGCATGAGCGTGCATCGCCTGATCTGCAATGCGGACAACTTGCTGGCTGCCGCCGCATTGTCCGCGACGGCGCAACGCCCATCGGCCGATCTGCGCCTGCTCGAGCGCCGCCGGCATGGTGGCGGCGATCTGCGCTTGATCGGTGCGTATTCCGGCGCTGCCGATACGGTCGTCGAGGCCGAGATCGCTTCCGGCAGCAGCGGCGCGCTGTCGGCGACTCGGCCGCAGTTTGCCGGCGTCGGATCCGGCACGCTCGAGGTGGGGGCGATTGCGCCGACGGCGACGCCCTGTACCCTCGATTTGACGCTGGTCGATACCGGATCGGCCAGCGAGCCGGCGTCGCTGGAGTTCTATGGCGTCACCCTGCAATCGCGCGTCTTGGGGCTGGCCGGCAACGGCATCGAACTGACCGTCGATCGCTCGGCCATCACCATGACGCCGTCGCAGTATTCGACGCTGACCGCCATTCGTGCCGGGCAACACGAGTTCGAGGGCGCCGAATGGGATTGGCAATCGGCGGCGCAATTGCGTGCCGGCGAGGTGCCGCCCGCTGCGCCGCGCTATGCCTTCGAGGGCTATCCGCAGGTGCATCGCCATTGGCGCGAATGGCGCGATGCGCGCTGGATCTACCGCCTCGACCCGGCGCCGGAGTACGAGATTCCGGCCGGCACGCGCTTGCTGGCCGTCTCCGGCGAGTACATGCTGACCGTGCGGCGCGATACGGTAAGCGAGAGCTATACCGGTGTGACGCTGTACGACTTTCTGGCGGCGCTGCGGGCGCAATCGGCACTGGTCGAGGTGGTCGGCACGGTGGCCGCCGACCGCGCCCCGGGCGGCATGGCAGTGACTGATCTGCCGCTGCGCAGCGATGCCCATGTGCTGCCGGCGCGCGCCTCGCGCTCAGGGGCCTATCTGCGCGAGGTGAGATGCACGCCAGATGCGCCGACCGAGCTGATCACCATCACCCACCGCGGCGAGGATGTCTGGTCGGTGCGCGGCCCGGTGAGCGGCGCATTGCGCGATGCTGAGACCGGCAAGGACTACCGTGCCGGGCCGGTGGCCTTCACCCTGCCACGCCTCGATGCCGCCGCGCCGCCGGTGGCGCGCATCACGCACAAGGTGAGCTATGTCAGCCGGCGCGACGACGAACCGAGCGCGCCGCCGGTCTGCCTGCGCAACGTCACGCCCGGCGCCAATATGAAGCCGAAGAGCATCACGTTCACTTACCGCCGCCGGCCAGAGAGCGGCGATTGCAACTGCGAGACGATGCCGGCCGCACGCCTACGGCTGTCCTGTCTCGGACTGGAGGGCAACGATATGAGCGACCTTGCCGAGCCGTATGCAACACGGCTCAAGACGATGTATGACTGGTGGAAGGGTGTGACGGCGGGGAATACGGCGCTGATGATGGCGCCAGCGCCCCAGACACCGCCGCCGCATTTCGTTTTTTTAATCAGGTTTGATTCTGGAAGTGCTTACGGCTACAACGCCGAGTTTTACGTCCTCGCGAACGTCGACGCGACGTCCTATGAGGCGTTCGTCGAACTGAGAAATACCGTAATGCAAGCGCCCGTCAAAACGGTGAGCGGCTCGACGCTCTACGGCGGCACGATGACCATCAGTTACGGCGCCGGCACGACCGTTTTCGGCACGCTCGCCGGCACGGTCACGAGCAGGGTGGCGCCAGCCGAGGCACCTCTGACGGTTAGCGGTCTGGAGCCGTTGGAGCTTTTGATGCACCATTCGAGCTGGCCGGCGGTGGCGGCTGAGCATGTGGCGATGTTCGCCGACGCCTACGACCTCGATCTGTGCCGTGAGGTAATGGAAATCTTCGCTCAGACGCTGGACGAGGTGCAGGACGCGCCGGCGGCGCTGGCGATGTGGGATGCCGCCTGGTCGAGCGCGGTGGCCGACCTCGATCCGCTTTCCGGCCTGGCGAAGCTGAACAACGTAACTGTGCAGCGCCACTTCATCGAGCGTTACAACGCCGCCTGTGACCGCATCCGCGTGGAGGCTGGCATCGTCCCAAAATCTGACGCCAGCAGCGGCAGCGGCAACCTCTGCTGGCGCGACGACCCGTCGGCCACCCATTGGTGGGAGGACGACGAGGGTTACTACATGCCGATTTTCAGTAATCAACCCTATCACTCCTGCTGCTTCAAAGGCCGGCCCTGCTGCCCAAAAGACCTGGCGACGCGGGAGTTCGGTTTTGTGCTGGCGGTCAAATGCGAGGCGCGGCTCAAGGAGGGCGACAAGGTCACCATCACCTTGCGCGGCGCGGGCGCATCCGGAGGCGGCTATATGCCGGGCGACAGCTTTGTCTTGCCGGTCGTCGCGGCGCAGGCGGCGCGGCTGGCCGGCGGGCGCGAAGGCGATGCGCGCCAGACATGGGCGGTGCGCCGCGACGACGAGGTCTTGCCGCCCTATGTGTTCGATCCGGCCGACCCGCAGCCCTATGCCGCCGCGCCGGTCGGGCTGACTTTGAGACCGGGCGATCTGCCCTTTGCGGTCGGCGACCGTTTCAGCCTGGCGCTCGAGGCGGCGCGCCTGTGGTGGCGGCGCGACGGCGGCGCTTGGCAAACCGCCGAACTGAGCGAGGGCGCGGCCATCGATCTGGGCGACGGCCTGAGCCTTGCGCCGGTCTTCGGCGTTGCGCCGTCGTTCGTGCCGGGCGACACCTGGCGCTGGCGCGCCGTCGCCACGCATGGCCTGGACCGGCTGCGCAGGCCGCGGCCTGGGCAGGCTTTCGCTTTCGCCGGCCAAACGTGCATCATTACCGCTGATCTCGGATCGGCGCGCGACCTGTCGGCCATCGCGCTGGCGCTCATCGATCTGCCGGCGACGGCCACGGCCACGCTCGCCGGCGGCATCGATGCCGCCGACGAATGGGACGAGGAGATTCCGCTGCGCCAAGAAGGCCCGAGCGTGCATTTCCTGACCCGAGCGGCGCGCTTTCTGCGGCTCACGATTGCCAATGCCGGCGACGGCGGCCGCATCGGCTGGCTGTGGGCCGGATCGCCATGGACGCCGTCGTCGGGGGCGGAGGTGACGTTGCGTCGGGAATACGGCATGGTGCGCCCGGGAGGGTTCAATGCCGGCGCGCTTTATTTCGGCCGCGGCGACGGCGGCTCGATCCGCTGGTCGGGCGACGATACCTGGCTGCGGCAGACCGACCTCGATGAGCTACTGCCGCGCCTCGATGCCATCGCCCGCGCCGGCGGCGAGCCCATCATCTTCGTGCCCGACGTGCGCCGGCCGCATGGCGCGGTGTTGGCCACCGTCGATACCGATGCCGTGACGATTTCCGACTGGCTGCACCACCAGAACGCCGCGCATGGCGTCTATGCCGTCGATTTGCCGCTCAGGGCGGTATTGCTATGACCCGACACGACAATAGGACCGCCACATGCCGCTGCGCCTGACTTTGGCGACCGTTCCCGAAATCGATTTGCCGTTGTTTCCCGATGCCGTCGACGCCATCCGCCAGGAGGCCGGCGGCGAAGCGCCGTCGATGACGCTGCGATTGCCGAACGCGACCGGCGAGGCGACGAAGCTGCTCGACCCGCCGCCGCTGCTGATCGAGGCGACGGTATATCTTGGCGAGGCGGCGCTGTTTACCGGCCGCGTGCAGGCTGTCATCCTTGGCCCGCTGGCCGTGCTCTCCCTGGAGGCATGATGCGTCTGTCCGACCCGTTGCCTTTGCGCACGACGCGCGATCTGGGCGACTTCGTCGCCATCGAGCCGCTGCCGCTGGTCTATGGCCGGGTGACGCTCAAGCCGGTGCGCCTGGACATCGGCGGCCGGCGCTGGTTGCTGGCCGATCATCCCATTGTGGCCGTTGAGCGTGTCATGCTGGACGATGCCGCTTTCGACGGCTGGGCGCTGCGGCACGAGGCGCTGGCCGGCCGCGCTGCCGCCATCCTCGAACTGACGCGCGCGCCACAGCGCAGCCTGAGCGTGCGCCTGGTCGGCAAGCCCGGCGCGCGCGGCGCGGCGCTGCGCCATCCGGCCGAGATTGCCATCGATCTGCTCGACCTGTGCGGTCTGCGCAACGCCGCCAGCGATGCGGCCCTCGACCGGCTGCACGACGACGCGCCCGATGCGCGTCTGGCCGGACGCCTCGCTGGCGGCACGCTGCGCGCCGCGCTGGCGACCGTGCTCGATTCGGTCGCGGCGCTGTGGTGCTCTACGCCCTGGATCGCGCGCGCCTCCATGGATGCGCTGCCGCTGGCGACGCTCAGCGCCCGGCTGTGCGAGCGGGCAACGGCCAGTTGCCGCGCCGACGATCTTGCCGACCGGCTGCGCGTCGATTGGGGCTGCGACTATGCCAAAGACCGGCCGCTGGGATCGCTGTTGCTGCGCGCCGATGCGGATCATGGCGGGCGCGAACGCACGCTCGTTTTGCCCTGGATCGTCTCGCCGCGCGATGCGCTGGCCATCGGTAAGCGGGTGCTGGCGCAATGGGCGCGGCCGATCTGGACCATCGATGCGACGTGCGCCTGGCAGCCTGACCCGTGGCCCATCGGCGCAACGGTATTCATCGATCACCCGCACCTGCCGGCCGGATTGGCGCAGGTCGTCGGCCGCGAACTCGATCCGGCGCGCGCGCAGCAGAGGTACCGTCTGCGACTGACGACCGGCCAGCCGCCGGCCGTGCGGCTCGACGCGACCGCGCAGGCGCTGGACGACGCGCCGGTCAGTCCGCTGCGCATCGCTTACCGCGACGGCGTCGCCACCCTGACCGTTGCCGACGATGCCGGCTCGCCGATTCCCGGCGCCGCCGTCACCCTTGACGGCGACGTCACCCGCATCAGCGACCGCCGCGGCCAGGTGCAGTTCAAGACCGCGCGCGGCCCGCACAGCGTGCGCGTCGTCGCCTATGGCTACGATGACTACGAAATGGACATCACGATATGAAGATCATCAAGACCTCGCCCGACATCGCCATCGGCATCAGACTGCGCAAGAAAAGTAGCGCCGCCGATGACGCAGCCAGCGCCGACCTCGTGGCCGAGGCGGTGCGCTGCATACCGTCCATCGCATCGTTCGACCTGTTGGAATGCCATGACGGACGCATCGTCGTCCAAGTCGTCGACGGGGATTTGAATCCGGTGAGTAATGTGAATGTCAGGATGTTTGCAGCCCTCTACGGCGCAGACTGGTGGAATGGTACTTCCGCCAATGTTGACGTCATCGGCCTGACCGATAGCGACGGCCGCGCAACCTTAGACTACGATCCGCCCGGTTTGCCGTATCAAGCGGCATTTCATATCATCCGCGACGATGGGACGGCAGAGAGGTTACAGACCATATACATACCGCCGCCGCCTGTGCATAACAGGATGGCCTTCGCCGAGGTGGCGACCGAAAACACCACCTTGGGGACCAGCCGCGGGCTCTATGTCTTCGGTAAGCTTACCCTGCCCGACGGCAGCGCGCCGGGCGCTGGCGGCTCGGTAACGATTGCCTACCCCGGCAAGCCATCGCAAACCACCAACCTCTACACCGATGGCCGCTTCGTGATCGACTTTTGGGATTACGACCTCTTCACCCTCACCGCCACCCACCCCACGCACGGCACCGTCACCATCGCCAGCAAAGCCACGATCTGCCCCGACGCCCACCCGCCTCAGGACAACGTGTAATCTGTGTCAAATAGCACGCGAAACTGTAGACAACATCTCCGCTTCGGTACACCGGGACTTGACACGTAGCGATGATCGATTACCGCTCAGGCGGCCTGAACATCGTCCGCACGGCAAGCAGGCTGGTCGAGACCCGCCACCTGCGCGCCATGGTCGAGCATGGCAGATACAGGATTCTCGATGGATCGCTGTGATGCACGACGGGAGTTGAACGCGCATACGCCTACCCGGCCGCGCCGGGCGGCCCCCTTACCACTCGGGGCACGCACACCACAGCTCGATATAGCCTAGCACATGATCCGCATCGACATCGACGACCGCGAAGTCCGGCAGGCCCTGGAGCGTCTGCAACGCAAGGTGGGCGACCTGACGCCGGCGATGGAGGATATCGGCGAGCTGCTGATCGAGACGACGAAGCAGCGCTTTGCCACCTCCACTGCGCCGAAAATTAAGTGGGTGTCCTTAACTTTTACTTTCGCGCGATCGCTCCCATACGCCCCACCGCTTGCAGACAACACTGAATCCAGCGCAGGAGATGGTCGTCGTCGAACTGCGTAAGCTGTTGAAAATTCCCCTCGATGATCTGCTGGCGCTGACGCGGGAGTATCTCTGTCCCGAGGTATCCCGCTCCGGACTCGACCGCTGCCTCCTGCGCCGGCATGGCGTGGGCAAGCTGCGGGCGATGCTGCCTAAGGAAGAGCGGCCCAAGCACCAGCGCTTCGAAAAGACCGAGCCAGGATTTTTCCATATCGACATCAAGTACTTGCCACAGATGGCCGATGAGAGCAAGCGTCGCTATCTGTTCGTCGCCATCGAGCGCACGACACGCATGGTCTTCCACAAAGTCATGCCGGCCAAGACCGCCCAGAATGCCCGTCGCTTCCTCGACTACCTCGTCAAGGCCTCGCCCTTGAAGATCCAGAAGATACTGACCGAAAACGAGCCGCAGGCGAAGTTTCAGCGCAGCTCCAATGGCAAGGAGTTCACCGACCGCCTGCTCAAGAGCGGGAGAAGGAGCCTTCCGGTGAGCATGAGTTCGATCAGCTCTGCACTGCTTGGGGCTAGAGCATCGCCTGACCCGCCCTCGCCGGCCGCAAACGAACGGCATGGTCGAACGTTTCAACGGCCGCATCGCCGACATCCTGCGCACCCACCACTTCAAGGACGGCGAAGCCCTCGAAAAAACCATCGACCGCTATGTCTGGCTCTACAACGATCCCCTCCCCCTGCCAGCACTCGGCGCACGCCCCCCTTTCCAGGCCATGAAAGAGGTGGATGAAAAGGACCACGGATTATTCCATAAGCGTCCTTATGATCATCCGGGACTTGACACATACCAAGCGATCGATACCGAAGATCTCGATGCCATGATTCAGCACCTGGAGTTTTTATGCAATGACCTGATCGAAAAACACGACGTTTCCGAACGCGACATCATGAGCGACGTTACCGGCGGGCAAAAAACCGCCAGTATTGCCGCAGCACTCGCTACACTGCACCGATCCGATCTGCGAATTCAATATGTGCGTACCAACGATCCCTACGACGTGATTGCTTACAACGTAGTCATCCAGACACCCTTCCGTCTGAACTGATGGAATCGACCCGATAACGATTGACTCGCCATCCCTGCCCTTCAAAAACGGGCGCAGGCCGTGAAGAGACATTGGATTGATGTTGATCGATTGGTAAAATGAGGATAGTCATTACCACGGCCTAACGTCTGTCGCGATACCCGATGATCCGTTTCCAGCAGACACGGATGCTGGAGGCACGCCATAGGTGAACTGAAATGGCATACGGGCTGGCGCATCCTGACGCACATTCATGGAAATGCCATAGGTAATAATATTTCCGCTGACGACACGGCTAGTCACAGCAGGGATACCCTTGCGAACCTTTAAATCGATTACGACACGATACGACTCGCCATTCCTGTTCGGTTGGGCATATCCACGAATGGAGGCCCGATCGAGGTCTTCGGTCACATCCGCAGTTTCGTTGGTGGTGTATTGGTAGCCCTCCCACCAGAGGGGATCGCGACGGAGAAGGAATTCAGCCCCAATGTTCCTGTAGATCATGCTAGGGCGCGGGGGATTGAACGCATCGACGGTCATGTTCGAATGTTCCCAAACGACACTACGACGGCTCGCATCGTAATGTGCGCCCGATACATTGGCCGAGACGAAATCCATGATTTGAGTTCCCGATGCGTCGAAAAGAAGCGAGTCAAGGGACAGGGAACCGGAAAAATGGGTCAGTCCTGTATTTCCGATATTTTTCACCGAAAATGCGACACGAATGTCGTCGCCCGGTTGAATTCCGTCTAGCTCTAGGGTGCCTCCGTTGGAAACGCTCAGGTTTCTCGTGAGATTCGTGAGCACGAAGTTTTCGGGAAGGGTATGCGGTTCCGGACGCACTGCACGGGCACTGGTCAGCAGAAGGCTTTCGAAAATTCGCCCAGCCTGATAGGTACCATCGCCGTCGAAGACATGACGGGCACCTTTGGTGTCCTGATAATGGGTCAAAGGCACTCCGGCGAGGGAGGAAACCAAAGGCCGGTACTGATCGATATTCAGAAAATAGATAATCGAATTATTCTCGATCATATTCCGGGCGGGATCATTGCGGACCATCATCACCGTCCCCATGGTGCCTGAAGACGCGTTGTACTGATGCAGGGGAAGCAGCACGATGGGTCGCCCGTCGGCTGTATTCAAATGTACCGTGTCGGAAATATAGTGTTTGTCGGGACTGTTTGCCGAGGTGTCGGAAATGGCATTGGCCGACCAAAGGGTCAGTCTTGGCACCTGCTTCGAGGCGGAAACTTCCGGCATTTCCAGACGAACGCGGGTATTGATGGAATCTTTTCCCTTGGCGCCATTGTTGTGGATATAGCTCATGAAACGCACCACATCGCCACGATTGACGGTCAGAAACTCCTTATAGTTTTGAGGCTCCGGCCCAGATTTATTGGCCGCCAAAAGGAGATCACTTCTTTCTTGACGAATGCTGCCATCAACGGGGGATGTGTAGTCTCCGTAATTGTTAAACGAAGGAAAATCAAGACCTTTGGCATATGTTAGCTTTTTGCAGAAGGCGATGTCTTTTTTAAGGACAACACTTGCCGATGGCGCGGTCACAATGACGGGCTTTCCCTGGGCATCCGTCTGCCCGCCAAAATTGATGGTCGCGCCCGGTTTCGTCCTTTGCCAGGAACGGGCATTCTGTGCGCCGACATAGAATTCAACGGCTTTGCCATCGCTTCGGAGAAAATCGTTGTTGTAATCCGACATCGAAAAACAAGGTTTTTCAAAAATCTGCGTTCCATGCGGAAAATTGGTTGCAGGGGTGTAGCCCGCCATGCTGTTCGTGGCAAGCACACCCAGCAAGAGGAGCGCGGACGTCGATGCGCCGTTGATCTTGGGTTGCTGTATGGATTTTGTGGAAAAACGAGTCTTTTGTGGCATGACAATCTCCTTGGATGGCAAGCGGAACGACGGACGGAACCGATCCTCAAGTCGATATCGGTGGTCAGACAGAAAATTTGTAGTTCTTTTCGAGTTGTGCCTCGACTTCGGCAAAGTGACGGTCGTCCTCTGCTAGCCGACGCAACAAGGCTTCGAATCGTGGAACGCCTGGGGCGGTGAATGAATTCGACAAACGATACAGATGGACCGGACGGTCCACGCCCTTCAGGTAGTGTTGATGAATGTAGGAGAGGCAAAGCTGTTGATTCATGGCCACCATGCGACCTTGAATTTCCCGGCGGGTACGGTCGTTGCCTGCATGATCCAGTTCCCTCTTGCGAAGGACTTCGTAACCCTGGCCGCAGATATATTCTGCAACGGCTTCGATCACATTGTCCGAAAAAACGGTCCGGGCGTTGTGGAGGATTTTTCCGACACCTTCGGCCCGCGCGGCGATGTTGATGCAGTGTCCGATATAGGTTTCCAGCGACGGATGGCCGATCGCAGATCGAAAGCAGGTTTGATTCGACGCCAATGCCGAAAGAAACCGGCGGCGCGTCTTGGGCGACGCGGTTATAGGTTGTGCAACGGGCATTGATGGCGGCATTGAGCAAAATGGCGCACAGGAAACCCCGTTGGCTATTGCGCCTGCCACGAAACACGATCAACGAACCGTCGCCCGTCGTGTTCATGTGCAGAAATGGCCGGGGGGCGATTCTTTCCGCTTCCGGCAGGGCGCATAGCGATGCCTCGAAAACCGCCGGAAAAAAGTCCGCCAGAAAATCGACGAAGCTGTTGCTACCGTGGCACGCCCCTTCGTTCCGGGTCGCGGCTTTCAGGTTCGGCGTGAAATTCCTGATATCGACCATCACCGCCGTCGCGTCTTCGGAAATATCCCGGCCGGCACTCGGGGCGACATGATTGTCCATGAGGATTTCCTTGCTGTCGATAGTTTAAAGGCATTGACGAACGGACGAAGATTGCAGTTCCGATCCTCTTCGGGAATCCGGAACATGGAAACACTTTATCACCTGGACAGTACCAAGTTCTCCCATCTCTGTCATGCTTGCGAACTACCCTATCACCTTATCTCGGCGTGCAATTGTGATTCTGTCGAACTAACGGCCAATGGCCATGCTGCTCCCGTGATTCTTTCCCTTCCGATCAGTGCGTAATGTGCTCATTGGCGCATTACTAATTCAATCGAAAGAAAAGTCATGCTTGTGCATATTGGCAATCGGGGTGCCTGAAGAATGACGCAACGATAGCCGGTAGTTTCTGGAGCCGGTGCAGCGCGCTGGAGATCAGCGACTTCATCTGTTCGGCGTTCTGCACGAATTTCTTTGCAACCTCGCCTTTGATGTGAGCCCAGACCTGCTCGTCGGGATTGAGTTCTGGCGAGTATGGGGGAAGGATGAAGATTCTCAGGCGCCCCTCCTGTTGCTCGATGGCCCTCCCGAATCTCCTGGCTGCAATAGGCTGCGTCCATCAGGTCGTAGAGGTTCGTCACGCGGGCGGCGCTCATGCGCGACAAAGGGATTGCGGCCCGACTGTCGTGCATCGAGGCTGACGAGAGCAAGGCCGAGATGGGCACGCCGCAGTCGGCCCGCAGTCGGCTGTTATCCAGGTGGAGTTTGTAGCCGTTCCAGCTGATCTCGTAGCCCTGGGCGTTGCACTTCGTGCCCCGATCACAGGCGGTGGGAATCTCCTGGATGGGCCAGCGTCTGCGTGCGCTGGCGCGCCAACGGGAAGGCCGAGACTTTGGCGGGCCGCACGATTCCGAGCCGTGGCCGTCCTCGCCGTGGCTTCGCCGGCTGGGCCGTACCGGAGGTGTCCTTCTGGCCTACCGGTTCGACTCCAATGGGCGTTGGGGCCGGCGTCCGGCAGGGCGTGCTATCGTTTTCCATGGCAGGCGCGATCAGAGTTTCGACCCTCATGCTAGAAATGGCCGCCCGCCACCTCCTTCCGCTTCCTCTGCCAGCGGAAAATCTCGCTGTATGCGGGGTTTTGCAAGAGGCTCGACGGTCTTCGCCGAACTCGACCCGATCCCGCACGGCTGGGCGGCGTATTTCAAGCTGACCGAAACCCGGCGAGCGGTGGAGGAACTCGATAGCTGGATCAGGCGCAAGCTGCGCTGCATCCTGTGGCGGCAGTGAAAGCGTCCCTTTACTCGCGCCAAAAACTTGATGAAGGCGGGGCTGACGGAAGAGCGGGCATTTCGCTCGGCGTTCAACCCACGCGGGCCGTGGTGGAACAGTGGCGCCAGCCACATGAACCAGGCCTTCCCGAAGTCCTTCTTTGATCGATTGAGCCTGGTGTCGCTGCTCGATACGGTGCGTCGTCTCCAGTGTCTTCAATGAACCGCCGGATGCGGAACCGCATGTCCGGTGGTGTGAGGGGGCGACGGGGGTGACCCCGTCCCCTACTCGACCCAGCGCTGAGCCGATCAGTCGAGCTTCGGCAGATTGCCGATATAACCGACCGCCGCCTTGCGCACGTCGATCAACGGCGTCAGCCGCGCCTTCAGCCCCGGATCGATCTGGCTGCTGAAGTCGCCGGCGTGCTGATAGTTACTCATGATGTACGCATGACCATTGAGATTGTCATGGACTTGCAGGCCCGTCGACTCAGCACCGGCAGGCAACGACAGGATGCGCGTCAGCTTGCCGCTATCGACATGGTAGGCCCAGAGGAAGTTGTTGATGTGGTTGGTCGAGCTGTCCTCGCCGATGAACAGCACGCGCATCTTCTCGGAAAAGTCGAGATTGTCCGGGTTGCAGATGCTCTCGACATCACAGGTATTGCCGACGGCGTCCTTGCTGATGTCTTTGCCCAGCACCAGGCCTTTGATGCTCGTGCCCACCCATTCGCTGTTGATCGGATTGCCATCGCTATCTTTCTGGCCACCTGCAGTCGGCATCTCATAGACGGCGCCGGCGAGCAGGCGCGGCACGCGGATGTGATTGACCGGATCACTGCTCTTGTTTTCCATGCCATCGCGCAGGCGGGTCATGGCGTGATAAACCTTCTTGTCCTTGACGTTGACCGCGACACCTTCGTATTTTTCCCATTCGGTGGTGGCACCGAGATAGGCCGCGTAACGGCGCGTCTCGAGGAAGGCGGCCGCTTTTTCCATGCCGTCTTTCAGCTTCAGATTTTCGACCTTGGCAGTGTTGTGGCCGCTGATGATCTGCCTGAAGCCTGCCGGCGGCGGCTCATAGCCGGTGGTATTGCCTCGGTCGTCCTTGATCGCCTTCACCTCGGCCGTCTCGAAAATGTCGGTAAAGCTCAGCGTGCTGGCCAGCTGCGCCAGCTCGTCGTTGTTCGCCTGGCCGAGCTTGATCCAGGTCAGCGTGCCCTCGCCGCCGTTCTTGTCACTGGTCTGGTTGAACCGTGCTGCATAGAGCGTGCCCGAGGACAGATCGCCCGCCTTGTCGGCAACGAACATCGTGATCACGTTATACGCACCGTCATCGCCCTGATAAGCCGTCCTCTGATCCGGCATCATCTGCACTTTTTCACGCGAGATGCGGCCGAACGTGCGGTGCTTGACCACCGTCGTCATGCCATCGGCCGCGACCTTCACTTCCGGCGTCAAGCCATAATCATAAACCTTCGGATTGGCAAGGCCATAAGAACGCATCGAACCGAGCGAGGCGGTGGCATCGGTCGAGCAGAAGGCAGCGAACTTCGGTTCGGTGATGCAGCGCGCGTCCGGTTCATACTCTTCGCTGCCCAGATGGGTGTTCCAGGGCGAAAGCGAACCGGCACAGGGAATCCACAGACCGCCGACGGTGGAGAAGTCGATGTTGCGCACATCGGTGACGGTGAGCATGCCTGTAGCCGGATTCTGGTCGATGTGCGCCAGCTTCATTGCCATCGGCATCTTGCCGTAGAGATCGTTGCCCTGCGAATCGCGCCACTGATATTCGAAGTGGGTAACGAGATAGAGCGGGTTGCCGCCGAGCGGTGAAGCCGGCGTACCAGCGATTGGCCGCAGCAGGCTGTTCGCATCCGGCGTTTCGGCAACGAGAACCTTGCCGGCCGCATCTTTGAGCGGCTGGCCGTTCTTGTCGAACAGCGTGCCGGCGCGCGTGCCGTTGAATTCATCGGTGTTGTGGTAAAGCACGCGGTAGGCGAGCGAACGCGTCTCCACCGTGCCGTCACGGAAATAAACCGTGCCCTTCGAAGCCGTATAGGTGCTGGCCCGTTCCTGATCGCTCTGCGGCGCCGGAGTGTGGGTAAATTCGAAGGAATCGAGTTCGCGCGGCCGACCGGTCGTGCTCGGCACGACGAAGGCGACGCCATAGGTGTTGCGCTTGAGCAGATCCTCAAAGTTCAGACCGTAGCCGACATAGACAATGGCATTGCGCAACTGAGCGGGATTGTTCAGACCGTTGATGTTCAGCGAGCTGCGGGCCAGGGCACCACGATAATGCGCCGCCGGCTCTCGACCAGCAACGTAAGGCTGCCAGGAGGCACCATCGGAAAAGAACAGGTTACCCGTAGCCGGATCGGCGTAAGCGACGTAGAGCGCACCGGCGCGACCGTCGAGCTCGGCATTCGGCGACAACGAAATCCGCACAGTCTGGCCCGATACCGTGCTGCGGATCGAAAAGCTTTCGGTGGCCAAGGCGGCTGACGCGAGCAGCGAGGCGGATAGGAAGGGCAGTGTGGCATGCACCGCGGTAGTCAGGGGTTTGCGTTTCATTGGCGGAACCTCATGGACGGTGAAAGGAAGGCCGGCACTTTAGATGCCACGCGTTGCGTTGACGTGACCGTTCGACGGCGTCCCGTGACAACCGCAGCCAGTAGCGGTACCGGCGCCGTGCCGAGCGGGCTGACTTTCACTACCGGTCGGTCTTGGAACGACGCCTCGGCGAGAGTCACCGGTATTCAATCGACCGGAATGCCGAAACCGGCCAGCATCTTCCGGCCAACATCATCGCGGCCAGGGTCTGCTGACACAAGACCTTCGTATCTCATCGAGCCGCAAAGCCACAGCACAAGCCCCTTGCCCCCGATGCGGCGCTCGCCTGGCGCACGAAAGGCAACAGGCCGAAGCCGGAGACGAAAAATCGCCACCCCAGACTGTTGCGGGCTACTGTATGCACACACCTTCGCCGAGGCGACCGAGGGCGAGTAGCCAACCTTGCTGGCGGGCAGAGAATGCCTGTAAACCTCTGAGCATGGTAATGGGTCCGGGTCGTCGTTCGCAGGCATATCCTTTCCAGCCACCTAGTCGGGCGATGATCCAGGCAGCCTAGGCCAGCGTATTGGCGGGGTGGGGGTTGCTGCTCGGTCTTTCCTTCGAGCGTAGGTTGAAGAGGGTGCAGAAGCTCGATTTCATCCGTCGTGAAGGCATCGCTCGCGGGTCGTTGGCTCTGTCCCTCTCGCGCCAGCGTCCGTTGCAGGGTGCGCAAGGCAGCGGCAGCGGCCATGACCACCATTTTTTCCAGGCGCTCGCCGGTTTCGAGCAGGCTCGCTTCCACGTCAAGGCCCTGCCGCTTCATGCGAGGCAGCTGCTCGATGTGCCAGCGCTGGCAATACCAGTCGATGCATTGGCGGGCCTGCGCCAGGGTGGTGACAGGGTGCGTGGTGAGCAGCCGCCAAGGGATCGGCGCTTTCCCTGCCACGACCGTCTGGGTATCTTCGATGACTTCGATGATGTTCACCGTCAGCTGCTCTGGCGCCGTAGGGTCAGCGCCGTGGCGCGGCCTTTTGATTGACCTAGGCAAAGCGCACATGCAACAAGGCCTCGTGCGCACTGCTGCCACCTTGGGCAAGCGGATGCGGTCGCTGCCCATAATGGGTTGGCGGCCAATCCAATCGAACCGTCGCGTGCCGGTGTCGGTGGTGAGGATCACGGCTGGCGCGAAGCAAAAGCTGCGTGCGCTCATCCGGCAGGCGGTGCCACATCACGAAGAGATCGGCCTCCCGGTCGGCTACGACGGTGATTTTTGCCTGCTACAGGTGCAGGTGTGCAAATCCAAGACAGGCATGCGACGGCGCATCGACCAGCCGCACGGGGTGAAGGAAAAATCCCAAGTCCGTGCCATTGCCCACCGTCCCGAGTCCAAAGACGCGCCCCGCATGCGCCGGGTCGTTGATTTCGGTGGTGTCGTGGATCGCCAGTACATGCCGCCCGGCGCTCAATCGTCGACCTCGGCGCAGGGCCCCGTACATGAGTTCGGCAACCCTCACGCGGTGTTGGCCATGAACCGCCCGAAACGAACTTCGCCGGCCCGGTCTTTGCCCAGCCGCCGCAAACAAACGCTTTGCTGCGCCACCCTGCGTGCAAAAAGGATGTCCGCCGTTTTTTCAAGCGCGCATCCACGCCCTCCGGCAACCGAAAGCCCCCCAATCGCCTCTTCCGTCCTCTCCATGACCTACCCCTCCTGCTGGGAAACTTCATGGAACGGTCAAATTTCATGCCAGAAATTGTGTGCCTACGGTAGTTTCTAGGGGTGGTGGCAACCACCATGATCGTTTGCAAGAGGCTCAATCATCGATCGGGCTGAGTTGTTGTTCAACGCCATAGTCAGCCCGTTCGGCACGGCGTCATGTCGCAGCTCCGACAGACGGCGTTTTTCTGCGTGTGCCGAATGCGACAGTGCTCCGCCGGGATCGAAGACCGCGTCGTCAAAACAATTGCTTATGGTTTGGCACCGAGCTTGCTACCTGGTCCGTGCACCCATTCGACGCGGAGATTCATGTGAAGCACAAGCCCATCATCCCCATCGCGCTGGCTGACGGCACGGCAAGCGGCGGCGGCTGTTCGAGCGGCGGCTGTGGCAGCGCACCGGAGAAGCTCGCTCATCTGCCGGATCACATCCGGCGTAAGGTGCAGGATCACCCCTGTTATTCGGAAGAGGCGCATCACTATTTCGCCCGCATGCACGTCGCGGTGGCACCGGCCTGCAACATCCAGTGCAATTACTGCAACCGCAAATTCGATTGCGCCAACGAGTCGCGCCCGGGCGTCGTCTCCGAACTGCTCAGCCCGGAGCAGGCGGTGAAGAAGACGCTGGCCGTCGCTGCTGCGATCCCGCAGATGTCGGTGCTCGGCATCGCCGGTCCGGGCGACCCGCTCGCCAATCCGGCGCGCACCTTCGCCACCTTCGCCGGTTTGAGCGAGAAGGCGCCGGACATCAAGCTCTGCCTGTCCACCAACGGCCTGCGCCTGCCGGAATTCGTCGATGAGCTCTGCAAGCACAACATCGACCATGTGACGATCACCATCAACGCCATCGATGCCGGCATCGGCGCACGCATCTATCCGTGGATCTACTGGAAGAACCGCCGCATCCGCGGGCGCGAGGCAGCAGCCATCCTCATCGAGCAGCAGCAGAAGGGGCTGGAGATGCTGGTGGCGCGCGGCGTGCTGGTCAAGGTCAATTCGGTGATGATCCCCGGCATCAACGACGAACATCTGAAGGCAGTGTCGAAAGCGGCCAAGGCCAAGGGCGCCTTTCTGCACAACGTCATGCCGTTGATCGCCGAGCCCGAGCATGGCACCTACTTCGGCGTCACGGGCCAGCGCGGACCGACGAGCGCCGAACTGACGGCGCTGCAGGACGAGTGCGCCGGCGAGATGGCGATGATGCGCCATTGCCGCCAGTGCCGTGCCGACGCGGTCGGCATGCTGGGCGAGGATCGCGGCGCTGAGTTCTCGCTCGCCAAGATCGAAGCGATGGACATCGACTACGCCGCGGCGATGCAGCGGCGCAGCGCGGTACAGCAGGGCTTGTTGCGTGCGCTCGACGAGCGGCGGGCGCGCAGGGCGGCGCAGGATCAGGCGGCGGAGAAGCCGGTGGGCACGGCACTGCGGCCCGTGCTGATGGCCGTGGCCAGCGCAGGCCAGGGATTGATCAACCAGCATTTCGGCCATGCACGCGAATTCCTCATCTACGAGGCGACGATGGAAGACGTGCGCTTCATCGGCGTGCGTAAGACCGAGCTGTATTGCACCGGTAGCGACGGGTGCGGCGATGGCGAGTCGGTGCTCGAGCGCACGATCCGCACGCTGGAAGGCTGCGAGGTCGTGCTGTGCGCGAAGATCGGCTTCGAACCTTGGCAGCGTCTCGAGGCAGCTGGCATCCAGCCCAATGGCGAACATGCTCTGGAGCCGATCGAGGAAGCGGTTGCGGCCGTCTATCGCGAGATGGCGGCGGCTGGCAAGCTGGCGACGAAAGTCAGCCTGGCCAGGGCGGCGTGAGGGGGAGCGCGATGGCCCTGAGCATCACCGCCTTGTGTACCGCCTGCGATGCCTGTCTGCACGTTTGCCCGCAGCAAGCGATCATCGAGCGGCGGCCCTATTACGTCATCCGCGCCGAGCGCTGCACCGAATGCACGGGCGACTACGCCGATCCGCAGTGCGCCAGCATCTGTCCGGTCGAGGGCGCCATCCTCGACGCCCAGGGCGTGGCGCTCAATCCGCCCGGTTCGCTGACCGGCATCACGCCCGACATGCTGCCGCCGCCGTCGTTCGCGGCGTCTTCGCCAGTCTGAGCCGGTCATGAGCCGCATCGTCTTCTGGGAAAAGCCAGGCTGTGGCGGCAATGCGCGCCAGAAGGCCCTGTTGCAGCAGGCCGGCCATGAACTCGAGGTGCGTGATCTGCTGCGTGAAGCGTGGACCGAAGAGCGGCTTTTGGCTTTCTTCGGCGAATTGCCGGTGGCCGAGTGGTTCAACCGTTCGGCACCGCAAGTGAAGAACGGCGAAGTCGTGCCGGAGCGGCTTGATCGTCAGGCGGCGCTCGCTCTGCTGCTCGCCACGCCGCTGCTCATCCGCCGGCCGCTGATGCAGGACGAGCGGGGACGCACGCACGTCGGCTTCGAGCCCCGTGCGGTCGAGGCCTGGATCGGCCTTGGTGAAGCGCTGGCCCCAGCCTTGGCCGGCGCGGCGCCCGAACGCTGCGTCGGTGGTCCAGCGCACCGCTGTCCTGAACCGGATCAGCTCTCGCGGCATGAACACCGCTCTCGCCAGCCATGAGGGTGCGACGCCGATCGCGCCGGGCATCCACTGGATCGGGGCCTTCGACCCCGATCTGCGCCGCTTCGACCTCATTTTGCGCACTGCCAACGGCACCAGCTACAACGCCTATGCCGTGCGCGGCAGCGCGGGCGTGGCGGTGGTCGACACGGTCGCCGCCGACTTCTTCCGCCGGCTCGAAAGCGTGGCGCGTTACGATGAGATTTGCGCCATCGTCCTCAACCATCTCGAACCGGACCACTCCGGCGCCGTGCCCGAGCTGTTGCGGCGGGCACCGCAAGCGCGCGTCTATCTGTCGTCCAAGGCGCAGCCGATGCTGAAGGCGCTGCTCAAGCCCAGTTTTCCGCAGCCGCCGCCCTACACGCCAGTCGGCGACGGCGATGCCATCGACCTCGGCGGCCGGCGACTTGAATTCATCCATACGCCCTATCTGCACTGGCCGGACACGCAATGCAGCTTCGTGCGCGATGCCGGTGTGCTGTTTTCCGGCGACGTCTTCGGCTGCCATTTCTGCGACGAGAGGCTGTTCGACGACGCGGTCGGCGACTTTCGCTTCTCGTTCGAGCATTACTACGCGCATATCATGAGCCCCTTCCGTATGAAACTGCGTGTTCCCCTGCCTGGCCTGCGCATCAAGCTGACGCCGACCGATGAGGAGATCGCCGCCTGCCGCGATTTCGGCCGCGATCTGGCCCGCCATCTTACCGGCGTGCAGGGGCCCCGCCTGCTCGACTTCAGCGCGCTGACCTGATTTTTTACCGGAAAGGAAGCCTCATGCCCAAAGCGAAAGTCACCTTCGAGGACGTCGGCGTCACGGTCACCGTGCCGGCGGGCACCCGCTTGATCGAAGTCTCGGAAAAGGTCGGCGCCGGCATCGTCTACGGCTGCCGCGAAGGCGAATGCTGCACCTGCCTGACCCGGATCGTCTCCGGCGCGGAGAACCTCGCCGCGCCCTCGATGCTCGAGGATCAGGTGCTGAAAGACAACATGGCGCCGCGTCAGCACCGCCTCGCCTGCCAGGCCCAGGTGCTCGGCGGCGAGATCGTCGTCCGCCCGGCCTGATCATTCCAACCTGCCCATCGCTTTTTTCAACCCACTGGAGGCCGACATGCCCCTCATCACTTTCTCCAGCCCCTTGCACAAGGACAAGACCGTCTATGCCGTCGCCGGCAGCCACAAGCAGTCGGTGTTGCAGATCGCGCGCGACAACCACATCCCGATCGACTTTTCCTGTGGCGATGGCGATTGCGGCACCTGCCTGGTCAAGGTGCGCCGCGTCGAGAAGAACAAAGGCCCGATGGGCAACCCGCTCACCGATCACGAGCTCCGCGTGCTGAAGGAGTTGGGCAAGATCACCCAGGAACAAATCGATGCCATGGCCGTGGATGACCTGTGCCACAGCGAATGGCGTCTCGCCTGCCAGATGGTCGTGCGCGACGAGGACATCATCGTAGAATACCCAAGCAAATGAACGATCGATGAGGCCTTCATGAATCCGGACATCGCCGACCGTGCCGTGGCTGCTTATCTCGGCCTGGCCATCGGCGATGCGCTGGGCGCGACGGTCGAATTTCTCACCCCGCGCGAAATCCGTGCTCGCCATGGCACCCACCGCGACATCGTCGGCGGCGGCTGGCTGCAACTGCGCGCCGGTCAGGTCACCGACGACACGACGATGGCGCTGGCACTGGGCGACGCGATCCTCGCCGCCGATGGCGAGGTGCGCGCCGAGGATTGCGCGCGTGCCTTCGATGCCTGGATGCGCGCCAAGCCGGTCGATATCGGCAATACCGTTTGCCAGGGCATCCTGCACTGGCGACGCACTGGCGAGGCCTGCGTGCCGGAAAACGAGTATGGCGCTGGCAACGGCGCGGCGATGCGCCTGCTGCCGGTGGCGATCGCTACGCTTGGGCAAAGCGAGGAAGCCGTCGCCGCCGCCTGTCTGCGCCAGGCGCACGTCACGCACAATAACGCCCTTTCCGACGCCGCCTGCATCACGCTGACTTTGATGGTGCAGGACCTGCTCGACGGCAAGAGCGTGGTCGAGGTGCTGCACCGGCGCGCCCACCTGCTCGACCGCCAGTGGCCACAGTTCGCTTTCCGCTGCCGACAGGTCGAAAATCCCAGCGGCTACATCGTCGATAGCCTGAAAGCGGTTTTCCAGGCTTTTTTCGACAGCGACGATTTCGAGGACTGCCTGATCGATGTCGTCAATCGCGGCGGCGACGCCGACACCACCGGCGCGATTGCCGGTATGCTGGCTGGCGCGCGCTTCAGTACGCGCGCCATTCCGCCGCGCTGGCTGGCTGCGCTCGACGGCCAGGTGCGACGGGCCTGCACCCGGCAGGCCGAGGCGCTGCTGAACTGCGCCCGACGAGGCCAGGGCGACGGCCGGCTGATCTCGTCGCCGCCAGCACCGGCGCCGTGTCGGCGGAACTGACTTTCGGCGCTCGACGAGAATCGTTCGACGCCAACGCTGAATGAAGCCGCACTCCCATGGCCGGGCCAAAGATGACGGAAGAAGCGGATGAGGGCTCGCCGCCCGACGGCGAGGACGCACCCGATGCGCGCCTGCTGACGCTGATCGCCACCTTGAGCGGCGAAATGCTAGGCCGTCCGGTGCGGGTGCGGCCGGACAGCCGGCTCGATACCGAACTCGGGCTGGACAGCCTGGCGCGTGTCGAACTGCTGGCGCGCATCGAGCGGGAATTCGGTCTGCGCGCCGGCGCCGAAGCGCTCTCTGCCGCTACGCCGCAGGCCCTGTGGCGGGCGTTGCAGCGCACGACGGCCCTGCCCGCTGCGGCCGCCCGTGACGCCGTACCGACCGGGCTGACTTTCGCCGGCGAGAATGCGCCAACGAGCCTGCCCGAAGCGGCGACGACGCTCGTCGATGTCCTGCTCTGGCACGCCACGCGCACGCCGGCGCGCGTGCATCTGCGCTGGCTGGAGGAAGGGAGCGAGCGTGAATGTGTCGGTTATGGCGCTCTGCTGCGCGAAAGCCAGCAGGTCGCGCAACAGCTTACGGCGCGCGGCATCGGTCACGGCCACTGTGTGGCGCTGATGCTGCCCTCGTCGCCGGACTATTTTCGCGCCTTCCTTGCCCTGCTGCTGCTCGGTGCCGTGCCGGTACCGCTCTACCCGCCGTTGCGCGCCGCCCGCATCGAAGACCATCTGCGTCGTCAGGCCGGCATCCTCGCCTCCTGTCAGGCCGTGGCCTTGATCGGCGATCGGCGCTTAGCGCCGGTGGCCCGCCTGATCCAGGGCATCGCGCCGCATCTGCGGCTGCTGCTGAGCATCGAGGAACTGCGCAGGGCCGGCAGCGGCGAAGCGCCGCCGCTGCCGGCCCTACGCGGCGAAGATCTGGCGCTCCTGCAATATACCTCCGGCTCGACCGGCGAGCCGAAAGGCGTGATGTTGACCCATGTCAACCTGCTGGCCAACATCCGCGCCTGGGGCCGGGCGCTGGCGCTCGGGCCGAAAGACGTGGCGGTGAGCTGGCTGCCGCTCTACCACGACATGGGTCTGATCGGCGCCTGGCTGGGCAGCCTCTATCACGGCTGCCCGCTGGTGCTGATGAGTCCGCTCGACTTCCTCGCCTGCCCGCGCCTGTGGTTCGAGGCCATCGCTCGCTATCGCGGCACGATCAGCGCCGCGCCCAACTTCGCCTGGGCGCTGATGCTGCGTCAGCGCACGGCGTTGCAAGAGACGAGGCTCGATCTTTCATCCTTGCGCTATCTCGCCAACGGCGCCGAACCAGTATCGGCGAGCACGCTCGATGAATTCGCTTCGGCGTTCGCACCGCTCGGCCTGCGTCGACAGGCGCTGGCGCCGGTCTACGGTCTGGCCGAGAACAGCGTCGGTCTGTGCGTCACGCCCCCCGGACGCGGGCCGTTGACCGTACAGGCGAGCCGCAGCGCGCTGCAACGCGGCCGCTACCAGAGCGCGGCGTCGGCCGGGGATGCGCAAGCGCTGGTCGGCTGTGGCCAGGTCCTGCCCGATCATGCGCTGCGCATCGTCGATGCGCGCGGCCAACCCTTGCCCGAGGGCCGCATCGGCCAGATCCAGTTCCGCGGTCCTTCGGCCACCGCCGGTTATTACCGCCATGAGGCGGCGACGCGCGCACTGTGCGACGGCGCGTGGCGCAACAGCGGCGATCTCGGCCTGTTGCTCGGTGACGAACTGTTCGTCCTCGGACGGCTGAAGGAAATCATCATCCGCGCCGGGCGCAATGTCGCGCCCTACGAAATCGAGGAAGCCATCGGCCTTCTGCCTGGCGTACGGCGCGGTTGTGTCGTCGCCTTCGGCTGTGCCGATGAGGCGAGCGGCAGCGAACGGTTGATCATCGCCGTCGAGAGCCGCCTGCGCGGCGCAGCCGAGCGCGCCGCACTGATCGAGCGCATCCGCGCAACGGCGGCCGGGATCGAAGGGCTGCCGCCGGACGAAGTGCTGCTGCTGCCGCCGCATGCCTTGCCTAAGACTTCGAGCGGCAAGCTGCGCCGCGCCGCCATCCGCAGCGCTTTCGTCGAAGGAAGGCTCGGCGAGCGCGGCATCGGTGTCGGACGCCAGATCGTCCGCCTGCTGGTCAGCGCGCTGGCCCCCCGCCTGCATGCCTTTTGGCCCGGCCTGCGCGCCTGGGCGGCGCTGTTGCTGCTCACGCCGCCGGCGGTGCTGGCCTTGCTGCTGCCCACGCTGGAGCAACGCTGGCGCGCGGTGCATCGGCTGGTGCGCCTGCTCCTCCCTCTGGCTGGACTGCGCCTCTCGGTGAGCGGTGGCGCGCATCTGCCGTCGACGCGCGGCGTGCTGGTCGCCAACCATGCCAGCTACCTCGATGCATTGCTGCTGATGGCCATGCTCGACCGGCCGGTGCGCTTCGCTGCCAAGCGCGAACTGCGTGCCACACCCCTCGGCCCGCTGCTCGCACGCCTTGGCGTCGTCTTCGTCGAACGCTTTGCCATCGATGACAGTCTGGCCGACGTCGCCAACCTGGCCAGAATTGCCGCCGAGCGCCCGCTGCTCGTCTTCCCGGAGGGCACCTTCACTGCCTTGCCTGGCCTGCGGCCATTCCGTCTCGGCGCCTTCCGCATCGCCGCCGACGCCGGTTTGCCGGTCATCCCGATCGCCATCACCGGCAGCCGGCGGGTGATGCCGGCCGGCTGCTGGTGGCCGGCGCGGGCAGCGCTGCACATAGCCGTTTTGCCCGCCATCACGGCGCACGGCGAGGACTGGCCCGCACTGCTCGACTTGCGCCAGCGTGCGCGCTCGGCCCTTCTCGCCGTGCTCGACGAGCCCGCGCTGAGCTGAGCGCAGAAGGGAAGCATGACGATACCTCGCCGCCAGCGAACCTACCGCGCAGTCGAACTCGCCGGATGGCCGGGCTCGTGACGGCTTTTCGTTTTCTCCGAACTTGGCGCGACTTTCTCGAAAAGATCGTGGAAACGACAGTAAGAGACTGGTCGGACAGAGGGTTTTTCGCTTGCCCACAGAATCTGTGGATAAGTTTGTGAATTTTGCGGGCGAACGGGGGCTAACTCGGCGTCGGCAAAGGATTTTTTCTTCGATGATCAAAGATTGCGCAACAAAATTATTCAAATAAAACAAAAGGTTGGATGCTGACAGGTTGGGCCTTGGCGCCAGATGGTCTACTTTGCCGGCGGAACGGAATACTGTGCACAAGTCAAGCCCCGTCGCAACGGCGAAGGTCGATTCGAGGGAGGCGCACGGCCACGGCTGCGTGTGCCGTGACATTGGGGCGTGTTGGCCATCACGGCCGATCGATGCAGGTTCGCCCCACCGATCTGTGATTGAATATGCATCGATTCATGCGATACGCCAGCGGGTGCGCTGGTGCTGGAAAACGGGCGAGACGTCTATGTTGAAGAAAATCAGTGTTCAACATCTGCGTGTCGGCATGTTCATCCACGAATTGTGCGGTTCTTGGATGGAGCATCCGTTTTGGCGCACCAAGTTTTTGCTGAAAGATCCGGAGGACATCCGCCGCATTGTCGACAGCGGCATTCGCGAAGTGTGGATCAACCCGGCCCGTGGTCTGGACGTCTCTGGCGGGAAGTCACTGGAGCAGGCGCAGGCCGAGGTCGAGCAGACGTTGCAGGCGGTCGCGCAGCGCACGGAAACACCCCGGCCGGTGGCGATGGCCGAGGAACTGAAACGCGCCGCCAAGATCTGCGCTAAATCGAAAGAGGCGATGGTCTCGATGTTCCAGGAAGTGCGCATGGGCAAGGCCGTCGATGCCGCAACGGCCGGCGCATTGGTCGAGGAGATTTCCTCATCGGTGATGCGCAATCCCGGTGCGCTGGTTTCGCTGGCCCGGCTGAAGAGCGCCGACGACTACACCTACATGCATTCGGTGGCCGTCTGCGCGCTGATGATCTCGCTCGGTCGCCAGCTCGGCATCGAAGGCGAGATGCTGCGCGAAGTCGGCATGGCCGGTCTGCTCCATGATATGGGCAAGGCGTTCACGCCGAAGGAGGTGCTGAACAAGCCGGGCAAGCTGACCGATGAGGAATTCGCGATCATGAAGCGGCATCCGGTCGAAGGCCATCGCGTGCTGCTTGAAGGCGGCGCGGTCGGCGACATTCCGCTCGATGTCTGTCTGCATCACCACGAGAAGGTCGATGGCAGCGGCTACCCGCACCGTTTGCCGGACGAGAAGATCAGCCTCTACGCCAAAATGGGGGCCGTCTGCGATGTCTATGACGCGATCACCTCCAACCGGCCCTACAAGGCCGGTTGGGATCCGGCCGAATCGATCCGCAAGATGACCGAATGGAGCAAGGGCCATTTTGATCTGCGTGTCTTTCAGGCCTTCGTCAAAAGCATCGGCATCTACCCGGTCGGTTCTCTGGTGCGATTGGAGTCGGGTCGTCTTGGGGTCGTCTGCGAGCAGTCGGAAAAATCTCTGCTCACCCCGTAGATCAAGGTCTTTTTCTCGACCAAGTCGAACACCTACATCGCGCCGGAGCTGGTCGATCTGTCCCGGCCTGGCTGTGCCGAGCGTATCGTCGGCCGCGAGGATGGCCAGAAATGGGGCCTCCGCGACATCGACCACTTGTGGGCCAATTGAGGCAGGGAAACGCTGTATCCATTGCGGCGCGGGTGCAGCAATGCGCTCGCGCCGCCATTTTTCAGCGTTTCCGTCGCTCCGGTCGTGGCTGGCGAGCGGCGGTCGCCCGTTCACTCCTGCCGGCCATAGTCGGCGAATTTGTCCAACACGCGCGCCATCTCTTCCTCCGGCAACAGGCGGGGTTGCCCGAGCTGCAGCACGCGCCAGAATTGCTCGCACAGCGCCTCGAGCTCGATGGCCAGCGCCAGCGCCTCGCGCATGTCGCCGCCGAAGACCAGCATGCCATGATGGGCCATCAGGCAGGCTCGGCGCGAAGTCAGCGCCACCAGCACGGCGTCGGACAAGGCCTGTGTGCCGAAGGTAGCATAGTCGGCGCAGCGCACATCGCTGCCGCCAAAGCGGGCGATCATGTAGTGGAAGGGGGGAAGGCCCAGACCATGACAGGCGAGCGCAGTGGCAAAAGGGGCATGGGCATGCAGGATCGCCCCGGCCTCGGGCCGGGCGACGTAAATGTCGCGGTGAAAACGCCATTCGGACGAAGGTTTGCGGCGTCCGTGGGCTACGCCATCGAAGCCAACCGGCACGATGTCGTCGACCGTGCACTCATCGTAGGCCATGCCGGTCGGCGTGATGAGAAAACCCTCGCCGCAGCGCCGCGAGACATTACCGGCGGTACCGCGATTGAGTCCAGCCGCGTTCATCGCCCGCGCCGCGGCCAGAACTTCGGCCGCCATCGCTTCAGTACCTTGTATTCGTTGATGATCCAACATACTGACCTGCATGGGATGAGAAGGAGGCATCGATGGAATTGCTGCGTGGGTGCATCGCCGCGTGGCGCGGTGCCCGCGTATTGTCAGGCATCGACCGCTTTGTGGCGCGCCGCGGTGTCCTCCCAGCGTGGCATTTTCCGGCATTTCCTTCGCCATGAGTCAGCCCCGTCGGCACGGCGGCACAGGTTTTTCGGGCTTTCTGGCCGCCGACGGTCATGTATAGTATGCGCGCCGTCGGCGGCGGAGAGTATGGTTGGAAACACAGCGGGGGATGCATGGGCGAGACGACCAACCTCAGTGGCATCAAGGTGATGATCATCGATGACTCGAACACGATCCGCAAGAGCGCAGAGATCTTTTTGTCCCAGTCCGGCTGTCAGGTCGTGCTCGCCGAAGATGGCTTCGACGCGCTGGCGAAAATCGCCGATATTCAACCTGACGTCATCTTCTGCGACATCCTGATGCCGCGTCTCGATGGCTATCAGACCTGTGCGCTGATCAAAAAGAACCCGCGTTTTTCTGCTACGCCGGTGATCATGCTATCGTCGAAGGATGGCTTGTTCGATCGCGCCCGCGGTCGCATGGTCGGCTCGGACGAGTATCTGACCAAACCGTTTACCAAAGACAGCCTGTTGAAGACCGTCGCCGCACACGCCCGGCCGGCCGCATGAAGGAGAACGAGATATGCCCGTGAAGAAGATCCTTGTCGTCGACGACTCACCCACCGAGCGCCATGTGTTGACCGAATTGCTGACCGGCAAGGGATTCCAGGTCATCCTCGCCGAAAATGGCGAGCAGGGCATCGCCAAGGCGAAGAGCGAGATGCCCGACCTGATCCTGATGGATATCGTCATGCCAGGCATAAACGGTTATCAGGCGACGCGCACGATCACGCGCGACGAGGCCACCAAACACATCCCGGTGATCATGTGCACCAGCAAGAACGAGGAAACCGATCGCATCTGGGGCATGCGCCAGGGCGCGCAGGATTACCTGGAAAAGCCGGTCGATCACGCCAAGCTGCTCGCCCGCAT
>OGCL01000953.1_pt1 | contig 27217 bp, 21 predicted proteins | sample 1570041 | NCBI WGS metagenome assembly OGCL01 (sample SAMN06266162, study PRJEB24511) | hot springs metagenome | isolation source: Hot spring water | place: South Africa: Limpopo | collected 2015-06-22 | reverse complement strand
TGAATAAAGCAAAATTAAATAAAATCTGTCGATTATAAAAATCCTGAAACAGCCCTTCCTAAGCGCTATTTTAAGGATTAAAACTGTTTACTTCAAAATATGTTTAGATATGGTATATTACAAAAAAAGGTAATAGTAATAGGGGTTTGAAAGAAGGCACAGAATCAACAAATAGCAGAGATTTTTACAAATTAAAGTTGGAGGTTTTAATAAATGGCAGATAAGATTTTGCTTGGGATAATTGGTGGGAGTGGACTTTATAATTTAGAAAATGTTACCCAATTGCAAGATATAGAAATATCTACTCCTTATGGTATGCCATCATCAGTATATAAAAGATGTAAAATCGATGAATATGAACTTGTTTTTTTGTCGAGGCATGGAGAAAAACACTCCTTCGCACCTCATAAGATTAATTATAGGGCAAATATTTGGGGATTCAAAGAACTTGGCGTGACAAGGATAATATCAATTAATTCAACAGGTGGTATAACTAAAAATCATACACCAGGAACTATTGCTTTGTTAGATCAAATTATTGATTTGACCTCAGGAGCCAGAGAATCGACTTATTTTGATTCTGATAGGGTAGTTCATATAGATTTCACCGAGCCTTTTTGTGGAGATTTGAAGACTTTGTTAATTAAGTCTTGTGTAAAAGCTGGGATAGCCTTTGTTGAAAATTCTGTTTATATATGTGTAAATGGTCCACGGCTTGAGACTTCTGCTGAAATTAGATATTTTGCAATGATTGGTGCTGATGTAGTTGGTATGACATTGATGCCAGAGGCAGTTTTAGCCCGAGAATTAGGGATTTGTTTTGCTGGAATTTCAATTGTTTCTAATAAAGCAGCAGGGATTTCCGAAGGGAAATTGACTGTTAAAGAGGTAAAAGAAACTGTTGGTCTTTCTTATGAAAAGATAATTAATATATTGAAAAATCTACTACCAATTATGAATTATAAGCAAAAATGCCAGTGTAGTGAGTCATTAAAAGATGCAGAAATGTGATCCAAATTAAAATTTTTATTGAAAAAAATGATGTAAGTTATGCTAAAATACCTCCACTATGATAAACAAAACTGAAAAAATATGGATGGATGGTGAGTTTGTAAATTGGGATGATGCTCAGGTCCATGTATTAACGCACACACTCCATTACGGGCTTGGTGTATTTGAAGGAATAAGGTGTTATGAAACCCCTAAAGGTCCTGCTATTTTCAGGCTGAAAGAGCATGTTGAGAGGTTATTTCAATCTGCTAAGATATTTCTAATAGACATACCTTTTTCTCAAGATGAAATAAATGCGGCGATTATAGAAACTGTTAGGATTAATAAAATAAGAGAATGCTACATAAGACCTATTGTATATATAGGCTATGGAGCAATGGGTTTATTCCCAAAGGGCAATCCTATAAGGGTCAGTATCGCTGCATGGCCTTGGGGTGCTTATCTTGGAGAAGAAGGTCTTGAAAAAGGTATAAGGGTAAAAGTATCTTCTTATATAAGAAACCATGTAAATTCAAATATGTCTCGTGGAAAGATATGTGGATACTATGTAAATTCCCAGATTGCAAAGAAAGAAGCAATAAGAGATGGTTATGATGAGGCTTTGCTCCTTGATACATCTGGTTTTGTCTCAGAAGGTAGTGGTGAAAATATATTTATTGTTAGGAATAGTCTTCTAAAAACAACACCTTTGACTTCAATACTTGAGGGTATTACACGTGATAGTGTTATCAAAATAGCAAATGATTTAGGTATTAATACCTGTGAACAGCAATTTACAAGAGATGAAGTTTATATTGCTGATGAGGCTTTCTTTACTGGTACTGCAGCAGAGATTACACCAATAAGAGAAGTTGATAATAGAGCAATAGGCAATGGCGCGGCTGGGAAGGTAACAAAAGAGATCCAGAAAGTATTTTTTGATATAGTCAAAGGTAATAATAATAAATATGGTGATTGGTTAACCCACATATAAAAAAATTGTTTTTTAATATTTTTACAAAAGCGGTTAAACTAATTAGTTTAACCGCTTTTTTTTGCGGCTATTTTTTGTGACACTTTGCACAATGATTATCTGATCCAAAAGCCTTTGAGCCATTATGGCAGTTGAAACAGTATTTATCGCTTTTATGGTCTGCCATCGTCATCTTTGCTTCTTTTTTCATCTGAAAGAGTTTTGTATGACAATCATTACATTTTGCTCCCTTGTCGGCATGGGTTTTTCCATCAAATATAACCTTTCCCATTGCTCCTCCTGCATATTCTACTGACTTGCCTGCTGGAGTCGCTAATGCAGAACTTATGAAAAAGACCCCGACTGCTAAGATTAATAACAAAGAAATTAGCTTCATTTATTTCACCTCCTTTTTAAATTATGATTAGATTAACAATCTATGTTTTTTCAAATCTTGATATTATTGATAAAAACAATTATATATGTCAATTCTTAATATAGACCCAAAATCGCGATAGAACTAAAAAGCTTAATAAAATCAACAAGTAAGATAGGAAGGGAATTTTTATACGACACCTTATAAAAAAAGTTCCTTGGGCTTTGTCATAAGGCATTGCATTATAATGAATAAAGCAATAAAATTTGTCGATTATAAAAAGCCTGAAACAGCCCTTCCTATCGCTATTTGAGGTGAAGTATAGGATCTTTTAAATGATAATAATTTATATAAAAAATGCAAATATAAAACTAAGGAGATAAATATTATGGCTCTTTCTTTTGCTTTTTCAAAAACTGATGATGATAAAGATTACATCAGTCAGGTTTTACCAATAATTAATTCTTCAGTAAATAATGACGAAAAGCTCAAGGCTTTAGATTCTTTTTTACAAAAGCACAGTAATCATGCACCAACTTATAACAATATTGCTGTGTTATATCAAGAAAATGGTGATTATGAAAAAGCTCTAACTTACTACAAAAAAGCAATAGAGCTTGATCCACAAAATTTAGTTTTCATAAAAAATCTTGCTGATTATTATTTTATTGTTGAATCAGATCTTGAAAATGCGATGAAGCTCTATATAAAAGCCATTGAGATTGATGCTGAAGATGTGGAGGTTTATTTAATAATTGGAAATATATGCACCTTAATTGGTAATTATAATGATGCAAGATTCTTTTATGATAAGGCACTTGAGATTGAGCCATGGAATTTGACTGCTATGGATAATCTTGATTGGCTTGATGAGATTAATAAGTAATTTAACTTAGTTTTACATACATTGGTTAATGATAATATATTGGTTTCTGCAATTGTATCTGTCTATAATTCTTCTCTTTATATCAAGGGTTGCATTGAAGATTTAATAAATCAAAGTCTCTATCAAAAGGGCAAATTAGAAATATTAATTGTTGACTCTGCATCAGAGGAAGAAGAGTATGAAATTATAAAAAACTATCTTTCCGAAAAAATCATTTACATAAGATTACCTTACAAGACCACAGTCTATGGTGCTTGGAATGAGGGAATTAAAAAGGCAAGAGGTAAGTTTATTACAAATGCTAACACCGATGATAGACATGCCCCTGATGCCTTTTTAAAAATGGCTCAAATTCTTGAATCAATGCCTAATATAGTCTTGGTTTATGCAGATGTTTATGTTACTACAAAGCAAAACGAAACCTTTGAACAATCTTCAAAAACAGAGAGATTTTATTGGTATGACTGGGACAGGAAAACTTTACTTGAAAAGGGCTGTTTCATAGGACCACAACCAATGTGGAGGGCTTGTATTCATAATGAGTTTGGCTATTTTGATGACTCATTAATTGTATCTGGTGATGCGGAATTTTGGTTGAGGATTTCACAGGGCTACGATTTTTTTCATATAAAAGAACCTCTCGGTTTATATCTCAAATCTGATACCAGCGTTGAACATAGAAATAGTCTAAGACGAGACTTTGAAAATATAAGAATAATAACTATTTACAGAGAGGCATACCAAAATTGCATGATAATTAGGGTAAAGCCAGAAAGGAGACTTATGGAGTTTGACAACGATCTAATAACTTGTATTCTTATTGCTTCTGATAGAGAAAAACATCAAGCAATGATAGAAATGGTTAGTGCCTTTACAAAGGGCAAGTTTGAGATAATACATATTGAGTCATTAGGTGATGGTTTGAATATTGGGGCTTTGTTGAATCAAGCAATAGCAAGGGCACAGGGAAAATACATTGCAATTATTGATGAAAATGTCATTATTACAGATAGCACCTTAGATTTTTTAAAATTGCATTTGAGAGAAGAAGTATACCTATCATGCCCTATTACACAGATGAAATTAGATTATAGTGAATTACCCTATAATGATTTGCAAGGATTAAGGGAATATGCAATTTCTTTTAGAGAGAGAAACTTACAAAGAAGGATTTTTACAAGACAAGCCTTTGCCTCATGTATGTTAATAAATGTTGAGTTATTTTCAAAGGTTGGGGTATTTGATGAAAGGTTTATGACATTAAGAGGTGTCATTGATGATTTTAGTATAAGGGCAACTCTAAAAGACTGTAAGATAGTTATTGGAGGAGATATATTTGTCCATTGTTCTAAGAAGATCTTAATGAATCAAAAAGATAAGGAACTATTCAATTCAAAATGGGGAAATATAGATGCGGCAAGTCATGAGGGTAAAATACTTCTTTCAACTGATACATCAGATAAAGCTTGGGATTTATTTTTGAGAGGTTATGTTGAAAGTTCATTAAATTTACTTATTGATTACCTCAAGTTTATAGATGACGAAATTTCTATAAAAAGGACACTTATAAAGATACTTTTTTATACTTTGAAATATGAAGATGTTTCAAAGATTTTAATAAACAGTGATGACGAAGAAATTTATTTTTATAAAGCCCTTGCTTTGATTAGCAATGAGAGATTTCAAGATGCTATTGATATATCGTCAAAAAAAATTACGAAAAAATATCTTAAAGATACTATAACAGCCTCAATAGCAATAGAAAAAAATCAAAATGATAAGGCTGAAGAGTTGTTGATTCAAATAATTGAACAAGAGCCATATTTTGCTTTAGCCTACAAAAAACTTGGATATTTGCAATACAGTGAGGGTAAGAAAAAGACAGCCCTTAATAATATTGAAAGGGCCTTTATGATTGAACCAGTAAACCCATCTATTGCATCTGCTTATCACTTTATATTGTCTATTGAAGGTCTTTACAGAAGAGGGGAGAAGATTTTCAAAGAGACCTGTATGTTTTATCCTAACTCTAAGCAAATTCTTTCCTATTTAATTTACTATCTTTTGAAAGAGAATAAACCTTATGAAGCAATGGCGGAGATTGAAAAGATGATAAGCAAATTTAATATTGATGAAGAGACCCTAACTCGTGCTTTGTCAATAAGGAAGATAATTGGTGCAATTAATAAAACTGATGAAAGACCAAGCCTTTCAATATGTATGATTGTAAAGAATGAAGAGACTAATATCATTAATTGTATTAATTCAGTCAAAGTCATAGCAGATGAAATTATTGTTGTTGATACTGGTTCGTCAGACAGGACAAAGTTATTGGCTGAGATCTTTGGTGCTAAGTTTTTTGATTTTAAATGGAATGATGATTTTTCAGAGGCACGAAACTACTCCATTTCTCATGCAAAGGGAGACTGGATTTTAGTCATTGATGCAGATGAGGTGATTTCTAAATTAGATTACAATCAAATAAGGGTATTGTTAAAGGATAAGACAAAGGCTTATCAGATTGTCACAAGAAACTACACCTATGATAGATCAATTCTTGGTTTTATAGAAAATGATGGTTTTTACCCAGAAGAAAAGGGTTTTGGTTGGTTTCCTACTTTAAAAGTAAGACTTTTCCCTAAATCAGATTTGATTATGTTTGAAGGTAATGTTCATGAGATGGTTGAAGAATCTATAAAAAAAGCTCAACTACAGATAGAGACAGCACCTTTTTTTATACACCACTATGGAAAAATAGATATTCAAAAGGATAGGATTAAGGGTGAGGTTTACTATGATTTAGGGAAAAAAAAGCTCAAAAATGATCCAAATAATCCAAAGGCAATAAAAGAACTTGCCATAGTTTCCGGTGCACTTGGCTTTTTTGATGAGGCAATTGAATTATGGAATAAATACTTGTCCTTTAAAGATAATGATATGGATGCCCTCTTAAACCTCTCTGGTCTTTATGCTATCAAGAAAGATGATGAAAATTTACTAAAAATCTCTGATAAAATTCTTTCCATTGAACCAAATAACAACATTGCTCTTAATAATATAAATAGGGTTAGGACTAAATAGAGGTGTCTTTTTTAAGAAATTCAACAAGAGATTATATTGATAGAGGTAATGAATACTTTACACAAGGTGATTACGGAGAGGCTTTAAAATGTTATAGAAAGGCATTGTGTCTTGATAAGACACTATCAGTTGCCTATTTCAACATAGCTAACATACTTGCGATTCAATCAAAGTTTTATCCTGCAGAACAGCATTATAAATATGCAATCAGATATAAGAGAGACTTTCCAGAGGCATTTAATAATCTTGGGAATGTTCTTCGTGAGCAGGGTAAATTATCTGAAGCATATGAAGCTTATAAAAAGGCTCTTTTTTTTAAGTGTGATTATTTTGAAGCTTATAATGGTCTTGGAAATGTATTGCAGTCAGAAGGGAATATTGAAGATGCAATAAATTCTTATAGAAAGGCAATAGACTTAAATCCAAAATACCAAATTGCCAAAAGCAACCTGTTACTTTGTCTTAATTATAGTAGCAACATTAAACTACAAAATATCTATGAAGAGCACACAAAACTTGCTGAGTCTATTGAAAAATCTGTCAAAAGATTCAAAAGAACAAACCCTATTAATAAAATTAAAGACAAAATAAGAATAGGATATTTATCACCTGATTTTAGAAGACATTCTGTCGGTTATTTTATACGACCTATAATTGAATGTCATAATAGAGATGATTTTGTTGTTTTTGCTTATTCTGATGTTATTACAAGAGATACCTTTACTGATGAAATTGAAAAGATGTCTGACCATTTTGTTGATTGTGCAAGATTTAATGAAAATGAGCTTTATCAAAAAATTTGTGATGATAAAATAGACATACTCTTTGATCTTGCAGGTCATAGTGGGTATAACAGGCTAACAATCTTTGCTATGAAACCTGCACCTATTCAAATAACATGGATTGGCTATCCAAATACAACAGGACTAAAGACTATGGATTATCGCATAGTTGATGAAATTACTGATCCTATTGGAATGACAGAGTCAATTAATAGTGAAAAACTTTTAAGAATGCCCTATTGCTTTCTTTGTTACTCACCGCCAAAGGATGCTCCAATAGTAGAGAAAGCACCATTTTTAAAAAATGGATTCATCACCTTTGGGTCTTTCAACAATCTCTCAAAGATAAATGATTTTACCGTTGACCTTTGGTCAAAGGTGCTACATTTAAGGAATGATTCTAAGATGCTTATTAAATCAAAGACATTTATTGATAAAGGTGTAAGAGATAGGTTTTTAAAGAGGTTTCAAGAGAGAGGTATTGATGAAAGCAGGTTAATACTGATGCCCCATGTTAAGAGTTTTAGAGAGCATCTTGATGTCTATAACTCCATTGACATTGCCCTTGATTGCTATCCTTATAATGGCACTACTACTACTTTTGAAGCTCTATTTATGGGTGTCCCTGTAATTACGCTTTCTGGAAATAGCCATGTTTCAAGGGTAGGTATGAGCATATTAACTAACCTTTTTATTGAGGGTTTGATTGCAAAAAACAGTGATGAATATATCAAAATCTCATCAAATCTTATTTCTAATCCAGACATAATAATATCGTTAAGAAAAGCCTTAAGAGGCATACTAATGAATTCAATCCTTGTTGATAAAATGGCTTTCACAAGACAGCTTGAGGAGATGTTGAAGAAAATAATTCTAACATGATTTCTCATATCTGTTCATAAAATATCTTTGCAGAAGCTATATAATGCAAAAAAACAGATGTAAGCCTAATAAAAAAAGGGGCAAGGGGTTTTAAAAAATGCAGTGAGTTAGTGTTTATTGAATTGAATTTAGAAAATCTCCATATTTAATCAAACCCAAAATCGGCGATAGAACTAAAAAGCTTAATAAAATCAGCAAGTAAGATAGTAAGGGAATTTTTATACGACACCTTATAAAAAAAGTTCCTAGGGCTTTGTCATAATGCATTGCATTATAATGAATAAAGCAAAATTAAATAAAATCTGTCGATTATAAAAATCCTGAAACAGCCCTTACTACTTAGTCATGATGATTTTGTTAAGTTCTCGGTTCTATCGCTGATTTTGGGGGTCTATGCTGATATTGACAGGGAATTTGACAAAATGATAGATGATTTAAAGATAAACTTTTCAAACCTACAGTCATTGATTAACATTGTAATTTCTTTAGGATATAATTGTTAAAGGTAAGAAAACAAAATAAGTATGGGATATTCACAAGTTAATAGCAAATCAAAAGACCTCATCTTACTACTTCAGCCTCCTGTGACGATTAAACAAGATGATATAGCGACCTTTGGGATATTCCCTCCTATTGGGCTTTTATACATTGCTTCTGCTCTTGAAAAAGAGGGATATGATGTTGAAATAGTGGATATGCTTGCAGAGGCAGTAGATAACAAAAAGTTATTACCTGGAGGAAAAATCAGAGTAGGTATGTCTAAAGATCAAATAATTAGCCTATTAAGCCCAAAAAAACCTTCCGTAATTGGTATTTCTAATAACTTTACTACTTTTAGCCATGATGCCATAATTCTTGCCAAGACCGTTAGAGAAACCTTGCCTGATGCCTTAATTGTAATGGGAGGTGCTCATGCAAGCATGGAATACGAATCAATTCTCAGGACAGGTTATGTAGATTGTGTAGTTATAGGAGAAGGGGAAGAGACCTTTGTTGAGTTAATAAAAGGTTTTAAAGATCGGAATATCAAAGAGGCAAAATCAATAAAAGGCACAGTGTGGTTTGAAAATGGACATATTCTTAAAAATAATTATAGAGAACCTGTACAAAATCTTGATGAATTACCCATTCCTGCTTACCATCTTTTGCCTATGGATAAATACATATGGCAAAGACAGGCAAACTTTGCCTATGCAATGCGATATCCCATTGGGCATATGATAACCACGAGAGGTTGTATTAATAACTGTATCTTCTGTAGCACCACCAAGCATTTTAAGAGGTTTAGGAAACGGAGTGTTGATAATGTGCTAGCAGAGATGAAACTGCTTATTGATAACTATGGCATCAGAGAGTTTCATTTCCATGACGATAGCTTCATGTCAGATATTGAACATGTCAGGATGTTTTGTAACAGGCTGCTTGATGAAAAAATGGATATTAAATGGCAGGTCTCACAGGGGATTAATTCAAATAGACTTGACAGAGATTTGCTCAAATTAATGAGAGATAGCGGTATGTATAGGGTAGGTTTTCCAATAGAGAGTGGTAGTGTTGACATGCTTAAATATATAAGAAAACCAATCAACCTGGATAAGGTCAAATCCCTTATTAATGTATGCAACGAATTGGGCATATATTGCTTTGGTTGCTTTATGATTGGTTTCCCCGAAGAGACAAAAGAACAAATAGAGGAAACAATAAGTTTTATTATGCAAACAAGCCTTGATTACATTAAGGTATCTATTACACAGCCTCTTGCAGGTTCTGTTCTATATAATGAATACAAAAAACTTGGACTACTCAATAAATCATCAACCTCAAGCACATACTTTCATACAGAGTTTGATACATTACACCTAAAAGCAGAGGAATTAAACAAGATTCGACAGGATTTAGTTAGATCATACTCAAGAAAGAGAATTAAAAGGGTTCTATCAATAAGAGGTTTTAAAAAATATATTTTACCTAAACTGCAAAGTTTTGAAGACATAAATTATTTCCTTAAGGTTGCTTGGATGGCTATAAGAGGTATTTAAAAAGTGATATGCCCCTGTTTTTTAAAACAGAATAAATACGGAAATGTAGTTTTTTAAAAATTACGCATCCAAATACTAAAACAACATATTTATTCATCATGCCTAAAGACCTCAGAAGGCATTTTACCAACAAGACTGCTATAAGGGTCTTTCTGTTTTATACCGAGATCCAGCGGTAAGGATAAGTCTCTTTCGTTCAGGAGCTATGTTTTGACAGTTCTAATGCCCCTTTCGCCACAGCCGCAAAATTCACCCTTCGAGTCCAATCACTTGCGGATGTTTAACGCTCCAGTTGCACCCAAAAATAGCGATAGGAAGGGCTGTTTCAGGCTTTTTATAATCGACAAATTTTATTTAATTTTCTTTATTCATCATAATGCAATGCCTTATGACAAAGTCCTAGGAACTTTTTTTATAAGGTGTCGTATAAAAAATCCTTCACCAGCCCTTACTACCTTAGTCATGTTGATTTTGTTAAGTTCTCAGTTCTTTCACTGATTTAGGGCGTATTTTCGTTGTTTAAAAAAGGGGGTGTTTGTCAATGCCAAAATAAGGCATTTACGAGTTTATTTTTACAGAAACTAATAAAGATTTCCGCTGTGATATAATTGTCTATGAATAAGGATTTGCAAAACTTGAGAAAAGTCTTAGTTATGCTTAAAAGAAAAAGCTGGTATTTCTTTAGCTTATCTTTTTGGCTCATTTGCTTCAGCTTTACAACATTACAGGTCAAATATTGATCTGTCGATATATTTCATTATTAGTGATGAAAACAGAAGGATAGAGATAGAGGCTGAGTCTATAAGTTTTAAGAGACAATTGCTAAATCAGGACATATAGAGCAAAAATGAACGCGATAAAATTCGCCTCTCGTCTATTGCATGATAAACTGACAAAAAGTTACTCGCCCTTTTTGGTGCAGTTTAGCATAACGAACCGATGTAATCTCAGATGCAGTTACTGTTATGCCACCTATTACAAAAGATCATCAGATGATATGCCCATTGATGCTGTAAAGAGTGTAATAGACAATCTTGCCAATGCAGGGACATTTAGGATAAATCTTGTTGGTGGTGAACCACTTTTAAGAGATGATATTGAAGAAATAATAAATTATATAAGGGCTAAAGGGATTGATTGTGCTATGACTACAAATGGCATATTAGTTCCTAAAAGAATAAATGTCCTGAAAGGTTTGAATTCTTTATGTTTCAGTATTGACGGCAGAAAACAAGGTAATGATTTAAATAGGGCAAAAGGTTCTTATGATGCAGTGATAAGAGGGCTTGAGGTATGTAAATCTGCTGGGATACCAGTTCAGATAAGTTCAGTAATTACAAAACATACAGTTAATGATATTGACTTTGTGGTCTCATTGGCAGAGCAATATGATTGCCTTGCTGGTTTTACCACATTGATCAAGCAACGAGGACAAAACAATGACACCAATTCAATCTATCCAGATGCCCATGAGACAAAAAAGGCATTACAGAGGATAATTGAACTTAAATCAATGGGTAAACCAATTCTTTTTTCTAAGGCCGCTTATGAGTATTCCATTAATTGGCCTGATTATTCCATTGATGTGATGTCATCTTGTCTTGAGGGTTTTAAACCAATACACTGCTATGCAGGGAGATTTTTTATAATTGTTGACTACAATGGTGACCTCTATCCATGCCCTCAGTTGGTAGGCATATTTAAAGCAGGTAATATATTAAAAGACGGTTTTGAGTCAGCCTTTGAAAAGGCATCTAAACACAATTGTATTGCCTGCTCTGTGCCATGCTCAAATGAATTTAGCATGTTTTTTGGACTGATTCCTTCAGTATTGTGGGACCAGTTTTGCAGAGCAATCAAAAGACAATGAGATTTTTAAACCGTCTTAAGACTTGCTTCTCTTATATAAGTAGATCAGATCACAGTGGAGATGTCTATCGAATGGTTGTTGAGATTACAAATGTATGTAACCTCCGATGCTCAATGTGCCCGAGAAACTCCATGACTCGTCATGCAGTCCATATGGATTTAGATTTTTTTGAGGATTTTATCAAAAGAAATCATAATTTTCTTGAATTTGTAGGGCTCAATGGATATGGTGAACCACTGATTCATCCCAAGTTATTTGATATGCTTTCAATATGCAGAAAATATGGAGTTTCCTCTGGTATATCTACAAACTGCACAATGCTAAAAGGAGAAATAGCCCAGAGACTACTTGAAGAAGGACCTGACCATCTTACCCTTGCTATTGATAGTATCGATAAGAGTAGTTATGAAAAGGTGAGGGTTGGAGCATCTTTTGACTTGGTAATGGAGAATGTGAAGACATTTCTTAAATTAAGAGACAAAAAGGAAGGTGTCCCTTTTGTAGTCCTACAATGTATCTATATGACAGAAACAAAGGAGCAGATTCATGACTTTATAGCTCAATTTACAAATTATAGATACGATGCTATAAGGATAAGACAACTCACATATTCAGGCAATCTGAGAAATGATGCTGATTATAAAAACGAAGGAGATTGTTGCTATTGGCTATGGACAGAACCTATGCTATTAAGCAATGGGTTATTAACTGTCTGTTGTCAGGATGTAAACGGTGAACTTGTAATTGGTGACCTTAGAGAAAGTAGTTTAAATGAATTGTGGCAGGCAGACAAAGTCAGAAATATTCGTAAAATACACTCAGAGGGCAGAAGGCAAGATATTAAGATTTGCAGAGACTGTAATATGTATCAACCGACTATACCATTAGCACTTGGGGCATCAGTCTTTGACACACTTATGTTAAATCGATTTGTGCCTAAGGTTGAGACATTGATTTCAAATAGGAGATACAAGATATGAGCAATAATGGATTAAAAGCCCTTCTGGTAACCTCTCCAAGCAGACATAAAAATAAGTTTTGGACATGCTCCATCACAAGCCCTGTGGGCAGTATGATGCCGCCTTGTGACCTTACATCAATAGCTTCTGTACTAAGACATGATGGAATAGAACCAAAAATACTTGATATTCGTCTTTTTAGCAGACCCTTTGATACCCTCAAAGATACAATTAAGTCATTTAAGCCTGATGCATTGATTTCAAATATGGCAACCGCTACTGCAATGGAAGATTATCCAATACTGCATATTGCCAAAGATCTCGGTGTGGCAAGGAGGATAGTTTTTGGCTTTCATTCTATGGCATTACCTGAAGAGGTGTTTAAAGAAGGGGCGACTCACATTCTTGTGGGAGATCCTGAATATGGTGTCTCTATTGCTGTAAAGGAGGGAAAGTCTGAAAGAGGGATTTGGACAATAGATGATTATTCATCTCAACCAGGTTGGATAGATAATCTTGACACCTTACCTTTCCCTGCCCTTGACTTAATAGATGTCAAAGCCTATCACTCTTTGATTATGGGCAAAGAACCCTTTTCTATACTCCTTGCTAACAGGGGATGTCCGTATCCTTGTTCATACTGTGTAATACCCTTTTTGTTTGGTAAAAAGGTTAGGACGCCTTCAGTAAAAAGGATTGTTGATGAGATAGAAAGAGATTATAGGGAATTTGGCATAAGGTCATTTTTTTTCATTGACTCAGCGATAAATCTTAACCCTGATTGGACATCTGTTTTTTGTGAAGAACTGATAAGAAGAGGATTACAAATCAGATGGTGCAGTAACATGAGGGTTTCACCAATCTCAGAAGAACTGCTTACTATAATGAAAAGGTCTGGGTGTTTCAGGGTATTTTTTGGTGTAGAAGACCTTGATTTGATTAATGAACTAAATAGAAAAACCACAAAAGAAGCCACAATAAAAGCTTTTAGGCTTACCAAAGAGGCTGGAATTGAGACAGTGGCTTTTATAATACTTTTTCCTGGTTATGACAACTCTGAAAAGAAGATGGCAAGCCGAATTATTAGGATGGTTAATGAACTCAAGGCTGATGCATTACAGTGTAACATCGCAATACCCTATCCAGGCTCAAGCATATTCCCTGAGTTTATGCAAAGATATAACATGACACGAGACTGGTCATGCTATGACCCTGCTGGGAATAAACCACCATTTCCTTGCGATATAGATTTGCTCAAAGTAAGAAGGATGGTCTATATAGGCTATTTCCTTAGTAATCCCAAATATGTATGGCAAACTTTTACAAGGACTGACATAAGGTCTTTACTAACATTTGCCAAGAACTCTCTTAAGGTGCTTTTGGGGTAGAGGTTAATGGCAAAGGTAGCATTTTTGAACTCACCATATTTATTAAATGAACCTTTTTTTCAGCATATGCCGCCTTTGTCAATTCTATATCTTTCGTCCTATGTGAGAAAATTAGGGCATGAGGCAAAGATATTTAATCTTGATAAGACTGTTAATGAAAAGGGGATATATTTTTTTGGTTTTGACCTAAAGAGGCTTTTTGAAGAACTTAACAGCTTTAATCCAGACATTATTGGAATAACATGCCCTTACTCATCAAGATGGCAATTCACTGAAAGGCTTACAAGGATTATAAAGGCGAGATTCAATGATACATCTGTCGTAATTGGGGGAATACACCCTACTGCCTTCCCTGAATTCTGTTTAACATCAAGCAGTGCAGACTATGTTGTTATAGGAGAAGGGGAGGAGACTATTTCTAATTTGCTTGAGTGCAAAACAAATTACAAACCAGTTGATAAAATTGAAGGAATAGCTTTTAATTATGAAAACAAAGCTATAGTCAATCCCAAGATGAATTTTATCAATGACCTTGATTCTATCCCATTTCCAGCCTATGACTTAATTGATATTGAGGCATATAAGAAAAAGTGTGCTAATGATAGGATCTCGCAACTTAAAGGCATTTATTTTTCTATTCTTACTTCAAGGAGTTGTCCTAACCAATGCACCTACTGTAATATGCACCTTGCACATGGGAAAAAATGGCGTTTCAGGAGCCCAGAAAATGTTTTGTCTGAGGTTGAGCATTTAATAAAAACCTATAATGTCAAACAATTTGCCATAGTAGATGATAACTTCTCGTTTTCAAGGGAAAGGACTTTACAAATACTTAAAGGAATAATTGACCGCAGATTAAATATAAAGTTCATTACTCCCAATGGACTTTCCATAAAGACACTTGATGATGAATTAATTTGGCTGTTAAAAAAAGCAGGGGCATTGGAGATAGCTATTGCCGTAGAGTCAGGCAGTGAATATATAAGAAATGAGGTTTATAAAAAAAGGGTTGACACTAACAAGATACTTGAAGTCGTGCAGTCATGTAAGAAGCATAGACTGCCTTGCAAAACTTTTTTTATGGTTGGAGCTCCTGATGAGACAGATGACACTGTGAAAGATAGCATTGAACTAATGAAAAAAATGAAGACACCTGCATATATAAATATTACTACCCCCTATAAAGGAACCAATCTGTATGATTACTATATATCTAAAGGGGTGATTGATGAAAAGTATTTGATGAGTGGCTTATCTATAGATATTAGACTTCCCATTGAAAAGATAGAAAACTATGAGAAAATAATAAAATGGAAGAGAGATATGCAGATTTATAATATATTGTATTCGTGGAAAGACATACTACTACATTCAGGGTTTCTTAATATAAACACATTCAAAAGATTGTTTGCTGGTGTCATCTTCCCTAAGGTTGTTACAAAGGATATTACAGATACAATTATTAATAAACATATGCCCTTATGAGAATTAAGCACTTAAAAAAGAGATAATACATGAAGATACTACTTATAAACCCACCTCGTTTCAATATAGTCAAATGGACCGCTAATGAGTGGGAGCTTGATCTTACCGATATATCATCTTTCCCTCCACTTGGACTTATGTACATTGCTTCTTATATTAAAAGGCACACTAATTATGAGGTAAGAATAATTGATGCTGTAGCAGATAAACTATCCTATGAAAAACTAATTGATATAGTTAGTGAATATAGACCTGATGTAACAGGTATAAGTTCATTTACTTACACCTTTTATGATACCCTAAAGACTGCAAGATTAGTAAAAAGACTTTTTCCTTTGTCGCATATAACCATTGGTGGTCCTCACACATCCCTTTTCCCAGAAGAAACTATGACACATAAGGAGTTTGATAGCCTTGTTATTGGTGATGGTGAGGTTGTTTTTAAGGAAATGCTTGAGTGTATAGATAAAGGCAGGTCATTTGACTTGGTATCAGGAGATGTATTGTATCGTTATAATGGAGAACTAATTCATGTAAAGGGCAAGAGATATTTGAAGGATCTAGATAGCCTGCCATTTCCTGCCATTGATTTAGTTGATTATAAAAAATACTATTCACCCTTTGGTCAAGAAACTACTATGGCTACCATATGCACAAGCAGGGGTTGCCCCTTTCAATGCACTTATTGTCAGGTGCCTGATAAGCAGTTTAGGGTGAGGTCAATTCAAAATGTCATTGATGAGATGCTTTTTTACTATGATATGGGGATAAGGTTTTACTACTTTTTTGATGATATGTTTAATATCACCCCGCAAAGGGTAATCGATATATCTGAAGGCATCTTAAAGAGCAAGATGGCGGGGAAGATATCATGGCTTTTCAGAGGAAGGGTTGATAATATTACTGAGCAGATGATAAAAATTGCAAAACAGGGAGGCTGTAGGCAAATACTCTTTGGTGTGGAGGATTACACAAATGAAGGCTTAAAAATGATTAAGAAGAAAATTACCATTGAACAAGCCTTTGAAGCCGTTAAACTTACAAAGAAATATGGAATCCAAACAAGCACAAACTGGATAATGGGACTACCAAATCATAAGACTGTAAAAGATTTATACGATTTGGTTGATACAGCAATAAAGATAGATTCAGATTATGCACAGTTTTCTATACTACAACTCCTGCCGGGCTGCGAGATGTATAATGATGCTACTACAGAGGGGGTTTTAAATCCTTCACATTGGAAGGGTTATGTATTAAGCCCTACTGAAAACTTTTATGTTGAGCTTTATACAAAATACTTCTCAGCAATGCAATTGTCAGATATTTATCGTGATGCTCATTTAAGATACTATAGGAGACTAAGTTATATACTTAAGACCCTTTTAAAGATACGAAGTATCAAAGAGTTGATCTCAAAGACTCGTGCAGCCTTAGCTATATTTAGATGAACTTAATCCCTTTTGCCTTTATCCTCTTAATATTTATATTTCAGATTGCTACCATTAGAAGTGAACTAACAAGTGATTACTTTGTGAGAAACCGCAATACTGGTGAAGACTGGTTTATACACCACGATGAAAAGATTGCCCTTTCAGATGCGAGGTATCTTTATTTAAAGAGAGTATCCGATATAGACATTTGGGATTTTCTTCCCCAACCAATCTCTGTTGCCTTTGGTATTATCCACCCTTTAATGATGTTTGTGGGCTTTAAACTCTTTGGGCTTAATAATTTAGGGCTTCGTATCAGTAATTTAATCGTTACTACTTTTTCAAATGTTTTGATAGTGCTTTGTGTTATAGAATCATCATCAGGATTAGTTGGTATTATTTTATCTCTTATTTTTATCTTGAACTGGAATCACTTTATCCTTACAAGGCATTCGGTTACTGAAAATATACTGACACTTTATTTGGTATTGCTGGTATATATCTTTTTGTTTAATTTTGAATTTTTTAATTCACACATATTTTGGATAGCCTTTTTTTCATCAAGCATCATATTATTTAAGATTAATTTTCCCTTTTATATACTATTGCTTATCCTCTGTTTTACAATCCCTATGTCAAAACTATCAACAACTGCCATTGCATTTACAGGATGTTTTGTAGGTTTCATATTTTTTGAAATAATTCAAATGACTGTGCTTAACAAGTATGGTCTAACAAGGTGGAGATATAGTAATTTTTTTACTGCTGTTAAGGTTCACTCAGGCAGGCAAAAAAGCATGGGAGTTATCCTAAAACCTCTTGGCATGAGGGTAATCTTTTCTGTGTTTAATCTCTTTATAGAATGGATGGGAATTAAGAGGCCGCTGATTAAGATTCGTCACTCTATGACAACACAATACTTCATAGCTGGATTAATAATTTCATTTTTGCTTTTTTTGTTTGCTCAGTTTACAAATGTAAAATACCTTTCAATATTTATCTTCATCATTGTCTATGTTATGTCGATGGCACCATTTCACTTCTATCTTAAAAGGATAGTCTCTATTTTCCCAATTATATTTATCTCAATTTCTGCATTAGCTGAAGGGGTAATATCTCATTATCCTTTCTTAGAAATCTATGTTTTAATTTTTATATTTGTATTGGCTGCATTTATTATTTATCACCAGATAACAAAAGCCATAAAGATGTTTGCCTTGAGGACAAAAAATATTGAAAATTTTTCTAAAGATATTGAAACTACCATCTCCGATAGTAGCAGAATATATAGCCACTGTTATGGTTTTAGGTTTTTATGGATGGTTCAAAAGCATAGATTTATGTTTGCAGATGATAATACAATGAATAATCAGGAAATAATAGACTGGGCAATAAAAGAACAGGCAAGATATGTGATAATAACGACTGGAGGCTTAAAGATCAAAGAGCACACTCTGCCAATTCTTATCCCTATTAAGATGTATACCACAACACCTTCAGATTCAGATATACCTGAGGGGCTTGTGCTTTGTGAGATTAATTTATGAATAAAAGTTTTTAATCATTTTTATGAACGACATATACACAATAATTGTATTATCTTTAGCAATAATAGTGTTTTTAATAAAATTTATGAACTTACAAAAGGAATATTTTAGCAAATATTTTTTTTGTGGTAGAGAGATTGGGGATTGGAACCTACACTTTGATGAAAAGATCACACTTACCGATGCAAGGTTCTTATACATAAAATATGTCTTAAAACAACAAGATGTTGATAAATTTGATTTTCTCCCTCCACCAGTTAGTGCCTGTTTTGGGATCCTACCAACAGTTCTTGTATATGTTGGTTTTATATTATTTGGGTATAACAATTTTGGACTAAGGTTCTTTTATGTCTTAATCTCTTGTCTTTCTAATATCTTGGTAGTCCTGATTATAATGAATTTATTACCATCACTGATAGGTCTTCTTTTGTGTTGTCTCTATTTATTAAACTGGAATCTCTATATACTTCAAAGACATGCTATCATAGAGAATATATTGACTTTCTATTTTTTATCAATCTACTTTGTTTTTATGTTTTTTACAGATTGGTATTTTTCAAATATCTTTATTATTTCGTTGATTGCTTCAAGTGTAATATTATTTAAGATTAACTTTTCTCTTTATGTTGCAATGTTTTTATTCTCTATAGTCATACCAACTTTGGATTTATCATTGATTACAAAGAGTTTATCGGGATTTTTCCTTGGATTAGTCTTTTTTGAAACACTTCAAGCCATAATATTAAATAAGTTTGGGGTCTTAAAATGGCGATATATAGCCCTTATTGAAGCATTCAGGATACATAGTGGTAGAAAGCATTATTTTGGTCAGACCTTAAGACCTTTTGGCTACAAGATAATATATGTAATTATTAACCTTTTTTTTCAGTGGTTTGGATTTAGAAAAAATATTATTGATATCAAAGAAAATATGAGATTTGTAAATTGTATTGCCGTTTTATGTATTATTGCGATTATAGTGTTTTCTTATAAATATAGTAGCCAATTGTTTGTATTATTGACTTTTGTTAGTATCTTCATATCAGGGCTATTGCCCTTTTTCTTTTATCTAAAGCGGATTATAGCCTTATTCCCCTTGTTTTTCATAATAATTGCCTATCTACTTTATAGTTTTTTTTTAGTCTGCCCTCAAGTTAATACATATATATTGGTATTAATTTGTGCAGTCTCTATAGTAATTATCTACAAACAACAAAGAATAAATGGTTATATGAAGGCTTCTAATAACCTTGAAAGATTTTCAAAAGAGATTGAAGGATTGTGTAAAGAAAGAGTAAATATTTTTTGCCATGGTATTGCATACAGGAATCTTTGGAGGGTTACAAAACACAGGTTATTTTCAGCAGATGATGATTTGATGACAAATATTCACATAATTGATTGGGCAATTAAGAAAAATGAAAGATATGTAATAATTACAACTGGTGGGAAATTCATTTCTAAAAATAGATTGAATTTACTAAGAATAATTAATTGTTATGTCTCTGATTCATCAGATACAGAAGTGCCTGAAGAGTTTGTTGTTTGTGAGATAAATATCTAATTGCCCAAATACAGCGATAAGGATAGGGTTCTGAAGTGAATAGCGATGTTTTGACAGCAGTTCTTTGCGACTGGAGCGTTAAACAGCCGCAAGTGTTTGAACCCGAAGAAACGGGGTCTCCAAAAAGTCGCAAGACTTTTTGGGGTGGTAGTTGAGTTTTGCGGCTGGCAGCAAAAGGAGCATTAGAACTGTCAAAACATAGCTCCTAAACGAAAGAGACTTATCCTTATCGCTGGATCTGGTCCTTAAAATAGCGATAGGAAGGGCTGTTTCAGGCTTTTTATAATCGATAAATTTTATTTATAATTTTGATTTATACATTTAAAACAATGCCTTATGACAAAGCCCTACTGACTTGTTTTTATAAGGTGTCGTATAAAAATTCCACACCAGCCTTTCCTGTCTTACTTACTGATTTTATTAAGTTTTTTAGTTCTATCACTGATTTTGGGTCGGTAATTGTATGAGAATTTTCATTAAAATGTGTGTTAAATTAACTAACTAACAAAGGTTATGAAATTACTATCAAAATTTACAGATTTGGTTTTTAAATTTATAGACTATCTTGCCGTTAAGTTTGATTTGCCTACATCATATGACGACCCTCGTTCTCCTGTTGATCAGGCACTAAAACCTAATATAGAGACTGCAAAAAGACTTACATCAAGGGCTGAGGAGGTCTTTTCAAAGGGTAATTCCGAAAAGGCTATAAACATACTCATGTATGTTATCTCTAAATTCCCTGATTATTATCCTGCGTTTAACAATCTTGCAACTATATTGTTTATTCAAGGTGATTTGCAAAGGTCATTATCATTATTTGCAAGGGCTTACAGGCTTTGTAAAACTGACAATGAACTGATAGTGAACTATGCAGAGGCATTAAGGCTCTCAGGCAAAAGAAAAGAGGCAGAAGAATTACTCAAAAAGCTGAATAGTCAATGAATATCTTCATAACAGGGGTATCAGGGTTTATAGGCAGTTTCTTGGCAAAGAGACTACTTAACGAAGGCAATACTGTATATGCATTATGTAGAGGCAGACCTGATTTTAGTCATCCTAACTTAAATATTATCAACTCTGATATTAACGATCCATCGTCATACACTAAAGGACTCAAGGATTGTGAACTACTTTTTCATTGTGCCGCACATATTGGCTTTCAGAAAAAAGACTATGAAATTGCACACAGGGTAAATGTAGATGGCACAAGGTCTGTACTTGATGCCTGCCTTAATTCAAGTGTAAAAAAGATTGTCCATCTTAGTGCCTGTGCAGTGCTCGGTGTGAGTGCAGAATCAAACAGATTGATAGATGAGTCATCAAAGCCGGATATAAGCAAGGATAATGTCTATGCCTATACAAAGCGGCTATCAGAAGAGATTGCCCTTGAATATGCTCAAAAGGGACTTGATATATCCATTGCAAACATTGCAACTGTATATGGGGCAGGGGATAAGAAGATGAACTCAGGTACAATTATCAAATTGATCTATGAAGGCAAGATAAAGATTGCACCATCTGGAGGGACGAGCTATGTATCTGTCAATAACCTTGTGGATGGGCTTATACTTCTATCTCAAAAGGGTAAGTCTGCTGAAAGATATATCTTTTGCACAGAAAACCTTATATACAAGGATTTGTTTCAGAGGATAGCCAATGTTTTAGGTGTCAAAAAGACATTTTACAGGATACCAAATTGTTTTAAGCAGCCTGCCATATTCTTTGCAAATATAGCTGAATTAATATTGCCAAAAAGCAAGGATGGAGTAAATCTCATATCAGGGCAAATCATCAAAGAAACCTTTGGCTACAAATACTTCAACTCTCAAAAGGCAAAAAAGGAACTTGGCTGGAATCCAAAAGAAACCTTAGAGGATGCAGTAAAAGAGGCCTTTCAATATTATAAATCTCAAGGGCTCCTATAGATGGAACTATCCAGACAGGTAAAATCAGCTAACAAAGATTTTTATAACAAACTTGGTAGTCGCTATGAGCAGTATGACGGTAGGAGATCTGATGCACTCTCAAGGTATGTTCAGGCAAATATCAACCAAACATCAAGAAAAGCCATCCTTGATTTGGGTTGTGGCAGTGGCTTTGTAGCAAGGAGTGTAAGGGGGCTATATGACTCTATCTATGGGCTGGATATATCCTACAAGATTCTGCATGACATAAAGGCAGGTGATATTATAACTGTCAATGCTGACATAGACAGGATACCATTTAAGACAGGGACCTTTGATTGTGTGGTAACTTTTGCCACACTTCATCATTGTTACGATTTTAATGAGATATTTAATGAGATTTATAGGGTGCTTAATAAGGGCGGGCTTTATTACTCTGACCATGATATGAATGACATGTTTTATAATCGTTATGAATTACTCATGAAACTATATAGGGGTATTTTTAATAACTACAAACGATACAAAAGACACTGCCCAGAGATTACAGAGGGGCATTATCACCTATCAGAGTATCACTCAAAGGGTATCCCAACGGAAAAGATAAAGGCTATCCTTAATGATGTTGGATTTTCAAGTGTGACTATTACATATCACTGGTTTGGATTAAATAAACTTACAGACAGGGTATTTGGCACAAAAGAGATGGGCTCAAGGTCAGCCCCACTTGTCAAGATAAAGGCTATTAAGTGAAGGTATTACTACTTTCTGCCCCATATTTAAAGAACTACATGAGAAATGCAAGGTGTGACTTTGTATCCCTTTCAGGTACTCAATGGTATCCACTGCTACTTGGCTACTGCGGATCATGGCTTCAAAGATGCGGTCATGAGGTAATGCTTATTGATGCCCCTGCTTATAACTATTCCTTCAATGAGACAGAGACAATAGTTTTGACTTTTAAACCTGATTGGATAGTTCTTTATACTGGCAGATTAAGCGAAGACAATGATATTGATTTTGCAGAAAGGCTAAAATCTATAGCCAATTCAGAGATTGTCATTGTAGGTCCTTATGCCTCTATAAATCCAATGTCAACTTTATGCAAGACAAAGACTATCAAATATTTGATAACAGGTGAGTTTGAGCATCCAGTTCAGGAGTTAATTGAGGGTAAGTCAAAGCAAGAGATAGCAAATCTTTTTTACAAAGATAATGGTGAGATAAAACAAAACCCAGAAAGACCTTATTTAAACACTTCACAACTTGATGCAATACCTTTTGTATCAGCCTTTTTTAAGTCTCAATTAGACCTTTATAAATATCGGACACCCTCAGAACCATACCCATTTATAGATTTATTGACTGGTAGAGGCTGTAAATGGGGCAGATGCACCTACTGCCTATGGGTAAATACATATATAAAAGGACAGGTTTATAATATCCGCAGTATAGAAAATGTCATAGAAGAGTTTAGGTATATCTCAAAGGCAATGCCTGAGGTCAAGTCGGTAATGATACAAGACGATACCTTTACTGAGGAGAGGGCAAGGGAATTTAGTGAGGCAGTGCTTTTATCAGGGATAAAAATCAGGTGGTCTTGCTATGCGAGGGCAAACTTAAGCTATGAGACCATGAAACTTATGAAAGAGGCAGGATGTTTAAACCTTCATGTGGGTTATGAATCAGCTGACAATGAGATACTTAAAAAGATAAAAAAAGGGATTAAAGAGGAACAAATGACAAGGTTTACAGAAGAGGCAAAAAAGGCTGGATTAAGGATACACGGTGATTTTGCTATAGGTTTCCCTGATGAGACAAAAGAGACAGCTCTTAAAACCATTGATTGGGCTTGTAGAATCAGGCCTCATACCGCACAGTTCCAGATAATGATACCCTTTCCGAGCACACCATTTTATAATGAATTAGTCGCAAGGGGCTATTTTGATGGTCAAAGGCTAAACTATCCACATTTAAGCCATGAAGAACTTGAGGTAATGTCTAAGAGGGCATACAAGAGATTTTACATAAGCCTGCCATATATCATTGAGGTCTTAAAAAATCCAAAGGAGCTACTTTTTAGTAAACTCAAGACTTACAAAGAGGCCATATCTGCAATATTTTGGAGGGATTACATAAGATAGATGTGGATACTTGAGTTTTTAATCTTTTTAATGACAGGAATCGTAATCTGGACATTATTTGGGTATTTTGTGTTCCTTTACTTTGTAAGCATCTTAAAACCCACAAAAAAGCCCTCAGATAATGATTACCTGCCCACTGTTTCAGTCATTATCCCTTGTTATAACGAAGAAAAGGATATATTAAGTAAGATTACCAACCTAAAAGAGATTGAATATCCTCAAGAACTTATTGAATTCATCTTTGTAGATGGTGGCTCTATTGATAAGACAGTAGAAATCATCTCATCTACCACAAAAGAATTAACAAATTACAAGATTGTGATTTCATCAAAGAAGGGTAAGATAAATCAGATAAATGAAGTCCTGCCTGAAATAAAGAGCAAGATAGTAGTAAACACCGATGTAGATGCAGTGCTTGAAAGGGATGCCCTAAAAAAAATGATAAGACACTTTGAAGATCCGATGGTGCTTGTGGTAGGTGCCTTTTGTGAACCCTGTAACACCCTTGATATAGAGGGTTATTTTTGGAAGTCACAAAATAAGGGCAGGATATTAGAGAGCAGGGCTTATACATCATTCATAGTTGTAGCCCCCTGTTATGCCTTCAGGCGATGGCTGATTGATAGGTTCCCTCAAGATGTAGTAGCAGATGACATATACATCGCAAGCCATGCAAACACCTTAGGCGGAAGAACTATCTATCTTGAAGATACTCTTGTAAAAGAGATGAGATGTCCCAAGACATATTCAGAATTTATTTCACACAAGTTTAGAAAGAGTAATGCCTATCTGCGAGAGACCCTTAGATTTTTATACAGGCTGCCTGAGATGAAAGGTATGCTTAAGATGATGTTTGTCACCAAGATTGCCCAACAACTTTTATTACCTTATGCCATTGTATCGTGGTTGCTCTTGTCAGGGGCTATGATAACGCTCTTTAGATTTGATATAGTCATCATCTGTTTTATAGCCATAATACTCTCTATGTTAATAACCAACAGGGTTTTTGCAGGGATTAAGCTCAAAGATGAAAAAGGCTTTTCTATCTTTACTGTCCTGAAAGGCTACATACTCACTGTCTTTATACTACTGTCAACAGGTATCAGTTATCCATTTTACAGGCAGGATAGTTCATATTCAAGGCTCGGTGCTGAAGAGATTAAGGAGGGTCACAAATGAAGGTATCGGTGGTGATGCCTGTGTATAATGAAATAATCACCATTGATGAGATTATTTCACGGGTCTTGGCTCAGCCGATGGTGAGTGAATTAATCATTGTAGATGACTTCTCTACTGATGGTTCAAGGCAGAGGCTTTTAGAATATCAAAAAGATGAAAGGATAAAGATTTGCCTTCACGAAGGAAACATGGGTAAGGGGGCTGCCTTGAGATCAGGATTTAAAATGGTTAAAGGTGACATAGTAATTGTGCAGGATGCGGACCTTGAATATGACCCTATTGATTATCCTATTTTGTTAAGGCCTATCCTTGAAGGCAAGGCAGATGTGGTATTTGGCTCGAGATTTCTTGGCGGTCCTCACAGGGTTTTATACTTTTGGCACTATGTGGGCAATCGTTTTCTAACCACCTTATCAAACATTTTTAATAACATAAATCTCACAGATATGGAGGTTTGTTACAAGGTATTTAGAAGGGAAATATTGGACAGGATTGAACTTAAGTGTAACAGATTTGGTTTTGAGCCAGAATTTACAGCAAAGGTGGCAAGGCTTAAATTGAGAATATATGAGGTGCCTGTGAGCTATTATGGCAGGACATATGCAGAGGGTAAAAAGATTACATGGAAAGATGGGGTTGCTGCCCTGTGGTGGATAGCAAGATTTGGATTGTTTAAATGAACTTAAAGACCTTTTGGCTGAATTTCAGATATGCCTTTAGACCGAACAAACCCCTATTAATTTTGAGACTCACCATCGCTGTAATAAAAGGCATATTTTTTAAAAAACCACCATTAAGATATGTGGACTTCTCTATTGGTTTTGCCTGCAACTTAAGGTGTCAACATTGCTTTGCCACCACGCTTGAGGATAATACAAGGAGAACTATGAAGATAGAGGATTACAAGAGGGTAGCCGAAGAGTGCATGAGGCTTGGAACAGTAAACTTTTCCTTTCAGGGCGGTGAGCCATTACTGTACAAGGAATTACCAGAAATAATATCTGTATGTAAACCTCATATGAATCTTATCTCTGTAACCACCAACGGGATACTTTTAGAGAAAGAAAAACTGTTGTGGCTTAAAACGATGGGGGTAGATATACTGACTGTTAGCCTTGACAGTGGTATTGCAGAAGAACATGACAGATTCAGGGGGCTTGAAGGTGCTTTTAATAAGACTATTAAAGGTATAAAACTTGCGCTAAAAAAAGGTTTTAATGTTACCATAGGCACGGTGATTACTCATCAATCTTTATATAGCGAAGGATTAAAGAGGTTGTTAGAATTAGTCAAAGAGATGAGGCTTATTACCTATCTAATCCTGCCAGTAAGGGCAGGTAGGTGGGCAGATGAGAAAGATATATTTATGACTGACGAGGATATGGAGTATATTTTAAAACTTACTAAGTCATCATCTTACATCAGGACAGACTTTCAGGCAAATTTAGGGGGATACGGATGTGGGGCAGTCAAAGAGATACTTTACCTGACACCCTATGGCGATGTCCTTGCATGTCCGTTTTTACACTCACCACTTGGCAATATCTTTGAGGAGTCTATAATTAAGATTCGGGCTAAGGCACTTAGGGATGCTGTTTTTTCAAAATACTACGACAAATGTATTGCATCAATGCCAGTAGGACAAGTTGATAGATAACCTTAAAATAGCGCTTAGGAAGGGCTGTTTCAGGATTTTTATAATCGACAGATTTTATTTATAATTTTGATTTAT
>OGCL01000952.1_pt1 | contig 27221 bp, 23 predicted proteins | sample 1570041 | NCBI WGS metagenome assembly OGCL01 (sample SAMN06266162, study PRJEB24511) | hot springs metagenome | isolation source: Hot spring water | place: South Africa: Limpopo | collected 2015-06-22 | reverse complement strand
AAGGTCTACCTGGTGGACAAGGCGCCTGCCATTGGTGGCAAGATGGCGCAGTTGGATAAGACCTTTCCGACCAATGAGTGCTCCATCTGAATCCTCGCACCCAAACTGGTCGAGGTCGGCCGGCATCCAAATATAGAAGTTTTAACATTGACTGAAGTTGACCGTGTTGAAGGTGAGGCAGGGGACTTCAAGGTTACACTCACTAAGAAGCCCAGGTACATCATCGAGAGCAAATGTACGGGCTGCACTACCTGCGTTGAATATTGCCCGGTTAAGTATCCGGATGTCTTTAATCAGGCGATATCGAAGAATAAAGCGGTCCATATCTACTATGCTCAAGCCATTCCACTGATCACTTATATTGATGATAGCTGTCTCTATCTTAAAGAGAAGAAATGTGCAATTTGCGCTGCTGTCTGTAAAAATAATGCCATTGATTTTACTCAAAAAGCAGAGAAAGCCGAGTTAAAAGTAGGAGCCATCATATTAGCTCCAGGATTTGAGCCATTCGACCCAAAGGTCAGGGATGAATATCGCTATGGAACGTTTCAGAACGTGGTCACGAGTATGGATTATGAACGGCTGATGTGTGCCACCGGACCCTACGAGGGAGAGATTCTTCGCGCTTCCGATCAGAAGCATCCTCACAAGGTTGCCTGGATTCAATGTGTTGGCTCCAGACAGGTGATCCCAGGCGGCAAAAGCTATTGCTCGGCGGTCTGCTGTACCTATACCCAGAAACAGGTCATTTTGACAAAGGATCATGATGCCGGAGCGGAATGTACGATCTTTCATAATGATATCCGGTCCCATGGCAAAGACTTTGAGCGGTTCTACCAGCGGACTGAGAAGCTTCCAGGGGTTCGATTCATCAGGAGCTACACATCCATTGTCAAAGAAGATCCACAAACGAAGAATGTCACCATAAAATATTCAACTCCTGAGGAAGGAGTCAAAGAGGAAGAATTCGATATGGTGGTATTATCCATTGGCTTGAACCCACCTGCAGATTACAAGGAGCTGGCAGAAAAGTTCGGCATTGAGCTCAATGTCCATGATTTTTGTAAAACCAATCCTTGGAACCCTGTGAAGACCTCTCGCCCGGGAATTTTCGTAAGTGGAAACTTCCAGGGGCTCATAGATATTCCTGAGTCAGTTTTCACCGCCAGCGGGGCAAGTTCCCAGTGTGGCGAACTTCTCGACTACAGAAGGGAGAAGTTGACCATTGAGAAGAAGTATCCACCGGAGAAGGACCTTTCGAAAGAGGAACCCAGGGTAGGTGTCTTTGTGTGCCATTGTGGGGCAAATATCGGAAGAGTGGTTGGTGTCCCCTCTACGGTTGAATATTCCTTATCTTTGCCGAATGTGGTTTATGCTCAGGAACAGTTGTTTTCATGTGCCTCGAACTGTGCAAAAGAAATAACCGACATGATCAAGGAGAAGGGGCTCAATCGGGTGGTGGTTGCGGCCTGTACCCCCAAAACGCATGAGCCTACTTTCCGAGAGACCCTTCGTGAAGCAGGAATTAACCAATATTATTTCGACATGGCCAATATCCGGGAACATTGCTCCTGGGTCCACTCCAAAGAGAAGGAGGAAGCCACCCGAAAGGCAATGGACATTATCCGGATGTCTGTTGCGCGCGCCTGCCAATTAGAACCACTCAAAGAATTTGAGCTACCAGTCAATAAGGCTGCGCTTGTGGTGGGAGGGGGGGTGGCAGGCATGACTTGCGCCCTCTCCATTGCCAATCAGGGGCATGAGGTCCATCTTGTGGAGAAGGAGAAAGAACTTGGGGGGATGGCGCGAAGAATCCATTCTACCCTGGAAGGGATGGATGTTCAGGCATATTTGCGTGATCTGAGCCAAAAGGTTTATCAGCACGCCTCCATCCATGTCTATTTAGATGCAACGATCACTGAGGCAACCGGCTATGTTGGAAACTTTGTCACGAAGGTCAAGTCAGAAAAAGGGCAGTCCGAGATCAAGCATGGCGTTACCGTCATTGCGGTGGGGGCAGATGTCTATAAGCCGACCGAATATCTTTATGGAGAAGACGAACGGGTCATGACCCAAATGGAGCTGGAGGAGGGGCTCGCCCAAAAAGACGAAAAAATCCTCAATGCAGAGACGGTGGTCATGATCCAGTGTGTGGGTTGCAGGAATGAGGAGAGAAACTACTGCAGCCGGATCTGTTGCGGCGAGTCCATCAAGAATGCATTGAAACTCAAAGAGAGCAACCCCAAGATGGATATCTATGTTCTCTTTCGGGATATGAGAACCTATGGGTTTAGTGAAGATTATTACAGAGAGGCGGCCAATAAAGAGGTAAAATTTATCCGCTATGAGCCGCAGGATCCACCACTGGTGGAAACGGGTGAGTCGGAGGAAGGAAAGCCTGTTCTCAAGGTCACCGTGACGGATTATATTTTGGGACACAAGCTCGAAATTGAGGCGGATATTGTCGCATTGGCGGCTGCGACCGTCTCCTCGGAAGGGAGCAAGGAAGTAGCCCAACTCTTCAAAATCCCATTGAGCACAGATGGTTTTTTCAAAGAAGCTCATGCCAAATTAAGACCGGTTGAGTTCGGTGCGGATGGCGTCTACCTCTGTGGCATGGCTCACTATCCTAAACTGATTACAGAGACAATCAGCCAGGCGTATGGGGCTGCAGGCCGGGCATTAACGCTTCTCTCACATGATACGGTTACTGCCTCGGGTTCTGTTTGCGAGGTCATTGAAAAGAAATGTATGGGATGTGGGGCGTGTGTTTCCGCCTGTACGTATGGTGCCATCGAACTTCGTGAGACACGGCAGGGCAATAAGGCTGTGATGAACCCCGTTCTCTGTAAAGGCGATGGCCTCTGCAATGCCATGTGCCCGACAGGAGCGATTCAGCTCAAACACTTTACTGATCAAGAATTAATAGCCCAGATTGATGCAGCGGCTGAAGCCGCATAGATGGATTACGCGAATGGTAACGAATTACTCGAATGAAATCCTAGTGATTCGTGTCATTCGTTATCATTAGTGGTATTCGAATCTATTTTTTAATTAAGGAGAACGAATGAGCGCTACACTTAAATTTAAGCCAAGGATCCTGGGCTTCGTATGCCATTGGTGAGGGTACGGGGCAGCTGACCTGGCTGGAGTTTCCAGATTACAATATTCAACAGAGATGAAACTGATACGGGTCATGTGTTCCGGCAGAGTTGACCTGGAATTTGTATTCCGTGCGTTCTCCAACGGAATGGACGGAGTCTTTATTGTCGGCTGCCGTTTAAATGAATGTAAATATATTACGCATGGGAATTACTATTCACTCAACCTGGTGCTTCTCAGCCAGAGAATCATGGAACGCATTGGACTGAACCCAGAGCGATTAAAGGTCGGATTCATGTCTTCAGCAGAGGGAAATGTTTTTGCTGAAACGATGAATGAATTCGTCAAGAAGGTGAAAGAGATTGGCCCTCTCGGAAAATCCGAAGGGATTGATCTGAATACCCTGAAGCTAAAACTTGCAGACGTTAGAAAATTAGTCCCCTATATCAAGCTTTCGAAAAGAGAGAAGTTAGGGGCACGGCTTGAGAATCCGGCAGAATACAACACATTTTTTACGAAAGAAGAAATCGAGAAGTTATTTAGCGAAGTCACCTCCTATTATATTGATCCGGAGAAGTGCCAGGCCTGTATGGCCTGTGCAAAACGATGCCCGGTTGATGCAATTATCAGCGCCAAGAACCAGATCCACGTGATTGACCAGGCAAAATGCCTCAAGTGCGGCGCTTGCTTTGAGGCCTGTCCCACCAAATTCAGCGCGGTGACCAAGATCATCGGAGAACCTGTTCCGCCACCGCTTCCCGAAGAAAAAAGAGCGATCGTCAGAAAGAAGAAAGAAGGATAAAGGAGGTCATTGTGTCACCAGTTAGCGCGACCTATTGGGGCATACCGGGCCATGTAATCTTCTGGGCCTTGTTTGCCATCGCCTTCGGAATATTTGTTAGGAGGGTTTATTTCCTCATTCGCCTTTTGGGTCTGGGAAAACCCGAAAACCGGTTCGATCAATTGCGACAGAGAATCATAGACATGTTAGCCATTAATTTATCTCAATGGTGCTCCTTGAAGACGGTTAGCTTCAAAGACCTATCTGGAATTGGACATGCCCTTATGTTCTGGGGGTTCGGCGTATTCTTGATTGGCTACGTTCTCTTCATGGGTCTGCGGGAGGGGTTTGGTATCTCTGTATCGTCTGCTGGTAGCCTATTTGAGAGAGTCTATCTTTCCCTCATGGACCTATCTGCTTTGCTGATTATCTTAGCGGTGATCCAGGCAGCCATCAAGCGGTATGTCACGAAACCTGAGAGGCTGGAGAGAAAAGAAGATCCCAAAGAGGCCCTTATTGAAAACATTAAAATGATCTCGCTCTTTACCACGATGATTCTTCTGATGTTGTTTTATTACTGGATGGAAGGCATTCGATATGCTTTTAACAATATCACCACTGCCTGGCCTCCTATCACGGGAGCTCTGGCAAGTTTTCTCGCTGGATCGGGGATATCTCAGGAATCGTTGTCAGCAACCTACAAAACGATTTGGTGGCTCAATTATCTTCTCCTTCTTGGTGCTGTCGTTTATACCCCTCATTCCAAGCATCTACACCCCCTTTTCTCCTCAGCCAATATTCTTTTCAAACCATTCGGGTCCAAAGTGGTGTTAGAACCCATACCGCTTGAGGCACTTGAAGCTCCTGAAGGCTCTGTGACCCTTGGTGTATCGAAGATTCAGGACTTTTCCTGGAAGCAACTCCTGGATCTCTATGCCTGTACCTGGTGCGGTCGGTGTCATGTCAATTGCCCCGCTCAGTTGACGGGGAAAACGCTTTCGCCCAGAGAGATCATTCTGAATCTGAAAGAGCATTTAATGGAGGCGGGCCCTGAATTGTTAGCCAACAAAGGAACCTCCTCTCCAGAGGTTCAGCCCAAGACCATGTCAAAAACAATGATCGGTGACGTCGTAGCAGAGGAGGAGATCTGGGCCTGTACGACCTGTGCTGCCTGTCAAGAGGTGTGTCCATCCAACATCGAACATATACGCAAGGTGATCGAACTCAGGCGAAACCTGGTATTAGAGCAAAGCAAGATGCCAGAGAGTGCCCAGTTGATGCTTCGCAATCTGCAATCAAGAGGTCACCCCTGGTCTGGAATCCAGTCGGTGAGATTGAGAGGCGACTGGACCAGTGATCTGGACATCCGCATCCTAACTGAGGGGGATACGGCTCATACTCTCTTCTGGGTGGGGTGTACTGGAGCGCTTGTGGAGCGAAATGTTAAAGCAACCCTTGCCATGACAAGAGTATTGAAAGCGGCTGGAATTGATTTTGCGGTATTGGGCGATGCGGAAACCTGTTGTGGAGATCCAGCACGGAGAGCAGGGTATGAGTTCCAATTTCAGATGATGGCTGAGCAGAACATTGAGATGTTCAAAGGCTTTAACATTAAGGAAATCATCACCACCTGTCCCCACTGTTATAACACCATGAAGCATGAGTATCCGAAGTTCGGGGGTGACTTCAAGGTGGTTCACTACACCGAACTGATTGCTGATTTGATCAGCCAGGGCAAATTGAAACTGATCCACGAATTGAGCTCCAGGCTCACCTATCATGATCCCTGCTACTTAGGCCGATATAACAGCGTCTATAATGAACCGCGCAGGATATTGCAGGCTATCCCCAAGGCAAAACTTGAGGAAATGGAGCGATCCAAAGACACAGGGTTTTGCTGTGGTGGAGGCGGAGGGCTGATGTGGATCGAAGAACAGCCTGGCACGACCAAGATCAGTCACATGCGCACAGAAGAGATCATCCAGACCGGGGTGGATACCGTAGTCACCGCCTGCCCTTACTGTCTTCAGATGTTTGAGGATGCGATTGAGCATAAAGGCAAAAAGGAGACGTTAAAAGCAAGAGACCTGGTTGAACTCGTGGAAGAAGCCATGAAATAAGTCAAAGCACCAAATTCCAAACACTAAACGGCAGATAAATTTCAACGGGCCAAATTCAAAACTGAAGAAAAGCGTCTTGCTCAATTGTGAAATAGAACCTATTTGGAATTTGGGATTTCGCTTTGGAATTTAAAACCTTTTGGTTCCAACTATGGCAAGTTAGGAGGGAAATTTTATGAATACGATTGTTTGTGTCAAACAGGTTCTGGACCCCGAAATTCCACCTGCCAAATTCAAGATTGACCCCGAAACAAAGCAGGTGATCCCACCCGCCGGAGTGCCGCCCGTCATCAGTGTCTATGACGAACGGGCAGTTGAAGCAGCCTGCCGGTTGAAAGACAAACATAAGGGGAAAATAACCGTGATCAGCATAGGATCAGCAAAGGCGGCTGACGTGATCAAGCACGCCATCTCCATGGGGGCCGATGATGGATTTGTTCTTCAGGATCCAGCCTTTGAAAACCTCGATAGCTTTGGTACGGCCTATGTCCTGTCCAAAGCGATCCAGAAAATTGGCACCTATGATCTGGTCCTCTGTGGCCGACAGGCAGCGGACTGGGGTGCTGGGCAAGTGGGTTCCATCCTTGCTGAAATACTCGGCCTCCCTGTCATTACCCTCGCCTGCTCTATCGAAGCAGCAGACAAGAAGGTCAGGGTGAAGAGGATGGTGAAGGACGGCTTTGAGGTGCTCGAAGCCCCGATGCCAAGCCTGATTACCGTAAGCAGTGAGATAGGGCTTCCTCGTCTTCCTGGAGGGATGGGCCTTATGCTGGCTCGGAAAAAGCAGATTCCCATCTGGAAAGCACAGGATATCGGCGCGGATGTCTCCCAGTTGGACAAGTCAAAGGCCCATATTGAAATCATCAGCCTCTCTGTACCGACACGGAAAACCGAATGTGAAATGATTACTGGAAGCCCGGCTGAAGCCGGTGCGCATTTAGCCGAAAAGATTGCGAAACTGATATGAAACAAACGAATAATACGAATGACAACAATGGCACGAATTAGGAACCATTCGGTTTACAATTCGTGAAATTCCTTATTTTCATCATTCCTGGGCCATAATAAATTGAACGGAGGGACAATCCATGGATACTCATAAAGGTGTTTTGGTTTGTGGGGAGATTGCAGAAGGGAAATTAGCACCCATCACCATCGAACTCTTTGGAATCGGAAGAAAGCTCGCCAATGAATTAGGCGAAGAACTAAGTGTCTTATTAATGGGCAGTCAAGCCACCGGATTGGCTAAGGAGTCCATTGCCTATGGAGCAGACAAAGTCTATGTGGCTGAAGACGGTCTTCTGGATCAATATAACTCCGATGCCTATACCCAGGTGGCGGCTGATCTTTGCCGAAACATCCTACCTTCTATTATGCTGCTCGGCCACACGGATATCGGTTGTGATTTGGCTCCACGGCTCAATGGTCGTTTAGGGGGCGGACTGGCAATGGATTGCCTGACCTTATCCATTGATCCCGCGAACAAGCTTCTTCTTTCGACCAGACCGGTCTTTGGGGGCAATGCTCTGGCGACAACGGTATCCAGATCGGTCCGTCCTCAGATGGCTACCCTGAGATTGAAGACCGTATTGCCCGCAGAACGGAACGACTCCCGCCAGGGCCAGGTCATTCCCGTAGACAGTAAGATTGACACTTCGGCGATTAAGGTGAAGGTTGTTGAGCGGATCAAAGAAGAGGTGGAGGGTGTGAAACTTGAGGACGCTGAAGTCGTTGTTGCTGGTGGACGTGGAATGGGTAGTGCCCAAAACTGGGAGATGATCAAAGAATTAGCTCGTGTTTTGAACGGCGCAGTTGGGGCAACGAGACCTCCATGTGATGAGGGTTGGGCACCGGTGTCGCTCCAGATCGGTCAGAGCGGAAAGGTGGTCAGCCCCAAACTTTACATTGCTGTGGCTCTCTCGGGTGCCATGTCACATATCACTGGGTGTTTGGGTTCAAAAGTGATTGTGGCTATCAATAAGGATAAAGACGCCAATATCTTCAACGTCGCCCACCTCGGTATCGTCGGAGATTATAAAGAAGTCTTACCCACCTTGACCTCGAAACTCAAAGAACTCCTGCCCCAGAAATAGGTAACTCCGTTAGAAGAACCTCTCCTTTTCTAACAGGACAAAAAAGGAGCCCTAAGGGCTCCTTTTTTTGTTATAATAGGGTGCAAGATATCGTCTTGCTAAAGCGATGGAACCGATTATTCATGTCATCGGCGGTGGATTGGCGGGGTGTGAGGCAACGTGGCAGATTGCGAAGAGAGGCCAGAGGGTCGTCCTTTATGAGATGAAACCCAAGTCCTTCTCCTCTGCCCATCGTTCCCCTCTCCTGGCTGAATTGGTCTGCAGTAATTCCTTAAAATCAGAATCTCCGCAAAACGCTTCTGGAGTTTTAAAAGAAGAGCTCTCCCGACTCGATTCTCTCATCTTGAAAGTTGCAAAGGAGACCAGGGTTCCAGCGGGAGAATCCCTTGCAGTGGATAGAGAGGTATTCTCAAAGGAAGTCACTGAGGTTCTGGAAGGGCTAAAAGGAGTTGAAATTATCCGTGAAGAAGTGCAAGCCATTCCCAAGGAAGGCATCACTATTGTTGCTACTGGTCCGCTCACCTCTGAGGCATTCAGCATTGAAATCCAGAGATTGACCGGAGCTATACATCTCTTCTTCTATGATGCCATCTCGCCGATTGTCACCTCGGAATCGATCGATTTTAGCAAGACCTTTAAAGCCTCTCGATATGGAAGAGGTGGCGATGACTATCTCAACTGCCCATTGAGCCAGGATGAATATTATCGCTTCGTTGAGGCACTTCGTCAGGCAGAGAGAATCCCTTTGAAAGATTTTGAAAAGAGATACCTCTTTGAAGGCTGTCTGCCCTTAGAAGAGTTAGCCGACCGAGGAAAGGACACTCTGGCATTTGGCCCTTTAAAACCTGTGGGTTTGATCGATCTAAGGACAGGGGTAAGGCCTTTCGCTGTTGTTCAGTTGAGACAGGAGAATGAGTTTGGCACCCTTTTCAACCTGGTTGGGTTTCAAACTCGGCTTAAGCAATCGGAGCAGGCAAGGGTTTTTCGGATGATTCCCGGACTTGAGAAAGCTACCTTTGTCCGATGGGGATCGGTCCATCGGAATACTTTTCTCGACTCCCCACGAATTCTTAAGCCTTCCCTTCAGATGAAAGATCGGCCAGATCTTTTCTTTGCCGGTCAGATCACCGGCGTGGAAGGATATGTGGAATCCACTTCCATGGGACTTCTGGCAGGTTTGAATGCTTTTCGACAGAAGAGGGGAAAAAGCAATGTGGTCCCACCTCCCACTACTGCAATCGGAGCTTTGGTAAACCATATCATTGGATCTCCCATCACTCCTTTCCAACCGATGAATATCAATTTCGGTCTCTTTCCTCCTTTAAGTTCAAAAGTCAAGAGCCGGGAGAAGAAGCTCCGCATCAGGGAACGGGCGTTGAGAGATTTAGAGGAGTGGATAGCGAGAGAAGGAATTTAAGGGGGCATGTCGATGGAACCAAAGGGCAGGCAAGAATCGAAAGGTCAAAACTGTTTCAGGTGTGGGAAAGAACTTCCACCCGGAAGCTTGACCTACATTGCTCAGATTCGAATCTTTGCGGGTTTTGATGGCGTTCTTCTGGAGCCGGAAGAGGGAGTGGAGCAGCAGTTAAAGCGACTCCTGAAGCAAGTCGAACAGTCCGATCCGGAAGAACTGGAGAAAGAGGTCTATCAAGAATTTCACCTGATTCTCTGCAAAAGTTGCCGCGACCGGCTGGTGGGCGAGATCGAACATCCCTGGGGAAGACCAGGCCGCTTTATCCATTGAAAGAGATTCCTGGTTTTTTTCAAGAATCTAAATAGAGAGTTTTAAATAACGGCTTTTCGCTTCCTGATTACAGATTTCTGCCCTTTTTCAGAAATCTCCAATAAAAAGCTTGACAAACGAAAAATCCTTTGCTTAAATTATTTCAACTGAATTAATTGAAGTTATTCCCATGCTCAGGTCTTCTATTTTTCCGTGATACCATTTATGTCGAGCTATCCATGGGGTGATAGCCTTAAGAAAAAATTTTCTCTTACCTCGCTGAAACGGTTGGATTTCGAACGAGGTGAAGAATGGAAAAGAAGATCCTCTCCTTAAAGAAACTCACCCAAGAGCTCTTCAAGAACAGCAAGAAGGAGATGAGTGGTCGTTCACAAGGCACTCGTTTCCGTGAGACGATTGAAAAGATCCTCCAAGAGGGCGAAGAATCCTGTCTCATCATCGATTTTACAGGAATCGGTTCCATCGATTTTTCATGGGCCGATGAGGTGGTGGCGAAAATCGTCTCTCGACTCTGGAGCAATGAATATGGCGAGAGGTTTCTGGTGCTGAAAGGTCTCAATCCCTCCCAGGAGGAGAACATCGGTGTGGCCCTGGAGCGTAAGAAATTGGCGGTCCTCACCACTGGGCCAGCAGGATGGCGGGTTATCGGTTCCCTGAACAACTACCTGATCCAGACCCTGAATCAGGTGATGGATCGTAGACGTTTAACCCTGCGTGAATTATCAGAGCGAGAGAAGATCGGGATGAATACCAGTGGGACGCGTCTGCTCAATCTCTATAAAAAGAAGCTGGTCTTAAGAGTGGAGGGAGGAAACGATTCGAATCGAAAGAAACCCCACAGAGGGAGGCAATATGTCTATCAGTCTCTCCTGGCTTGAGGAGGTTTTGTGGCAGAATTGAGAAGAGACCCCCTAACCCGAATGTGGGTAGTGGTCACCACGGATCATCCCAAAGGGCCATCCGATTATCTTCCCTTTAAGCCACCCTACCAGCTTCAGGATGCCGAAGGGGCTTGCCCATTCTGTCCGGGAAACGAAAGTATGACTCCTGAAGAGATCTTTTCCACCCAAGAAGAAGGAAAAGGATGGTCCGTTCGCGTCATCCCCAATAAATATCCTTTTTTTCGGATCGAAGGAGAATTCGATCGAAGGCCTGACGGGATGTATGATGTCATGGAAGCCATCGGTGCCCATGAGATCGTCGTTGAAGCACCCGAACATCATCAGAACCTTGCCTTTATGGAACCTTCTCAGATCAGGAGAGTTCTTCTGGCCTACCAGGAGAGACTCATCGATCTGGAGAAAGATCGTCGTTTTATCCAATTCCTCATTCTGAAGAATTATCCAGGGTTATTTAACCGCCACCCTCACTCCCACATCATAGCGATGCCCGTGATTCCTCGGAGGATTGATGAGGAGATCTTGGGTATATTGGATTACTACCAGCGAAAAGAACGATGTATTTTTTGTGATATCCTGAGAGAAGAAATGTCAGGAAGAAAGAGGATCATCATCGAGACCGGTCATTTCTTAATCTTCTCCCCTTTTGCCTCGCGATATCCCTTCGAAACATGGATTGTTCCAAAGAAGCATCGACCCGATTTTCATCCACTCCACGAAGATGAGGCTGAGGATCTGTCCATCGCCATCCAGTCTCTGTTTCTTAAGTTTTATAAGTTGCTTTCCAACCCTCCCTACAGCTTGACCTTCCATACTTCCCCGGTTCAGGAACGATTTCATCGCCCAGAATATCACTGGCACATTGAGACCCGTTTACGGATCGGATTGAGGGAAGGGTTTGAATGGGGAACAGGATTCTTTGTGAATCCCACGCCTCCCGAAGATGCGGCGGCCTTTTTAAGAAAGATGGAGAGCGATTAAACGTGTCCTCACGAAGAGAAGAAGGTTCTCATAATAGTTTGAGGATTAGCGATGATGGGGTTTCATTTTAAAAGAACGGATCGATTCCAAAAGGAGTCCAAGGGAGGCTGGTGGAGGAAGAAAAGATGGTTTCTTCTTTCAGCTGCTTCTGGGATTATCCTATTCTTGATTGCCTATTTCTTAGTCCTTCCCTATAAGCCGATTCCCTCAAAAGGCGGTCCTCCTGAAATCACACCTCCGTCGAAAGAAGTTCAACTCCGTGAGCCCGAATACCAGGCCGTTGAAGGCGAGATCAAAGAGAAGAGCACGTTTTCGAAATCCCTGGCAGAGAGAGGTATTTCTTCCTCCCGCATCGAATGGATCGTTTCAACCCTGAAGCCCTTGGTCGATTTCAAGAGGCTCAAAGGGGGACGATTCCGATTGGTCACCGACGAGAAGGGTGATCTGGTGAAGTTTATTTTTGAAATGAGTCCAATAGAGATCTACGAGATCGAGAGAGGGCCTCAGGGATATGTTGCGAAGAAGCGAGAAGTCCCTCTCGAAACCTATCTCGTCAAGGTGGAAGGAGTGATTCGGTCCTCTCTGTTTGAAGCAGTAGAAGCCATCGGAGAAAAGGAGCAGCTGGTGGTCTCCTTTGCCGAAATTCTTGCTGCTGAGATCGATTTCCATAAAGACGTGAAAGAAGGGGACCGATTTCAAATCGCTGTGGAGAAGGTTTATAAGGAGAAGGAGTTTATTCGATACGGTCTAATCCATGCGGTCATGTATCAACGAGGGGAGAAGGTAATCTTGGGCATTCGTTTCCAGGGCAATTTTTATAATGAGAAAGGGGTGGCCTTAAGGAAAGCCTTTTTGAGATCGCCCCTTCGTTTTACTCGCATCAGTTCGAGATTCAGTCGGGCGAGAAAACACCCCATTCTCGGTGGGGTCTTTCCCCATTATGGAGTGGATTATGCAGCACCCACCGGGACTCCGGTATGGGCGGTGGCCGATGGGACTGTGGTCTCATGCGGTTGGGGAGGAGGATTTGGGAAGCAGGTGATTCTCCGTCACTCGAACGGATATATGACCTATTATGGCCATCTCTCTGGTTATGGCCCTGGAATCAGGAAGGGCGCCCGAGTGAAACAGAAGCAGATCATTGGTTATGTGGGGTCCACTGGCCTCTCAACCGGACCCCATCTCGATTATCGAATAGCAAAGGATGGGCACTTTAAAAATCCTCTAAGAGAGAGTTTTCCGGCTGGCCTGCCCATTGAAAAGGGAAGAATGGATGAATTCCAGAAAAAGAGAGATGAGATGCTGGCATGGCTTCAGGACAAGAGGTCTGATCGAAAGAGGTTGGATATCATCGGAGGAGGTGGCAAAAGCAGGTAATGGCTCAGGGGAAGAAGATTCTCATCGTGGATGACGAAAGGGATATCGTGAAGGCATTGACCATTCGGCTACAGTTGAATGGATACAAAACCGTCACTGCCTTTGACGGCGCTCAAGGCGTTTTTATGGCCCACAAGGAGCGTCCCCATCTGATCATCCTCGATATCCGGATGCCGGCGGGTGATGGATTTAGCGTGTTAGAGAAACTGAAGAAATCGAAACGGACCAGCCAGACCCCGATCATCTTTTTAACGGGAAGTCCAGAAAGAGAAGCCGAGGAGAGTGCCAGAGAAATGGGGGTCCGATATTTTATCAAGAAACCCTATGACCCAGAAGAGCTGTTGGATGCGGTTCGTCGAGCGCTGGAGAAGAATCGAGAGGATTAAAAGATGATTAAAGAAGATTTTGTCATTCAGGCGACCGTGCGAAGGATTTTAGTCAGAAGTAATATTGAGTATTCAGCTCTTACTTTTGGAACGGTGAACGGGGTGGTCTATTTTCGTGGCCTTTTTAAACTTGCGGGGACTCATAGTCGGGAAAAGGATGACGATTTTGTTGGTTTGAAAACACAGGATTATATTAAGAAAACACTCTATTCATTTGAAAAGAAGGTCAGACTCATTCCAGGAGTGCGTGACGTTATATTTCAATTCATTAATTGGAAAAAGGAGACGGGGCAATGGGTTCCGGTGAGAGAGAAAATAGCTGTTCCAGTAAAGGCCAAGTCCCCGACTAAAGGAAAGCCCGAAAGTGTATGGGTTGTTAAAGAAGAGGACGGAGATTTGGGAGAGGAGAAAGGAGCTGAGGAAGATTGAAAAGGAAAGAGTTTTTTCTCTATCGGCAAGTTTTAAAAGAGGTTGAAGATAAAGTCAAAACCAATCCGAATTATGCAGACCTGCATAATCAGATGGCCCTGTTATTAATGGTCAGAGGGGATATCAACAAGGCCCAAAGACATTTACAGGAGGCCCTCCAAATCAACCCAAAATATCGGGAGGCTCTCCTCAACTTAGGGTTTTTATATATTGAACAAAAAAGTTTGGATAAGGCTGAACGAATCTTTCTCTCATTAGCCAAAGAAGATCCACGAGATGCCTTCCTCCAACATCTCTTGGGAATTTTTTACCTCCTTAATCATAGGCCAGAGGATGCATGGCCCAGAATTCAAAAAGCCATCCAGCTCCATCCTTTTTATCAGGAGGACTATAAGAGGAAAGGGCTTTTAAGAAGAGGTAAAATTGTGTTTGATGCGAACACGCTTCAAAAAATGAAGAAGGTTAAATTGAATTACCATCACAGCCATTTCTATTTTTTTCTCAGTAACTATTATGCTCAAAAGGGGAAAATCTCCCAGGCCATTAAGGCCCTAAAAAGAGCAACCTTATTGAAACCCAACGAAGCCCTTTTTCACAACCAACTTGGATCTATCTACTACTTTAAAGGAGATTATCCCAAAGCCATCAAGGAATTTAAGAAAGCTTTGAAGATTGATCCATTCAATGGGATAGGCCATGCTCATTTGAGCTATACCTATGGTGTGATGGGGAAGGGCCGGAAGGCTCTTCCCCATACGGAGAAAGCGGTGGATTTATATCCCTCCTATGCCGATCTCCATTATCACTTAGCCCTCCTCTACAGCGATCAGAAACGGCATAGGGAGGCGATCTCCGAGCTGAAAAAGGCGATCCGTATCAACCCTAACTACCTCTTTGCAAAAATCAATCTGGGCGTTCTTTATGAGGAGCAGAAGCGATGGAAGGAGGCTAAACGGGAATACGAGACGATTCTCAAGATCACACCAGAGGATGAGTCTGTACGAAGACGTCTTGAAGGGATTTTACCCCGTTAGAAAGCACTGCTCCTTTCCCCGCGTGAAGCTCAGCTTCTATCAGGGAGTGAGCTATGCCGTTGGAGAATTGTAGACTTTCTAAACGGGGTTTACAGAAATGGGGAAATCAAGGTAGTTCGGAGAGGGATTCCAAAGAGTAGGTTAGGGAGCTTGCGTCCATTTTTTATCAACGAGTTTATGATTCTGGAGCTTTGTTGGATGCGGTCCGAAGAGCATTAGAGAAAAATCGATGGAGTTAAAAGATGCATCAAAGAGATTTTTTTGTTCAGTCTGAAGTCCGAAGAGCACTTATCCGCTCCGATATTGATTTTAAAAAGATAGACCTTGGAACGGTGAGAGGAGTAGTCTATTTAAAGGGTTCTTTTCAACAATTTAACATCCCTGTGGATGTTGAGGAGGAGAAAGCGTGCGAAATTACAGCGAAGACCCTCCATGCATTTGAAAAGAATATCAGAAGGATTCCAGGAGTTTCTGATATCGTCATCCAATTCACCAATTGGAGAAAGGAGAAGGGACAGTGGGTCCCGATTGAAGTAAAGAAGGAGAAAGATGAAGATGAAGATAAAACGACTCACACTGTATAGACGAATTTTGAAGGAGATTGAGAATGAGATTGAAGCCCACCCGAACTATGCGGATCTTCATAACCAGAGAGGGTTATGCCTCATGGTAGAAGGGGATAGGGAAGGGGCCGAGAAGGAGTTTGAGCATGCCATTCGAATCAACCCCAAATTCCGAGATGCCATTCTCAATTTAGGCTATCTTCGCATTGAGATGGAGAGATGGAAAGAGGCTGAAGAAATTTTCCTCTCCGAGGCGAAAAAAAACCCAAGAGATGGTTTTATCCAACTTCTTCTTGGGATGATCTACCTTCAAACGGGAAGACGAAGAGAAGCCTACCTGAAGATTCAGAGAGCTTTTCGGAGCCAATCCATCTGTCAAGAATTCTTCCAGAAGATGGGAATATGGAAAGAAGGGAGAGTCCATCTGGATGAGAAGAGAGAGAGGGAATTTGGGAAGATTCATCTCTGTTGCCTTTATGCCAAATTTTATAATTTCGTGGGTCTTTATCTGGCCAAAGAAGGAAAATCGCTTCTTGCCATTCGAGAATTGAAGAAGGCACTAAACCTGGTGCCGGATGATTTTCAGTTTCATATGAGTCTGGGATCGGTCTATTACCAAGATGGAGACAATCGAAGGGCGATCAAAGAATTTAAAAGGGCGTTAAAGAACAATCCTCGACATGGAATGGGATATGCGAACCTCAGTTTTATCTATGGTTCCATGGGGCGTACTAAGGAAGCGCTCCAATGGATGGAGAAGGCGGTTGAATGGAATCCTAACTATGCCGATCTCCATTATAACTTAGCCCTCCTTTACAGCGATCAGGAGCGGCCCCGAGAGGCGATCTCCGAGCTGAAAAAAGCGCTTCGGATCAACCCCAACTACCTTTTCGCGAGAATCAATCTGGGTGTCCTTTATGAGGAACAGAAGCGATGGAAGGAGGCTAAAAGGGAATATGAGGCCATCCTTGCGATCAGACCGGAAGATGAGCATATCCGGAGACGTCTTGAAGGGATTTTACAGAGATAGGGGAAGCCAAGAATGACTTTGTCTGAGAAAGGAAGAGTGTATCAGGTTGACTCAGTGCTGGTGATCCATCAGGGTGCGTTAGGTGATTTCATTTTAGCTTTACCAGTACTTTCAGCTCTCCGAAGGGCTTTCCCAGATGCCCGAACGGTCATGATGGGTTATCCCAGGATCCTTCAGCTTGCCAAAGATCGTTTCTATGCGGACGAGATCTTTTCGATCGACCAGAAGGGGATGGCGACCTTCTTCATTCGTCAGGGGACGTTGGATGAGAACCTCTCCTGGTTCTTCAGCACCTTTGATTTGGTCGTTGTCTTTGGAAAGGATGGGGAAGGAGCGTTCATAAATAATTTAAAGAGGGTCTGCAAGGCAAGGATCATACATATCAATACCATGCCCAGTCAATACGAAGCAATTCATCTCTCTGAGCATCTTCTGAGGCAACTGAGCCGAAGCGGCATCCACCATTCCGATGGGACGCCAAGACTCTTTTTGCGAGAGTCGGATCGAGAGTGGGGAGAGAGATTTTGGTTAGAGAGGGGCATCTCTCCAGAGGAGAGAACCAAAGTGATCATCCTTCATCCAGGAAGTGGAAGCCGGAAGAAGATTTGGCCTCTGAATCTTTTTTTAGATCTTTTCCGACATCTTCAAAACCACTCCAACCGAATATTTCTGATCGTCCTGGGACCGGCCGAAGGGCCGGAGATCCAGCAAGCCTTTGAGGTCTTGGATTTTCCCCATCTGACCCTGGCCAAAGACCTTTCTCTGGTTGAGCTTGCTTCTGTGATGGAAGGGTGTCAGCTCTTCATCGGAAACGATTCGGGTATCTCTCATTTGGCAGCAGCTCTGGGATTGCCGACATTAGCCATCTTTGGCCCCACCGATTATAGAGTCTGGTCTCCAAGGGGGGTGAAGGTTGAAGTCATTCGGAGAGAGATTCCCTGTTCACCCTGTGACGGAGAGAGACTCTCTCTTTGTAAAGAGATGGACTGCTTAAATCGAATAGAGGTTGAAGATGTCTTATCAGGGTTAAAGCGTATGGGCACGGAATTTTAATTCTTGAGAAAGGAGGAAGACGATGGAAGAGAAGAAAGTAGGGCAGGTGATTAAGTTTTTTGGGAAGATCAGCGTAGCTGCCATTCGACTGACGGATGGCTCCTTAAAGGTGGGAGACCAGATACACATCGTTGGCCATACCACCGATCTTACCCAGACCATTGACTCGATGCAGATCGAGAATAACAATGTTCAGGAGGCAGGGCCTGGAGCGGACATCGGAGTTAAGGTAAAGGATAAGGTGAGGGAACACGACACCGTCTATAAGGTAGTGGGATAAAGAGGAGAGTTTTTAAATCCGAGATACGAATATCGAAATTCGAAATGGTTCGACTTTGCTTGCCAGCCTGAGCCTGTCGAAAAACAAATTCGAATGGCCGAAATGAAAAAAAGTTTTGAACATTTAAATTTAGAATGTTGGAATTGTTACATATTTCGGATTTCTTGCTTCCGAATTTAGGTTGTAATCAATGCAGTTTATTGCCGATTTTCATCTCCATTCGAAGTATAGTCGGGCCACAAGTAAAGATATGGAGGTGGAGACCCTTGCCCGATGGGCAAAGAAGAAGGGGATTGCTCTTCTCGGAACAGGAGATTTCACCCATCCTACCTATTATGCAGAACTCCGTTCAAAATTAGAACCTGCTGAAAATGGCCTCTTCAAATTGAAGAAAGATGACCTTGGTGTCCGTTATATCCTGACCACTGAGGTGAGCAACATCTATTCCCAGGGAGGGAAGGTCAGACGCATCCACAATCTGATCTTTGCTCCTTCTTTTGAAGTTGTGGATGAGATCCGCTCGAAATTGGGGAATCTTGGAAAGCTCTCTTCGGATGGAAGACCGATCTTCGGGTTCTCTGCAAAGGAATTGATTAAAATGATCCTCGACATCTCGGAGGATTGTCTCATTGTGCCGGCCCATGCCTGGACGCCCTGGTTCTCTCTCTTCGGAGCCAATTCAGGGTTTGATTCGATCGAAGAATGTTTTGGAGAGATGGCTTCCCATATTTATGCCATCGAGACTGGTTTGTCTTCAGATCCTGAAATGAACTGGAGGCTTTCTGCCCTGGACTCGATTTCCCTCGTCTCAAACTCCGATGCCCATTCTCCCAACCGGCTTGGCAGGGAGGCCAATGGGTTCGACTGCAATCTCGTTTACCGAGAGATCATAGAGACCCTCCGCCAAAAAGACAGAAGGAGATTTCTCTTTACGATCGAATTCTTTCCCGAGGAAGGGAAGTATCATTACGATGGCCACCGCCAGTGCGGGGTGATCTTTTCGCCTGCGGAAACCCGGTCTAACCGGTATCTCTGCCCGAAGTGTCAGAAGCGATTGACGGTAGGGGTGATGCACCGCGTTGAAGAACTTTCTGACCGACCTGAAGGATTTGTACCGAAGAACGCCATTCCTTCGATTCACCTCCTTCCGCTGGAGGAGATCATTGCTGAAGGGTTAGGGATCCGTGTGGGCACAAAGGCTGTGGAATCTGAATATGATCGCCTGATCGAAAGGGGAGGGTCGGAATTTCGTATTCTTCTTGAGGCCACACCGGATGAATTAAGCTCCTTTGTCCCGCCAAGGATTTTGGAAGGGATTATAAAAATGAGGCAGGGGAAGATCTCGATCATCCCGGGTCATGATGGGGTCTATGGGAAGATCAATCTCTTTCCCGAAGAGCAGGTTGTGGAGCCCCCGAAGGGAGCTCAATTAAGCCTATTTAAGGCTTAACGTTTGAGGATGGAGTCCCATGGGCAAAGCCTGTGGTTCCCAAGAAAGGGACAAAGGAGGCGAACATCTCGAACCCATGGAAGTTAATTTTTCGAAGTTGAGAAAGATATGGGTCAAAGAGAGATCAACAAGAAGACAGCTAAGGACGCTCTCTTCTTTCAATGGGAGGTAAAGGGATGGAAAAAGATGTCGAGGAGAAACTGATTCAGGTCTGTCGAAGTCAGATCAATATGCTGGAGCTTGTCTTCGAAAGTTTTCGCACACTCACCGATAAGGCGATTCGCGAGGCAGAAAAGACGAAAGAGGAGGTTCGGAAAGCCACCGCAGAGCTTGAAAAATTTTTAGTTCAGAAGGGTTCGTCAAGCGAAAAGGGAAAGGAATGGGCCAAACCTTACCTCTCCATGGCATCCAGCTTTAATCGAATCGAATATAATATGGATGGAATGATCGATCGGTTGAAGACGATGCTCAAAGAACATATCCTATTCAGCGATCGTGCAGTCAAGGAGGTGAATGACATCTTCCAGGCCGCAATGGACCTCCTCGAAAGCCTTCCGGACCTGATCCAAACCCGAAATAAACTGCTTGCCCAGCATATCGGGGAACAGGTGAGGTCTATCTTAAAGATTGCCAATGGTTACTCTGAAGAGCATGAGGAGAGGTTGATTCAGGGGGTCTGTATGCCAAAATCTTCTCCCCTCTATCTGGGACTCCTTCTCTCTTTAAAAGGTATTATTGCGCATATCCTGGAGGTGAGCGGAAAGATTGTTTCCATCTCACAAAAATCTTAAGGAAGAGAAGGTTATCTATTCGTTAGGGACGAGCCATCGGAGCCTTGATCAGTTCTTAACCCTTTTTCAGGAACATCAAATTAAAGCCGGTGTCGACATCCGGAGTTTCCCTTCCAGTCGCTACCCCCACTTTTCAAAGGATGCCCTTTCGCAACACCTCGAAGATCAAGGAATCCGATATATCTATTTAGGAGAGGAGTTAGGCGGTTTCCGAAAGGGCGGGTATCTTCATTATATGGCAAGCGATTCCTTCAGGAGGGGGTTGGAGAAGCTTGAGGAGATAGCGTTGGAGAGAAGAACAGGATTCTTCTGTTCGGAAAGGTTTCCATGGAGATGTCATCGAAGGTGGGTGTCCCAAGAGTTGGCGCAAAGGGGATGGCTGGTCATCCATATTATCGAAGAAGGAAAAGTTTGGATACCCAAACCAGGGGTGAGAAAGTAGGGGTTGACAGCCCCCTTTTTTTGTTTTAATAAGTGAATAATAATTCATAAAATGAATAATTATTTCTAATAGTGGTAGAGGCCAATTGGAAAAGATCAGCAGAAGAGAGAGGGAGCACTTAGCCCATCGCGAGGAGATTCTTAAGGCGGCTGAAAAGGTCTTTGCAGCCAAGGGGTATTTTCAGACCACTATGAATGAAATCGCACAGGCCGCCGAGTTCGGGACAGGGACGCTTTATAAATATTTCAAGTCCAAAGAGGACCTCTATTTCACACTGATTGACGAGAAGACAGAGGAGATTAGTCAATTAGTCAGAACTGAACTTTTCAAGAAGAGATCCCCCATCGAAAGGATCAGAAATATTCTTATCCTCGAACTGGAATTCATGGAGAGAAACCGAGATTTTTTTAGAATTTATACTTCAGAATGGGGTCGCTTCGAGTGGTCAATTAAGGAAGATCTCGGGAAAAAAATCCACGACAAGATGGTAAACTACATCCACCTTCTTGCAAAGGTATTCGAAGAGGGGATGATTGAAGGTGAATTGAGAGAGGTGAACCCTTTAGATTTGGCACACGCATTCGAAGGGATTGTCCATTCCTTTATCTTCGAGTGGTTGATCAGTTCAGAATCCTATCCGCTTGTGTCGAAGGCGGAGACGATTATGGAGATATTCTTAAAAGGGACCCAAAAGAGGGGAAAGGAGGATATCGATCGATGGGCATGAGACGGTTTTTGGGACTGCTTTTAGGGATTTTTCTCTCTTCAGGAGTAGTCTTGGCGCAGGATACTCCGAAGCCGCTGACCCTTGAGGAGGGAATACAGATCGCTTTAGATCGTAATTTGAAACTCCAGTCTTCGATGGAGGCCGTGGCTGGAGCGGAATTCAGAAGAAAGGCGGCCCAGACCGATTTCTTTGCAAAATGGACAGGACAATACGGTTATACCTTCTACAACAGTCCTGTCACGGTTGGATATTCGCCTGTCTACTCGACTTCTGGAAGGGTCCTCAATACGGATCGAGAGACTTTTAGCCTGGGTACAACCATCACTCAGCCTTTATTCGCTGGTGGAGCGATTCTATCCAATTATCGAAATGAGAAGTTGGGGGTGGAGATCTCCAAGAAAGATGTGGAGACGATAAAGAGGGAGATTGTCCTTCAGGTAAGGGAGGGATATTTCAATATTTTAAGGGCTGAGAAATTTTTAGAGGTGGCCCGTCAGATGGTTAAGCAGTTCACAGCCCAGTTGGAGGTGACCAAAGCCTTCTTCGAAGTTGGTATCGTGCCTAAAAATGATGTGCTTCAGGCTGAAGTGCGTTTGGCCAATGCAAGACAGGGATTGGTCAGGGCAGAGAACGACGTAGTCCTTGCCAAGGCTTCCTTTAATTCATTGCTCCGAAGGGAGATTGATACCCCTTTACAGATCATTGACATCCTCAGCTATTCCCCATTTCCACTAACTTTTGAGGATTCCCTGAAAGAGGCGCTCGAAAGAAGGCCAGAGATTAAGGCGACTCAACTGAAGATCGAACAGGCTAAGGAAGGGGTTAAAATTGCGAAGAGCGCTTTCTTTCCCAATGTCAATCTCTATGGCAATTATACCCGAATTTCGGATGAGCCTTTGCTCACAGGCAAGGGAGATCGAGGGGAGCGATGGACAATTCAGGGGATTGCCACGATCACCCTCGGAGACTGGGGGAAGGCCGCCTATAAAGTGGGAGAGAGCAAGGTGAAGGTGACCCAGGCGGAGAATGCGATGGTTCAATTGGCCGAAGGGATCACTCTCGAAGTAAAGAATGGTTATCAGGTGATGTTGGTCGCCGAGCAGAATATTCGGGTGGCTGAGAAGGCGATCGAACAGGCTGAAGAGAATTTGAGGATGAATGAGGAACGGTATAAATACCAGGTTGCTACTGCCACCGACGTTTTGGATGCGGTGACTTTGCTCGCTCAGGCGAGGATGAATTACTATGGCGCTTTGAGCGATTTTAATGTTGCTAAGGCGAGACTGGAGCGAGCCATGGGAAGGATGTATCCGTAAGAAAAACGATGGATGAAGGACGATAGACGAGGGATGATGGGAGATGGAAGATTGACGATGAAAGGGGATAGGTTCCTTAATTGTTAGAAGAGGATGAAGATGAGATACTTTTTCATATTTACATTGTTAATCGCCTTACTGGGAGGATGCGGTTCGAAGGAATCGGCGAGCGTTGAGAAGCCTTCCAATATTCCAGTTCAAATTTCAGAAGAAAGACAGGTGGAGGTGGTTGAGGTTGTTCCGAAGGCGATCTCTTACACCCTATCTGCTGTAGGAAGCCTCAAAACGCCGGAATATGTAAAAATCAGCCCAAAGAAAGCAGGGATCATTGAGAAAATCTTGGTCAAGGAGGGTGATCGGGTTCGAAGAGGCCAGGTTCTGGTTCAATTGGATGATACAGATGCGAAGCTTCAAGTGGAGAGGGCAGAGGCGAATGTCCGGCAGGTTGAGGCGTCCTTAGAGGCGAGCCGTGTTACCCTTATCCGATATCAGAAACTCCTCGAATCGAAAGTCGTTTCACAACAGACCTATGACGACATCACTCTAAAGGTGAAACTGGATGAAGCAAGATTGGCTTTGGCTAAGGCAGAATTAAATTTAGCCAAGCAGAATCTTCTGGATCATCGGATCATCTCTCCTATTGAAGGGGTGATTAACCTTAAACTCGCCTCCCTGGGAGAGCATGTGAATGTGGCGCCAAAAGATGAGATTCTGACGATTGTCCAGATGGACCCGCTGGAATTGGAATTTTATGTGCCTGAGAATTGGGTAGGGAGAATTCGATTAGGCAGTCCAATTCAGTTCACTGTCAAGGCATTCTCCGAGGAGAAATATTCAGCCACCATTCAATTCATCAGCCCGACAGCTGACCCATCCACACGGAATGTGAAGATGAAGGCCGTGGCCTCTAATCCCTATTACCGCTTAAAACCTGGTTTTTTTGCCGAAGTGACCCTTCTTGCCGGAGGCAATCCCAATGGCATTACCATTCCAGAATCAGCCCTCTTGAGCCAGGAGGGTAAGATGTTTGCCTATGTGGTGAAGCAGGGGGTTGCCCATCGGCGAGAGGTTGAAACCGGAGCCCGCTTCGACGGCAAGGTGGAGATCGTCAAAGGGATTCAAAAAGGCGAGCAGGTTGTTACCACCGGGCATGAACAACTCAGCGAAGGCATGAAAGTAAAGATCATTAATAAATAATGACAAATGTCAAAGGCCAAAGTTCAAAGAAAGCTCAAAATCCAAATGTTTAAAGAATTTGAGCTTTGAATTATGAAATTTAAAATCCATTTTAGTCACTTTTAACTTTAGTTCACTTTAGGCACTTCCTATGTTTCTTTCCGATACTTCTGTTAAGCGTCCGGTCGTTGCCACGATCATCACGTTAGCCCTTGTCTTTTTCGGGATCCTCGGATACCAGCGCATTGGAATTGATCTCTTCCCCAAGGTAGATTTTCCATACGTCACCATCACTACGACCCTGTTCGGTGCCGCCCCCGAAGTAATGGATACGGATGTAACCGATCCGATTGAGGAGCAGGTCAATACGATTGAGGGCGTCAAGCATATCACCTCCACAAGCGGTTATGGGTTTTCACAGGTGGTGGTCGAATTCGAACTTTACCGCGATATCGATTCTGTGGTTCAGGATGTGAGAGCAAAGGTTGATCTGGCAAGACGAAAACTTCCAACAGACATTGATCCTCCCATCATTGACAAGCTCGACATCAATGCCATCCCGATTATCTGGCTCTCCATGAAGGGAAACCTTTCTCTTCAGCAGTTGGGGATGATCGCCGATGAGGTCTTAAGGCCTCAATTAGAGTCCATTCAGGGAGTGGGCACCATCAACCTCGATGGTTATGCGAAAAGGGAGGTCCGGGTCTGGCTGGATGGAAAGAAGTTGGAAGCCCACCGGCTTACTTCGAACGATGTCGCTCGGGCTTTTTTAACCAAGAATGTGGAGCTTCCCGGAGGAATCGTTGAGAGCGTTGACCGTGAGTTCACTGTCCGAAACCTCGGAGAGCTCCGGAACATTGAAGAATTTAACAACCTGATCATCGCCTATCAGAATGGAGCGCCGATTCGGTTGAAGGATATTGGCTGGACCGAAGATGGTACAGAACCGGTCCGTTCGTTTGCCCGTTTTAATCGAGTTCCTGCTATCGGGTTGAGCATCGTTCCCCGCTCTGGTGCCAATGTGGTGGAGGTGGCACGGGCCGTTAAATCGAAATTGGGTGAGATCAACAAGGCCCTTCCTCCAGGAGTAGAAGTGGCGGTCTCCTTTGATAGTTCCTTTTTCATTGAAGAAGCGATCGCCGATGTGGGATACGATGTCTTCCTTGGGGGCCTACTGGCTGCAGGTGTGATGTTTTTCTTTCTTCTGAGCGGTCGGAGTACGATCATTACTGCCCTTGCGATTCCTACCTCTCTTATCACCAGCTTTGGCATCATGCATTTCATGGGATTTACACGAAACTATATGACGATGTTGGGCCTCTCGATGATGGTCGGAGTGGTCATTGATGATGCCATCATCGTTCTCGAAAATATCTACCGCCACATGGAAGAGGGTAAGGAGCCGATGAGTGCGGCCAGAGAGGGAGCAAGGGAGATTGCTTTTGCTGCCACGGCAGCGACCTTCTCCATTGCGGCTGTCTTCATTCCAGTGGCCTTTATGGGAGGAATCATCGGCCGTTTCTTCTACCAGTTTGGAGTTACGGTGGCCACTTCGGTCATCGCCTCACTGGCGATTGCGCTGATCTTGATCCCCATGCTCTGTTCCAGGTTCCTGAAGGTGAAACAGGATCGGAATAAGATCACACTCTTTTTTGAAAAGGGCTATGATCGGCTGGAGCGGAAGTACCGGCAGGCGCTCACCTTCTGCTTGAGTCACCGGTGGGTCATTGTGGTTGTGGCGACCCTGATTTTTTTAGGGAGCGTGGCCATCCTGGCCAATCTGAAGAGGGAATTCGTCCCCAAAGCGGATGAAAGCCGTTTCATGATTCATCTGGAGACTCCCACGGGTTCGACCCTCCAGTATACAGACGATAAGATGAAGAAGGTGGAGGCCCTTTTGATGAATTTACCCGAGATGAAAAATATCGTTTCCACAATCGGGGTGGGGACACGCAAAGAGGTGAATAAAGGTATTTTACTGGTTGCCTTGAAAGACCGCAAAGAGAGGAAGCGCACACAGCATGAAATCATGGAAAGACTGAGAGAGGAGGTTCGATCTATCCCAGGGTGTAAGATCTATATTGAGGATTTTAAACCCATTGCCATTGGAGGAAGGCGTAGCGCCCCTTTGCAATTTGACATCAAGGGGCCTGAAGTTAAGAACCTTGAGAAGATTTCGAATCAGATTATGGCAGAGATGATGAAGCGGCCAGGGTTTGTGGATGTCAGCTCAGACCTCGAGTTGACCAAACCCGAAGTTCGAGTCTTTATTGATCGAAACAAGGCTTCTGATCTTGGCGTGGATGTGCGAGAGATCTCTTCGGTGGTCCGACAGATGATCGGAGGCCAAGAGGTCTCCAAGTTTAAGGATGTGGAGAGGGCAAAACGCTACGATGTCAGGGTCCGATTGATTAAGGATCAAAGAATGAGTCCAGAGGACATCGCACAGCTCTCGATTCGAACACCAAGAGGAGGATTGATCAAATTAGCTCAGGTTGTGCAAGTAGAAGAGGGGATCGGACCCAATCTGATCAATCGTAAAGATAGACAGCGAAGCGCAACCATCTATGCCGATACGGCCGGCGGAAAAGCTCTGGGCGAAGCGATTGATGAGATGGAGGCATTAGCCAAACAGATGATTCCTCCAGGATATTCCCACAGCTTTTTTGGTCAGGCAGAGGCATTCAAGGAATCATTCCGCTATCTGATTAACGCCCTGATCCAGGCCATCGTCATCATCTATATGGTTTTGGCCATGCAGTTCAATAGCTTTCTCCATCCCTTCACGGTGATGCTGGCATTGCCTTTGAGTACAGCAGGGGCCTTCGGCGTTCTCTACCTAACGGGTGATTCCATCTCCATTATCAGCATGATCGGCATGATCACACTGACCGCCCTTGTGGTGAAAAATTCCATTCTTCTTGTGGACTATACCAATACCTTGAGAGAGAGAGGGATGGGGAGGAATTCAGCCGTCCTTCAAGCTGCCCCGGTAAGGCTTCGTCCTATTCTGATGACGGCTGTGACAACGATGCTTGGCGTTCTTCCAGTGGCTCTGGGTTATAGTGCAGGAGGTGAGATGAGGGCAGGAATGGGTAGAGCCACATTTGGAGGGATGTTTGCTTCCACACTTCTTACACTTTTTGTCGTACCCGTGGCTTATACCCTGATCGATGATATCCGAATAAAGGTGGGTAAGATTTTTGGGTTGAAGGGGGAGTGGAAAAAACGAGAAATCTTTAATCAGGAAAGTGAAAAGTAGTTTTTCAGAGATCCCCCAAAATTTTCTGGACTCCAGTTTCCGCCGGAGTTAATTTTTTTATCAATACTTATTGACATAGCGGTCAAGTTCTGGTAATTTTTACCTAAATTGAGCGATTCACCCTATCTCCTAAGGGGGGCGGCAATGCCTCAAACCCTTTTAGAATGCGATACATTGAACGTCTG
>OGCL01000951.1_pt1 | contig 27265 bp, 26 predicted proteins | sample 1570041 | NCBI WGS metagenome assembly OGCL01 (sample SAMN06266162, study PRJEB24511) | hot springs metagenome | isolation source: Hot spring water | place: South Africa: Limpopo | collected 2015-06-22 | reverse complement strand
CACGTGGGTTTGACCACCCCCCTGAAACGACGACCGCTGCTGCAATCGCTGTGTTTTGCGGACTTCGAGGCCCGTTATCGGCCGGGCGTGGGCGTCTAAGTCGAGTTCGCCTTACATGCCATGGCGTACAACTTGGGCCGCATTGGCGCTGACCTTTTGCAGCATTCTTATCAATGGCTGTGCTGGATGACGGGCGAGTTTGCGCGGATGATCGATTTTTGGCATTGCTCCACCTCCCGCCACGGATTTCGGCGGGCCCAGGAAAACAGGGCCGATTTTTGATGGCTGAAAAAAAACTGGGTTTTTACAACGGCATCATTTACAAGAGGTGTTCGACGACGCGTACCCTTCTTCAGTTTATTAGCCGCAAATGATTTTAGAAGTTCTCGTCACGACGCGCGATACGGCGGGCCAGATCCATCTTGCACCGATGGGCATTACCCTCAACGGGGTGGAACAGCTCGTTATCAGCCCGTTTCGCCCGTCACAAACCTTGGACAATTTGCTCGCCACAGAACACGCCGTCGTCAATGCCTGTGATGACGTGCGTCTTTTCGCGGGCTGTGTTACGGGTCGTTATAATTGGACGTATTGTCCTGTGGCCGACGGACAGGGATATTATTTGGCCGACGCGCTGAGCTATAGCGAAGTCGCGGTCGTTGCTTACGAAGACGATCCCGTGCGCCCGCGTGTGCATTGTCAAATTCTTACGACGCGTTCTCTGAAGCCCTTCTGTGGTTTCAATCGTGCACAATTTTCGGTCCTGGAAGCGGCGATTTTAGTCAGTCGCCTCGACCGTTTACCCTGGCAAAAAATCGTCGAGGAAATCCGTTATCTGCGCATCGGCTTCGAAAAAACCGCCGGGCCTCGCGAGCGTGAAGCCTGGGCATGGCTGATGGCGGCGATCGAACATTATCGTTTACAACATGGATTGGAGGCTTTGTCGGAATGACGGGAGTTTTGGCGAGTGTCGATGATGTGGCGAGTGCGTTATGGCTTGTGGAAACTTCGGTCGCGATCATCGATTTGAAACAACCGGCGCACGGCGCGCTCGGCGCCTTGCCGCTCGATACGGTACGCGACATTGTCGCGCGAGTTGGACAGCGAAAACCGCTCAGCGCGACGATTGGTGATTTGCCTCTCCAGCCCCAACTCATCGCCGAGGCCTGCCGCGACATGGCGGCTACCGGTATCGATTACATCAAATTTGGCATTTTTCAAGCTGGGAATGCCCATGCGTGTTTTGCGGCATTGCAGCCATTGACGCAACGGGGGGTGCGACTGGTCGCGGTGTTATTCGCTGATCTTCAACCCGATTTTGCGTTGATCGAACGCGCGGCGCAGGTCGGATTGCACGGCGTCATGCTGGATACGTGCGATAAACGCCGTGGCAGTTTGTTGGAGAATCTGCCACGCGCGCGCTTGAGCGAATTCGTCCACCTGGCGCGTCAGCATGGTTTGTTGTGCGGATTGGCGGGTTCATTGCGTTTGGCGGATATTCCAGCGCTGTTGCCGTTGCAACCCGATTATCTCGGTTTTCGTGGCGCGCTGTGTCGGAATCATCAACGTAACGCCGCGCTTGACTATGACGCCGTGTGGCAAGTGCTGCGCCAAGTCAATGGTGCATGACCGACGCCTGTTTCCTGTCCGAAATTTCGTCGTTCGCGCTGAATGCGTCGAAAGAGCGAACCCCACGGGTATTGAGACGCCAGGAGCATTAGAAATTGGCCGTGGATTGACGCTCTCTCAGTGCATCTTAATTTTCGCGTGGGTGCTGCGCCGGAATAGGTTCGACAAGGTCAGCATGATAGTGCGGAAATAGCCATGAATCGCCACTTGGTGCATTTTGTACAACGACAAATACACCAGGTAAGCGATAAAACCACCGACGCTGACCGTACCCATCAAACTGCCCATCAGACTGCCGACGGTGCTGAATTTGCCGAGCGAAACCAACGAGCCGTAATCGTGATAGACGAAGGACACGGCGGGGCGTTCGCGCAAGCGATTGATCAACGTTTTCGCCAAGGTCTTGGCTTGCTGGTGCGCCGCTTGCGCGCGGGGGGTACATTGCCCGCATGACCGAACCAGGCGCAGGCCGCGCAATCGCCGATCGCGAAAATCGCTGGGTCGGCGGTCGCCAAGGTTTGATCGACGAGTAATTGATTCAAGTGGTTGGTTTCCAGACCATCGAGATTTTTCATCCAATCCGGCGCTTTGATGCCCGCCGCCCAGACTTTGATGTCGCCGGCGAATTCTTCGCCATCGTGAGTCCGTACTGTAGTAGCCGTGACTTCCGTCACACGCCGCCCGAGTTTCAACTGAATGCCGAGCTTGAGCAATTGCTGCTGCGTCGCGGCGGCGAGACGCGGCGGTAGGGCTGGCAGTAATTGCGGCGCGGCTTCGATGAGGGTGATGGCGACTTGATTGGAGCCTTCCAACCCATAGGTCGCGAGCAATTTCGTGACGTGATGCAGCTCGGCGGCCAATTCGACGCCGGTGGCGCCGGCGCCGACGATGACGATGGACAGCGGTTTGGCTTGTGGGTCGTTTTGATTGGCGTAGGCTTTCAAATAGTAGCGTTCGACCAATTGTTTTTGAAAACGAAACGCTTGTTTGGTCGTGTCGATGAACAAACAATGCTGCTCGACACCGGGTATGTTGAAGGTGTTGCTGACGCTGCCGACCGCCAACACCAACGTGTCGTAATGGAAACGGCGGCGCGGCACGAGTTCCACACCTTGTTTGTTGACGATGGGGCTGACGATCACCGATTGGTCGGCGCGATCCAAGCCTTCCATGCGTCCTAGCAGGAAGCGGAAATGATTGCGGTAGGCTTGCGCGAGGTATTCGATCTCCTCGGCCTCGGCCAGCGTGCCAGAAGCGACCTCGTGCAACAAGGGTTTCCAAATATGCGTCGAGGCGGCATCCAGCAGCGTGATTTCGGCCTGCCCCGATTTGCCGAGCTTTTTGCCGAGTCGTGTCGCCAATTCCAAACCCGCCGCGCCGCCGCCGACGATGAGTATTTTGTGTCGCTCCGCCATGAAAAACGTCCTCTTGTTTGTAGTGATGGGGGCTTCGAAAAACCCGTCACACCGGCGAACGCCGGTGTCCATGTGACCGATTCCTGGGGATTCCGGTTTTCGCCAGAAAATGACGAATCGGTGGAGGCGATGAGCCCTGATGTCAGCACGCATTATACGCCGATGCGATACGTTGCCGTGGATTATCCCGCGCGGAATCGCTCGCCTTCGGCGTTGCGGGATGGCGTCGTTCAATACGTATCCCGCTATCGACTGGCGCGGATTGGATCAATCCCTTCAATTCATCGAGTAATTGAGCGTGTGCCTCGCGTAATTCATCGCGTTTTGCCGGTGACTCGTCACGGACGGAGGGAGCATCTCGATCGTCCGCGTGCTGCTGGCAGAGCCACGCCGCTTGCTGATGCAGCGTAACGTGCAAGCGTTGTATGGCCTGAAAACTGGCTTGATCGCCATAGTGAATTTGCCCCTCCTTTTGCAGCCAGCGGCCGAAATCGCACATGGTCGGATCGAGCGGGGGCTGCAAGCCTGATTCACCATCAAGATAGGCCTCCAATGCCTCGAACCACGCCCTGTGCCAAACACTGGCGAACAATAACGGCAAATCCTCGCGATGGATTGCTGGCAAATCTCGCCAAAGATGGAGCAGTCCGCCATTAGCTTACCCAGTTCGGGATCTCGGCGGCTGACATTGGTCTGGCGATACCATAGCCCTGAGCCCATTCGCAACCCAGCCGTAAGAGCATTTCACCATGTTCGAAGGTTTCGACCCCCTCGGCGATGACTTGGCGCTTAAAGATTTTCGCCAAATGCAACATACTGTCAAAATCGTCAAATCATCCGCGTTATCCAGCACGTTTCGAACGAAACCTTGATCGATCTTCAATAGATAGACTGGCAGCCGTTTCAGATATGGAAACACTGATTTACTCCCTCGCCCCATTACAAGGCGCTTGCCATGGTATCATTTGATTGGACGAGCTCGAGCAGGTGACGCCGTGGTCGGCGCTGGTTGCTGAAATCGAGCCGTATTACCCGAAGAAAGTTGTCATAAAAGCCGAGTCGCAGGCTGGGCAGAGCACTAAAAGACAAATAAAATCAAACTGCTTGACTTCATGTATTCAGTCCGGCTTACCTTTTACGACAACCTCCTTCGGGAAAAATTATTTATCAAAGCAACCCAACAGGCTTATGCGGAGTTACAGAAATTGCGGGCCGCGTAACATCAATTGCCTATCTGAAACAGCAACAGCCTCTAATCAAACTTGAAAATATTTTTGGAGTCATGGCATGTCTGATCATATCTACAAAAAAATCGAATTGACCGGGTCCTCGAAAGTCAGCTTGCAAGAGGCGATCGAGAACGCTATCGCGCGCGCTTCGAAAACTTTGCACGACTTACGCTGGTTCGAGGTAGTCGAAATGCGCGGGCATATCGACCAAGGCAAAGTCGCGCATTGGCAGGTGACCATCAAGGTTGGTTTTACACTAGAGGAAACTTCATAAGCACGTCTTACTGTGGCCTGGCTAAGGCAATGTATCGTCCGGTGCTTGGATAAAGCGTTTGTTTCATCTATATTTTGACCTGGCGCAAATCTTTCTCTTCCATCGCTTATGGCCACGGCATTCTCCAACATCAATTTCAGCGGTATCGCGAAGTGTCTGATACAGGCTGGTCTGCTAACCGATGAGGCCGCGCAGGCGCATTTGGACGAGGCGCAAAAAAAGAAAATTCCGCTCGTCACCTATCTAGTGACCAATAAAATCGTTTCTAGCCGTGATGTCGCGCGGTTAGCTTCGATCGAATTCGGCGTGCCATTTTTCGATTTGGACGCGATGGATATGAGTCTATTGCCAATTCAATTAGTTGGCGAAAAACTGATCCGCCGTCATCATGCCTTGCCATTGTTCAAGCGCGGCAATCGCTTGTTTGTCGCGATGTCCGATCCTACCAATTTCTCGGCGCTCGACGAGATCAAGTTCAACACCCGGTTGAACACGGAAACGATCCTCGTCGAAGAAGACAAGCTAACGAAAGCGATCGAAAACGCGTTGGAAGCCGCCGATACGACGATGGCGGATTTGCTCGACGCCGACTTGGACAATCTCAGCATCTCGGCGGGCGATGAGGAAACCAGTGCCGATGTCAGTACGCCAGATGTCGATGACGCGCCCATCGTCCGCTTCGTCAATAAAGTCTTGCTCGACTCGATCAAACGCGGCGCGTCCGATATTCATTTCGAGCCTTATGAGAAAACCTTTCGCATTCGTTTTCGTTGCGATGGCATCTTGCACGAGATTGCCAGTCCGCCACAGGCGCTTGCGAACCGTTTGGTGTCGCGGATCAAGGTCATGTCGCGCATGGATATCGCGGAGCGGCGCGTGCCGCAGGACGGTCGGATCAAAATGGTGTTGTCGAAAAACCGCGCGATCGATTTCCGTGTCAATACCTGCCCCACGTTGTTTGGCGAAAAAGTCGTGTTGCGGATCCTCGACCCGACCAGCGCCCAACTCGGCATCGAGAAACTGGGGTTCGAGGAGATTCAGCGAAAACGCTTCATGGACGCGATCAACAAGCCCTACGGCATGATTTTGGTGACGGGTCCAACCGGGAGCGGTAAAACGGTTTCGTTGTATACCGCGCTCAATATCTTGAATGTCCCCGAGCGCAACATTTCGACCGCAGAAGACCCAGTGGAGATCACGGTCCCGGGGATCAACCAAGTCAACATGAACCCCAAAGCCGGTCTAACGTTCGCCGAAGCGTTGCGGGCTTTTCTGCGGCAAGACCCCGACGTCATCATGGTCGGCGAGATCCGCGATTTGGAGACCGCGGAAATCGCCGTCAAAGCCGCGCAAACCGGTCACTTGGTGCTATCGACCTTGCACACCAACGACGCGCCGCAAACATTGAACCGTTTGCTGCAAATGGGCATTCCGCCGTTCAACATTGTTTCCTCGGTGATTTTGATCATGGCACAACGCCTCGCGCGGCGTTTGTGCGAGCAGTGCAAAAAACCCGAAGACATTCCACCCAAAGTGTTGCTCGATTTGGGTTTCAAACAGGAAGAGATTGGTACCTTTACCGTCTATGGCCCGGTCGGTTGCGAGCATTGCAACAAAGGCTATAAAGGCCGCGTCGGGATTTATCAGGTGATGCCGATCAACGATAAGATGCGCCAGCTTATTCTCGAAGGGGGCAATACGTTGCAATTGGCGGCGCAAGCCAAGGCCGATGGGATCAAAGACTTGCGTGAATCCGGTTTGGAAAAAATCAAACAAGGCATTACCAGCATCGAAGAAATCGACCGCGTCACGCGAGATTAAACATGGCAGAAAAAAAACCAGCGAAAAAAGCAACGACGGAGGAATTGGTCGATTTCCTCTGGGAAGGCACCGATAAGGCGCGTACCAAGACCAAAGGCGAAATCACCTCCCGCAATGAAACCACGGCGCGCGCCGAATTGACGCGCATGGGTATTCGCGTCACCAAAATTCGCAAAAAACCCAAGCCGTTGTTTCAGAAAAAAGCCAAAATCACGAGTAAAGACATCGCGATTTTTAGCCGTCAGCTCGCGACGATGCTCGAAGCCGGCGTGCCCTTGGTGCAATCGTTCGATATCATTGGCCGTGGCCATGAAAACGTCGCAATGCAAGAATTGTTACTAGGTATCAAAGCCGATATCGAAGGCGGGGACACGCTCGCCGAATCATTGGGCCGACGGCCGTTGTATTTCGATGACTTGTTCTGCAACTTGGTGCATGCCGGCGAACAGGCGGGTGTGTTGGAGACGCTGCTCGACAAAATCGCCACTTACAAAGAAAAAACCGAGTCGCTGAAGGCCAAAATCAAAAAAGCGCTGACCTATCCGATCGCCGTGTTGGTCGTGGCATTCATCGTCACGGCGATTTTGCTGATTTTCGTCGTGCCGGTCTTCGAAGATTTGTTCAAAGGGTTCGGCGCCGATCTGCCAGCCTTCACGCAGTTCGTGATCCACATTTCGGAATGGATGCAACAGTGGTGGTGGTTACTGGTTGGGGTGATTGGTGGTACGGTGTATACGGTTTCCTATTTCAAAAAACGTTCGCGGCCGTTCAATCATTTTCTCGACCGCACGTTTTTGAAAATTCCCGTCATCGGCATGATTTTGCACAAAGCGGCGATCGCGCGTTTCGCGCGCACGCTCTCGACGATGTCGGCCGCCGGCGTACCGCTGGTCGAGGCACTGAGTTCCGTGGCCGGCGCCACCGGTAACATCGTTTATAGCGAGGCCATTCTGAAAATGCGCGAGGAAGTCGCGACTGGGCAGCGGTTGCAGTTCTCGATGCAGCAAGCCAAGCTGTTTCCGCATATGGTGATCCAAATGGTCGCGATTGGCGAGGAGTCGGGCTCGATCGACAGCATGCTGGCCAAAGTCGCCGATTTTTTCGAGGAAGAAGTGGATAACGCGGTCGATAATTTGAGCAGCTTGCTCGAACCAATGATTATGGCAATTTTGGGGATTTTAGTGGGGGGCTTGATCGTGGCGATGTATTTGCCGATTTTCAAACTAGGTGCGGCGATTTGACGATGGCGATGTTCGAAGTTTTGGCAGATTCCCCAAAGCTTTTTGTCATTGTCTCGATGCTACTGGGTTTGATCGTCGGGAGTTTCTTAAATGTCGTCGCCTATCGGTTGCCGAACATGCTGGAACGGCAATGGAGAACGGATTGCCATAAGTTTCTCGGTCTTACGGCGCCGCCTGAATCGGGTGAAACGTGGAGTCTCGTATTCCCCGGCTCCTGTTGTCCGCATTGTCATACACCGATCAAACCTTGGCATAACGTGCCGGTGATCAGTTATTTCTGGCTCAACGGGCGTTGTGCGACCTGCCAGCAGCCGATTCCGTGGCGCTACCCCCTGGTCGAAGCATTGGCGGGGATTTTGGCGGGGATCGTGGCGTGGCGGTTCGGTTTCGGTGAAAAAGCCCTGTTCGCGATGCTCATTACTTGGGCGTTGCTGGTACTGAGCTTGATCGATATCGATCGGCAACTGCTCCTCGACGTCCTCACCGTCCCGTTGCTATGGGCCGGCTTGCTATTGAGCGTGTTCGAAGTATTCACGCTGCCGCGGACGAGTATCATTGGCGCCGTAGCGGGGTATATGAGCTTATGGTTGGTTTATCATGGCTTCAAGTTATTGACGCGCAAGGAAGGAATGGGACACGGTGATTTCAAACTCCTCGCTGCACTCGGCGCTTGGCTGGGTTGGTCCTATCTGCCGCAGATTATTTTGTTGTCGTCGCTGTTGGGTGCGGTGATCGGCACGCTGCAACTCGCAATGAGTGGTCAGGAACGCAGTACGCCGATACCTTTTGGGCCATATTTGGCTGCAGCGGGTTGGGTGGCGCTATTGTGGGGCGATACGATCAATCGTTTTTATCTTGCAGTCAGCGGTTTGTAAATTCATGCTAAAAATTGGTTTGACTGGCGGTATTGGTAGTGGCAAATCGACCGTCGCCGCTTTATTTGCTCGTTTCGGTGCACCGATCGTTGATACTGACCAAATTGCCCGAGAACTCGTAGCGCCTGGTCAGACGGTGTTACGGCAAATTCAACAAGCATTTGGCGATAGTGTGTTGCAAGCCGATGGTACGTTGGATCGTGCGGCGCTGCGTGCAAGGGTTTTTGCTTGCCCAACAGATAGACAAGCGCTCGAAGCGATTTTGCATCCATTGATTCGTCAAGTTTGTCAGGAGCGTGTCGCCAGCTTGCAAGCAGCCTATGTGATCATCGTGGTGCCTTTGCTTGTAGAGAACCGTGAGGCTTACGCTGTCGACCGGATTGCCGTTGTCGATTGTCCCGAGAGCTTACAAATCGAACGGGTTATGTCGCGTGACGGCCTTTCTGAAGCTCAGGTTCGGGCGATTTTGGCGTCGCAAACTACTCGCCAGGCGCGACTGCAAGCGGCCGATGACCTCATCGACAACAGCAATTCACTGGGCGCGCTTGCGGAACCCATCAAAAACCTTCACAATTTTTATCTTTCATTAAGCGGCTTTATTACCCCGTGACCCAACACATTCTCTACGAGTTTCCGCTCAACGAGCGCATTCGCGTCTTCATGCGACTAGAACAATTATTTTTACAACTCGACCATTTTCTGACCGGGGCGACGATCTGGGATACCCGTGCAGCCATAGATACATTGCTCGATATCCTAACGATTTTCAGTCGCAACGATCTGAAATCGGAAACTCTGAAAGAGCTTGATCGTCACGCCAATATCCTCGGCCAAATCGCGCATCACGATAATGTCGATCGCATCAAGGTCGGGCAAATCCTTGAAGAATTGACGATGCTCAGTAAAGCGATTTATGGACATAGCGGCAAAATCGGCCAAGCCTTGCTGGAAAACGACTTGTTTCAGAGTATTTCGCAGCGCAGCGCAATCCCTGGCGGGACTGGCTCATTCGATTTGCCGGCTTATCACTTTTGGCTGGAACAGGACAAAGCGCTGCAAAAAAAGAATCTACAACAGTGGATTCAGCAGTTTTCCGTGATTCGCAAAGGTATTATGCTGATTCTCGACTTCATTCGCCAAAGTGGCGTGCCGTCTCAGGAAACAGCTCGTGCCGGGTTCTTCCAAAAAAGCTTGGACAGCAGCTTGTCCTATCAACTCCTGCGCGTCGCGGTCGATCACAGTGTACCCTGCTATGCAGAAATCAGCGGGGGGAAACATCGCTTCAGTGTGCGCTTTATGACGCCATCGAATGGAGGCGGAGGACGGCCCGTACAGAGTCCCGATGACATTCCTTTTGCACTGACCTGTTGTTTATTTTGATGTCACGTATTGTATATTGTCCTGTTTGTCGAAGAGCTGTTGTTTGGGATGCGAGTTCGCCGTTCAGGCCATTTTGTAGCGAGCGCTGTAAATGGATCGATTTAGGAGAATGGGCAAGTGAACATCGCTTTATTCCGGGTGACGATGTTGTTCTCGACACGGAGGGCTGCGCATTTCAGGAAAAGTTTTTCAACCATTCAGAATCTTAGGTGATCACTATGCGTGCGATTCCTGTCGTTCGTATATTTTTTTACTGCCTGCTGATGCTAAGTTTGCTGGGGATGATCAGTGAATCCGCGGCGGAAGGCGGTAAAAAATTGATGACGGTGCGCAAAGCGAAAGCCGTCGCGCAGCGCGCGCTGGTCGAAAGCGTGATCGGTTTGAAATTGCATAGCAACGAATTGTGGACGAACACCTCGGCGAGCGATCAATATCAAGTGGCTAGTGAAACTGCCGCGCAGATCCAAGGCGTAGTATTTGATACGCCGAAATACGATAGCGCCAAGGACATCGCGATGGTCACGGCGAAAATTCGTTTGGGCGAAGTGCAAAATATCATTGGTAAACCTGTCGCCTACCAAGACGTGGTCATCGCCCGCGTTGGTTTTGCGACGTCTTCAGCACAATTCGCCCCGCAATTACAGGCGTTGCGCGCTGCGGAATTGAATGCTTATGACGAAATGGCGCGTTTGTTGGTCGGCCAAGAGATCAGTGGCAAAACCAAGATGCGGAATTTTGTCTTGGAAAGCGATGAAGTTCGTACCAAAACCCAGGCGGCGTTATGGGGGGCTGAAGTCGCAGATTTCGGCTGGGAACCCGACGGAACTGCTTATATCAAGCTGGTGCTGAACGCGAAATGGGTCAGTGATCTCTTAGGGCGCACCAGTGCGGCGGGTGTTTACGAAGTAACCGGTTATGGGGCAACGCATGATGAGGGTCATGTGGCGGAAACAGTAGACGGCGCGACCGAGGGAAAGTCGACACCATCGCCATAAAATTTATGACGCTTGATGGCAAATGTTATTGGAAAAACGAACCTGTAGGTAGGAAAACCGAATTTTTATGAATCTCTGTGGCTTTGAAGTGGGCTTGGATCGGCCTTTATTCCTGATCGCGGGACCTTGTGTTATCGAAAGCGAAAGTTTGGCGATGGAAACCGCCGGCTATCTGAAAGAACTGACGGATGAGTTGGGTATTCCTTTCATTTACAAATCCTCCTTCGACAAGGCCAATCGTTCGTCACATCACAGTTTTCGCGGCTTGGGCATCGAAGAAGGATTACGGATCCTCGCCAAAGTCAAGCGTGAAATCGGTGTGCCGGTTTTGACTGACGTCCACGAAGATACCCCTCTTGCGGAAGTCGCCAGTGTCGTCGATGTTTTGCAGACACCGGCGTTTTTGTGTCGGCAAACCAATTTCATTCAAAACGTCGCACGGCAAGGTTTGCCGGTCAATATCAAGAAAGGCCAGTTTTTGGCGCCGTGGGACATGGCCAATGTCGTCGAAAAAGCTAAAGCGACGGGCAATACGCAGATTTTGGTATGTGAACGCGGCGTGTCGTTCGGCTACAACAACCTCATTTCCGACATGCGTGCGCTCGCGGTGATGCGCAATACCGGCCAACCGGTCGTTTTCGACGCGACGCATTCGGTGCAATTGCCCGGTGGGCAAGGGAGTTGTTCCGGCGGTCAACGCGAATTCGTGCCAGTGTTGGCGCGTGCGGCGGTCGCTGTGGGCATTGCGGGGTTGTTCATGGAAACCCACCCGAAACCCGACGAAGCGAAAAGCGACGGTCCGAATTCATGGCCGATTCAAAAAATGCGCCCATTGTTAGAACTGCTGGTGACGCTGGATCGCGCCGTCAAAAGCCATGGTTTGATCGAAAACACCTTGTAAGCAATCGCTCGTCGCGTTGTCTCGACAGTCCGTCCACCAACATGGGAGGCTTGCTGTCTCCCTTTTCTTATGCTTCCGTAGCCGCCAAAGCGCGATTTTCGACGAGGGGCTCCATTTTCTCCCAGCGGATCAGTGCCAATTCGCCATCGTGGTGTTCGACGATTGCCGTGCAGCTTTCGACGAAATCACCGGTGTTGACGTAGAGAAAATCAGCCATTTGTTTGATTTCAGCGTGGTGGATGTGGCCGCAGATCACACCGTCGAGATTATCGCTGCGCAATGTCGTGACGATGCTGTTTTCGTAGTCGGAGATGAATTGCACGATATTCTTGACTTTGAACTTGACGTATGCCGCAAGTGAAAACGAAGACTGCATACCGAAAAAACGGCGCACGACGCGCAAAAATCGGTTGACTTCCAATAAGAAATCATAGCCCTTGCTGCCGAGCTTAGCGATCCAGCGATGATATTGCGCGATCGTATCGTATTCATCGCCGTGAACCACCAAAAAACGTTTGCCTTGCGCGGTGACGTGAATATCGGAATTTTTGACGACGATGTCGCCGAAGACATAGCCATCGTAATCGCGGACGTTTTCGTCATGATTGCCTGGGATATAAATGACTTGCGTACCGTGGCGCGCCTTGCGCAGGACTTTTTGAATCACTGTGTTGTGTTCGCGCGGCCAGTACATTTTCTTCGACAACGCCCAGAAGTCGATGATGTCGCCAACCAAATACAGCTTGTCACTGTCGTTGTATTTCAGAAAATCCAGCAACATATCGGCTTGACACTGGGTCGAGCCGAGGTGGAGATCGGAAATCCAAATCGTTCTATACGAATGATGGGTCATGGTGGAGGGAGCAGCGTTCATGGTCAAGCTTTTGCACGATGTAGAAGTTTTGGTAACCAAACCAGCAGCAGGATACCCGCGAATGCGAACAAGATGTCGCTGCGGAATAAGTCTTGAAGGGAATCAATTTGTTCGAGTTTGGCGCCGCCGTTCGCGTAAACCAAGGAGCCGGGAATTACCCCTAGCGCAGTGCTGAAAAAAAATTGTCGGAACGACAGCCGCGAAATACCTGCCAAAATGTTGATTAAAAAATAGGGCACCACGAGTACTAAGCGCAGTGAGAGAAAATAATAAAATCCGTTGCGCTCAATTTCGTCTTCAATGGCTTGCAACCGCCGGTAGTAAAGTTTTTCGAAATGTTCTTTCAAGGCATAACGACTAAGACTAAAGCCGACCAGACAAGCGATGATCGTCGCCAAAATGTTGTAGAGCGCTCCTTGATAAAATCCAAAGAAAAATCCACCTAAAAATTTCAAAGCTGCCGCCAACGGGACTGGCGAATTGATGAACAAGGTACAGGCGACGAAAAACGCCACGAGGCATAAAAGATAATGCTCGTCGAGAAACGCGCGGATTTCCGTTTTATGCGCTTTGATTTTCTCCAAGGTTACGAGATCACTCAACTCATAGGCCGCCAAGGAAATCAATAGCAACAGCGCCAACAGCAATAGGGGTAAGGTGTTTTTTAGATGTTCATTCATGGTCGCAACCCTCGCGCAACGAGCCCGAAACGGGTAGAGTAATGTGATTCTTAAAAAAGGGCGCATCGACGCCCTGGGCCTTTCGGTCAAGTCCGACTGTATTATGACGGGTTTTTGTCATTAAAATTATGACAAGTCCGCGCGCTATTTCCCGCCAACCATGAACACACCAAACGAACCAATCAAAGCCCCGCCTTATGCCCTGCAAGCCGAGCAATCGGTGCTGGGTGGATTATTGCTCGACAACCAAAGTTGGGATCGCGTTGCCGATCGTTTGATTGATAGCGATTTCTATCGCTATGAACATCGTTTGATTTTTCGTGCGATTGCCGATCTTGCTGACACCCATCAGCCATTTGACGTCGTTACACTCAGCGAAGTCCTGGCGCGCGATGGCAAACTGGAAGAAGCGGGCGGTTTGGCTTACCTCGTGCAACTAGCCAAAGAGACGCCCAGTGCCGCGAATATTGCTACATATGCCGACATCATTCGTGATCGCTCAGTACAGCGGCAGTTGATTCAGGTTGGTACTGCAATCGTCGACTCGATTTACCGACCTGAAGGACGCAACACCCAAGCATTACTTGAGGAAGCGGAAAAAAAAATTTTCGAGATTGCCGAGCAGCAACAACGTGGTCGTAGTGGTTTTGTTGCAATCAAACAACTGTTGGCGCGCACGATAGACCGTATCGAGCAGCTCTATGAATCGGATAGTGTTATCACTGGCGCGGCGACCGGTTTTGCCGACTTCGACCAAATGACTTCCGGTTTACAACCGGCCGATTTGATCATCGTCGCCGGGCGTCCGTCGATGGGCAAAACCACGTTGGCGATGAACATAGCGGAGAATATCGCCATCAAGGGCGGTAAGCCCGTCGCGGTGTTCAGCATGGAAATGCCAGCAGACTCGCTGGCGATGCGCATGATGTCCTCATTGGGGCGTATCGACCAGCATCGCGTCCGCACCGGCAAATTGGAAGACGATGAATGGCCGCGATTGACTTCGGCGGTCAATATCCTCGCGACGACGCGCTTATTCATCGACGACACGCCCGCTTTGACATCGAACGAAGTGCGTGCCCGCGCCAGGCGTTTGGCGCGGGAACACGGCGAATTGGGGTTGATCGTCGTCGATTATCTGCAATTGATGCAATCGCCAGGTGAGAATCGCGTGCAAGAAATCTCCGACATTTCGCGTGGACTCAAATCGCTCGCCAAAGAATTGAACGTGCCAGTGATTGCGCTATCGCAGCTCAACCGCAACTTGGAAAATCGCCCGAACAAACGACCGATTCCATCGGACCTGCGCGAATCAGGCGGTATCGAACAAGATGCCGATTTGATCGTGTTCATCTATCGCGACGAGGTGTATAACGCGGACAGTCCTGACAAAGGCATTGCCGAGATCATCATCGCCAAACAGCGCAATGGCCCGATCGGCACAGTGCGGATGGCGTTTCTCGGTCAATATACGCGCTTTGAGAATCTTGCCGCCGATTATTACGCCGAAGCAGAGCATTGATATTTCCAATGACTCCCGCCGCTTACGCCGTTTTGAATCTCTCTGCACTGCGGCATAATCTCGATATGGTGCGTCGCACGGTACCGAATGCCAAAGTCATGGCGGTAATCAAAGCCAATGCCTATGGACATGGTCTTTTGCGCACCGCGAGTGCATTGCAAACCGCCGATGCGCTGGCCGTGGCGCGCGTCGATGAAGGGATTAAGCTGCGTCAGGCCGGGCTTTCCAATCGTATCACCGTCCTGGAAGGCTTCAGTTGCGCCGAAGAGCTGCACGAATTGCTGCGTTATGGTTTCGAAGCCGTTATCCATTGCCCCGAACAAATCGCCTTGCTCGATCAGCTCCCCGACACCGCGACGTTGTCGATATGGCTCAAACTCGACACCGGCATGAACCGTTTGGGATTCCGCGCCGCCGAGTTGCCGGTGGTTTATGCGCGTTTGCGGCTTTGTCCAGCGGTGGATGGCCCGATCAAATGGATGACACATTTGGCCAATGCCGACGATTTGCGCGACGACAAAACCGTGCGCCAGATCGAATTGTTCAATGAAGCCGTTATGCCCTACGATGGCGAGCGCAGCATCGCCAATTCCGCCGGTATTCTCGCTTGGCCGGAAGCACGCGCCGATTGGGTGCGTCCGGACTTGATGCTATTCGGAGTTTCGCCGCTGCCCGGAAAAACCGGACGAGAACTTGGGCTCGAACCCGTCATGAGTTTGCATTCGCGCTTGATCGCGATCAAGCGCGTTGAGCAAGGGGAAAGCGTGGGTTATGGCAATGCGTGGATCGCAAACAGGCCGACGAAGCTTGGTGTGGTGGCGATCGGTTATGGCGATGGCTATCCGCGCCATATCGCCAATGGCGCGCCGGTTTTGGTTAAACAACAACGGGTACCTTTGGTCGGACGGGTGTCGATGGATATGCTGACGGTCGATGTGAGTGACTGCCCGGATGCACATGTCGGCGATCCCGTCACGCTATGGGGAGAACAGCTGCCTGTCGAAGAAATTGCGCACTACGCCGGCACTATTCCCTACACCTTGCTGTGTGGCATTACCCAGCGCGTGCAGATTTTAGAGCATGGGGAATCGTAAGCTGCAGCGGCGTGCGTATTTTTTGTCCGTGTTTATTTGACTAGCAGACTGTCGGACTTGAGTTGGGGCGCCTATGCTCAACGGATTGTCTCCAAGAATTTTTGAAACGGATTCTTACTTGCCGAATAGAACCAGTGACAAATCCCTATGACTCACGCTAAACGCAGCAAAAGCAGCCAGCGCTGGCTGCAAGAACATTTCTCCGATGAATTCGTCAAACGCGCGCATCAAGAAGGCTGGCGTTCGCGCGCGGTGTTCAAGCTCGAAGAAATCCAACTCAAGGAACGCTTGATTCGCCCCGGCATGACCGTCATCGATCTCGGCGCCGCGCCGGGTGGGTGGTCGCAATACGTGCGCCGCGTCATGGGCGAACGTGGGCGCGTGATCGCGCTGGATATTCTGCCGATCGAACCGATGCCCGGCGTTGACATTCTGCAAGGCGATTTCCGCGAACAACCGGTGCTCGAACAACTCTACGCCATGCTGCAGCACACACCCGTCGATTTGATTTTATCGGACATGGCCCCCAATTTCAGCGGCAACAAAGCCATCGATCAGCCGGGGGCGATGTATCTCGCCGAATTGGCGTTCGACATGGCGCAAAGCGTGCTAGCGGCGCGCGGCGCGCTATTGATCAAAACCTTCCAAGGCGAAGGGTTCGAGGCGCTGTGCCGCCAGTTACGCGGCCGTTTCCAGCGGGTCGTTATCAAAAAACCCAAGGCCTCGCGCGCGCGCAGCAATGAAATGTATCTCTTGGCGCAGGATTTTCGTCCGTGACGGAACGAACGGCGAATCAACAGAGCCGGCGCATATAAATTTCAGTTTGCGGATTCAACGATTAATCGGCGTTGGTGCATAAATCTCTGCGAGCGTAAACGAGAAGGGAAACCTGTCAGATCGTCCGTAAAGGCGAGTCTGTCATGAAATTCAAACCCCAATCTACTGATCCGAGTAGCCCATCTTGGCAAAAAAGCGACCTACCGGGTGACTGGCCGGAATAGGATCGGGCGCTGGTGGCCCGCGGCAATCTCTTGCTGTGGTTCGATGACGAATTTATCCGCCAGCACGGGCAGCCGGCAGCGACGGGCCAGCGCGGTGTACCGATGAAGTATTCCGATCAGGCGATCCAGACGTTGCAGGTATTGAAAGCCGTGTTCAAACTGACCTATCGGTCGTTGGAAGGCTTTGCCCGTTCGCTGATGACCCTGATGGGCCTGGACCACGAAGTGCCGGACCATAGTCATCTGTCACGGCGCGCCCAAACCCTGCAAATCGCGATTCCGCGCCGGGTCCGTCACGAGCTGATGCACGTCGTCGATTCAACGGGCTTGAAGCAATACGGCGAAGGCGAATGGAAGGTGCGACAACACGGTGCGAGCCAGCAGCGGCGCTGGATCAAGGTGCATCGGGCGACAGATCCCCAGATCGCCGTTGCAGTCACGACCGAAAAATGGGCCGATTGCGAGGTCTTTGCGGGCTTGGTCGAGCAAATTGACGGGGTTATTGAACAGATTGATGGCGATGGTGCTGACGATACCCGTGAAGCCTATGACGTTGCCAAGCAGCGGGGGCGCGAAACGGATCGTACTATTGTCTGAAGATAAAGGTGCAACAGGGTCGTGCGCTTGTGAGTTTATTTATGCACCAACGCCCGCATGAACTGCAAATCAGTATCTAAGAAGTTGCGGGCGGGTACAAATATGTGCGCAATAGATTCACTCATACACGCTATCATATAGTATAGCTTTCACACTTCAATTTTCGGCATACCCTTTTTTTGCTGATGAAAAAGCAGAAAACGAAATTTGAAGCGCGGTGAGTGAAGCAAATTTTCTGCCGAGCACGCTAAGTTTCCGGCCAGCCTGACAAAGTCAAGCGAACGTTTCATGAGGACGTTCAGATCATTTCATTATCTAGGGAGCAATTTTCAATGTTGCACAAAAAAGACAACCCAAAAGTCAAATACCCTGGCATTCGTATGGCGATGGATGGCAATGCAGCCATCGTCATGGTGGAGCGCAATTCTAGCGATGCCGCCGGCGCTTATCCGATTACGCCCTCAACCGATATGGGCGAAGGCTGGGCGGTCGAAGTTAGTCAAGGTTATTTGAACATTTCCAATCGCCCGTTGATTTTCGTCGAACCCGAAGGCGAGCACGCCGCAGCGGGGGTGACGGCGGGCATGTCGATGAGCGGTTTGCGCGCGACCAACTTCTCGTCGGCGCAAGGCATTGCCTATATGCACGAATCGCTGTACGCCGCGGTCGGCAAGCGTTTGCCGTATGTATTGAACATCGCGACGCGCGCGATCACCAAGGCAACGTTGAACGTGCATTGCGGTCATGATGATTATCATTGCATCGACGACACTGGCTTTATTCAAGTGTTCGGTGAGAGCGCGCAGGCCGCCGCCGATTTGAACATCATCGGCCGCAAAATCGCCGAACTGTCGTTGACGCCGATCGCCGTTGCACAGGATGGTTTTTTGACTTCGCACCTGATCGAGCCGCTGTACGTGCCGGAACGCGAATTGATCGAGGCGTTCCTCGGCAAACCGGATGACATCATTCCGACGCCGACGCCGGCGCAGCGTTTGCTGTATGGCGAAACGCGCCGCCGCGTGCCGATGCTGTGGGATGTCGATAAACCGATGATGTCCGGCGTCGTCACCAACCAAGACAACCACATGCAGGCGACCGCTGCGCAACGGCCATATTTTTTCGATCACGTTAAGGAAATCGCTGACCAATGCATGGAAGAATGGTATGCCTATACCGGTCGCCGCTATGCACGTGCCACATTATTGGGAGTTGAACAGCCCGATTATTTGATCATCGGTCAAGGGAGTATGGTCGTTATGGCCGAGGCTGTAGCCAAATATTTATATAAAACGCGCGGTATCAAGCTCGGCGTGGTCAATATGACGATGTTCCGTCCGTTCCCGGGCGATTTGATTGGTCAATTCCTACAGGGCAAAAAAGGCGTAGTGGTATTGGAACGCACGGATCAGCCGCTCGCTGCCGACTTGCCGTTGATCCGTGAGATTCGCACAACGCTCGCCAAATGCTTGGAAAATGGCCGCGCCAAAGGCAATGGCGGAATCCCTTATCTCGATCTACCCGCTTATAAACCCGAGGAGATGCCACCGCTGTACTCGGGCTGTTTTGGTTTGGGCAGCCGCGATTTCCAGCCAGGCGATATGATTGCGGCGATCGAAAACATGTTGCCGCAAGGTAAGAAACAAAAGTTTTTCTACCTTGGCATCGACTTCATCCATGACCATGCCTACACGCCGAAGCAAGAAGTTCACATGCAGCAACTCGAGGAGGCATATCCACACATCCGCGAGTTGTCATTGAAACGCGCGGAAAATCCGAATTTGATGCCGCCGGGCGCTATTGCCGTGCGTTTCCATTCAGTCGGTGGCTGGGGGGCCATTACCACCGGTAAAAATTTGGCGATGACCTTATTCGATTTGCTCGGTTATGACATCAAAGCCAACCCGAAATATGGATCGGAAAAGAAAGGTCAGCCGACGACGTATTATCTCGCCGCCGCGCTGGAACCGATCCCTTTGAACTGCGAATTCCACTACGTCGATGTCGTGATGTCACCGGATCCGAACGTGTTCACGCACTCCAATCCGCTGTTCGGCTTGGTCGAAGGTGGCACGTTCATTATCCAGAGCAATTTAAACGACGACGCGGCGGTTTGGCGTACCTTCCCGAAAGTCGCGCAGCAATTCATTGTCGATAAGAAAATCAAGGTGTTCTATTTCGACGGTTTCAAAATTGCCCGCGAAGAGGCGTCTGATCCCGATTTACAATTCCGCATGCAAGGGATTGCCTTCCAAGGGGCGTTTTTCGCAGCTTCGCCCATCGCCGAGAAATCCGGCAAAACTCGCGAAGAAATCTTAAAAGCGATCTACGAAACCTTGGAACACAAATTTGGCGACAAAGGTAAACACGTCGTCGATGACAATTTCCGCACCGTAAAGCGTGGCTTCGACGAAGTCCGCGCGCTTGATGTCAGCAAAATGACCGTTGGCGACGTCGCCCAGACCGCTGAACGCAAAACGGTCAGCGCGCCGATTTTGTTGACTCGCAAGCCAGACAACCCCGATCCGGTTTCCGATATTCATCGTTTCTGGGAGCAAACCGGTAGTTTTTACATCGAAGGCAAAGGCGGCGACAACTTGGCGGACCCGTTCGCCGCGCTGAGTATCATTCCGGCTTCGACCGGCATTTATCGCGACATGACGCAAATCCGCTCGCAACATCCAGTGTGGATCCCGGAGAACTGCACCGCGTGCGGTGTGTGTTATACGATCTGCCCGGATACGGCGATTCCGGGTCTTGTTAATACCTTCGATGAAATGTGCGAAACCAATATCAAGCGTCTGGAAAAAGCCGGCAAGACGATTAAGCATTTGCGGCGTGCGGTTCGCATCTTAGAGAAAAAATACCACGCTCTAACCGCCGATAAATCGGAAGGCACCCGCTTAGGGCCGATTTTCGACAAGGCCATCGCCGAAACGGTCGCTGAATATACCGGGCCAGAACGCACCGAAGTGACTGAGGAATTCCGCTGGTTCAAGGAAACAATGGGCGATTTCCAATTCGCGCTAGTCAAACCGTATCACGATGCGATGAACAAACGCCAACCCGGCAGTGGCGGTTTGTTCTCGATCACCATCAACCCGTGGACGTGCAAAGGCTGTATGGAATGCGTGCTCGAATGCGGCGATGGCGCACTCAAGGCGATTCCGCAAACCAACGAATCGGTTGAAACGTTACGTCGGCAATGGGAATACTGGCTCGATCTGCCAACTTCCAACAAGCGCTTCGAACGCATCGATGACCTCGATCACAAAATCGGCGCTTTGACCACCTTGATGCTCGACAAAGCCAATTTCACGTCGATGCCGTGTGGCGATGGGTCGTGTTTGGGGTGTGGCGAAAAAACCATTCTGCATTTGTTCACGGCGACCGTCACCGCATTGATGCAACCACGCGTCAAACGACACGTCGCCAAATTGGATCGCTTGGTTCACGACTTGGAACAGCACGTTCGCATGAAGTTGATTGAGCATATCGATCTCAGCGACGTCGATGCTTTGCAAGCCGCGTTGTCACACAATCAACACGTCGATCTAACTTTGGCCAAATTAAGCAGTAGTTTGGAAGCCGGTAAAGTGACAACACCGATCGATACCGCGTGGTTAAAATGGGTCACGCAATTGGTCGCCAAACTTAAGCACTTGCGCTGGCAATACACCGAAGGCGTCACCGGCGAAGGTCGCGCTTATCTCGGCATGACCAATGGCACCGGTTGTTCGACGGTATGGGGATCGACGTTCCCATTCAACCCTTATCCCTTCCCGTGGGCCAGCCATTTATTCCAAGACGCACCATCGGTGGCGATGGGCGTGTTCCAAGGTCACATGGTGAAAATGGCCGAAGGTTTCAAGGCGATCCGCATGGCAGAATTGGAACTCGCCGGCCAATACGACAAAGCCAAGCACGACAAATTTTTCACTTATTTCGATTGGCATCAGTTTAGCGAGGAAGAATACTTGCTGTGTCCGCCGGTGGTCGCAGTCGGCGGCGATGGCGCGATGTACGACATCGGTTTCCAAAACCTGTCGCGCTGTTTGATGTCTGGGATGCCGATCAAGATTTTGGTGCTGGACACCCAGGTGTATTCGAATACTGGCGGTCAAGCATGTACCTCGGGATTCATCGGGCAAATCTCCGACATGGCGCCGTTCGGCAGCGCGCATCACGGCAAGGAAGAAACGCGCAAGGAAATGGGTTTGGTCGCGATGGCGCACCGCACCAGTTATGTGCTGCAAAGCGGGATTTCGCATTTGAACCATTTGCTCGAAGGCTATATCGATGGCCTGAATTTCCGCGGGCCGGCAATCTGGAACGTCTACGCCGTCTGCTTACCGGAACACGGCATCGGCGACGACATGTCGCTGCATCAAAGCAAAATGGCCGTCGAATCGCGCGCCTATCCGCTGATCACCTCGCATCCTGAACTCGGCAATACTTGGCGTGAGCGCATGTCACTGAAAGGGAATCCTGATCTAGACAAGGACTGGACGCACTACACGCTGACCTATCACGACGAGTTCGGCAATGTTTGCAAGATGGAATTACCGTTGACTTTCGCCGACTGGGCGCTGACCGAAGGGCGCTTCCGCAAGCATTTCAAGTCGGTACCGCGCGACAAATGGAACGATGACACGATGGTGCCGCTGCACGAATTCATCGATCTCGACGCCGGCGCACAGGAAGGCAAATTCCCGTTCATTTGGGCGATCGATCCCAAGAACAACAGCCTGATGCGCGTGTTAGTGGCGCGGGAAATGGTGCTCTCGACCATCGAGCGGCGCAATTTGTGGCGTTTGCTGAAAAGCTTCACCGCCCTCGACGACACAACCATCGATGTCAAACACGTCGCAGAGCAGGCGAAACTAGAAACAGTGCAGAAAATTGCACAAGGCTTGTTGGCGTGGGTCAATGGTGAAGCGGCCACTACGACGTCGGCCGTCGCCTTGCCCAACGTCGCATTGAACGCCCCAGCCGCAGTGGCGCCGGCGCCGTCCGCAGGCGGTTACGAACCGGCTTGGATCGAAACGCCAGAATGTACTTCATGCGACGAGTGCATCAATATCGCGCCGGGAATTTTCCAATACAATGCCGACAAAAAAGCGACCATTGTCAATCCGCAGGGCGGTACTTACGAGGACATTGTCAAAGCAGCGGAAAAATGCACGGCGGTGATCATTCATCCCGGTACGCCGTGGAATCCCAACGAGCCAAACTTGGACAGTTTGATCAAGCGCGCGGCGAAATTCCAATAATAAAAGAGGGAGCAAACATTATCGTTCCCACGCTCGGGCGCTCATCGTTATACACAAGTGCCGTCATGCCCGCAGGACACGGGCATCCAGTGCCATGGATGGTCACCTCAAGCTATCCGTGCAGCCTGGATTCCGGCAATCCCTGCCGGAATGACAGGTATCAAACAAAGATGTGTATAACGATGAATGAGCGCTCCAGCGTGGGAACAAATCCGAAGCCGCTCCTGCGGCATAACATGAGGAAATCGAATCGGAGGCGTATTTTTTCTGTGGGAGCGATGCCCTCATCGCGATGGGTGTGGAGGAAAGTCGCGATCAAGGGATCGCTCCCACAAATTGGCCCACAGCAACCTGGAAGCCTATGCCACCGGGTTGATGTCCGTAAACGAATCTGAGCCGCTGCACCCTATTGCGGCAGCTTATGACCGGCAGGGCAGCCGGTGAGTCTTTGACCGCGCCCGTCCCCAGAATACCAGGCCACCAAAAATGTGGCGTGTTCGGGACGGCCCATCGAGACATGCCTGGAAATCAGTAGCCCATCGGCTGCGTTGAAAATATTTGCAATCACTAATTTACAGACTTTGATAGGGAGTCATCTATGGCTTTTACCGCCGCACAAAAGAAAGCTGTCATCGAAGAATATCGTTTGTCGGAAAGTGACACCGGTTCGCCGGAAGTACAAATCGCGTTGCTGACCGCGCGTATCACACAATTGACGCCGCATTTCGCGGAACACAAAAAAGACAACCATTCGCGGCGGGGTTTGCTGCGTATGGTCAACCAGCGTCGTAAATTGCTGGATTACCTGAAGGACAAGGATCTGGCGCGTTACCGCTCATTGATCGAGCGCTTGGGTATCCGTAAATAATTCCGTTCGGCGCAACGAGCGGGCAGTATCTAAACGTCATTTTCAAGGAATCCCAGCGTGAATCCAATTCGGAAAACATTTCAATATGGTGATCATCACGTCACCATGGAAACCGGTGAAATCGCCCGTCAAACCGATGGCGCGGTGATGATTGACATGAGCGGCACGACTTTGTTGGTGACCGTGGTGTGTCAAAAGGACGCCTCGTCCGAAGGCGATTTTTTTCCATTGACTGTCAATTATCAGGAACGCTCGTATGCCGCGGGCAAAATCCCCGGCGGCTTTTTCAAACGGGAAGGCCGGCCCACCGAAAAAGAAACCTTGACTTCGCGTTTGATCGACCGGCCGATCCGTCCGTTGTTTCCTGATGGTTTTACGAATGAAGTGCAGATCATCGCCACCGTGATGTCGCTCAATCCCGAAATCGATCCGGAAATTCCGGCATTGCTCGGCGCTTCTGCGGCACTGGCGATTTCCGGTTTGCCGTTCAATGGACCGGTCGGTGCGGCGCGTGTCGGCTATCGTGATGGGGAATACCTGTTGAACCCGACAACCCAACAAATCAGCACCTCGCGGCTGGATTTGGTCGTGGCGGGGACCGCACAAGCGGTGTTGATGGTCGAATCCGAAGCCGATCAACTGCCGGAAGACGTGATGCTCGGCGCGGTGCTGTTTGGTCATCAACAGATGCGCATCGCCATCGACGCGATCAACGAATTGTCTGCTTTGGTCAATCATCCGCCGCTGGCCTGGACACCACCGTCCGATGACGCGGAATTAGCCGGACTAGTCGCCGCCGAATGCGCGGCGGCGCTTGAAACGGCTTACCAAATCGCCGAAAAATTGCAGCGTCAACAACAGCTCAAGGACATTCGCGCGCGCGTCTGTGAAAAGCTGGCCTTGGATGGTCGCTTCAGCGAGGCGCACATTCGCGCCGCGTTGGAAAAACTCGAGAAAAACATCGTGCGCCAAGCGATTTTGCGCCACGGGCGCCGCATCGATGGTCGCGATTTGGCAACGATCCGTCCGATCACGATTCGTACCGGCGTTTTGCCGCGCACGCATGGTTCGGCGTTGTTTACGCGCGGCGAGACGCAAGCTTTGGTCATCGCGACGCTGGGCACCGAACGCGACGCGCAAATCGTCGATGCCCTGGATGGCGAGTACAAAGAAAACTTCATGCTGCACTATAACTTCCCGCCGTACTGCGTCGGTGAAATCGGCTTCGTCGGCTCGCCGAAACGCCGCGAAATCGGTCACGGCCGCTTGGCGAAGCGGGGAGTGCAGGCGGTGTTGCCCACGTTGGAAGAGTTTCCCTATGTCCTGCGCGTCGTTTCGGAGATCACCGAATCCAACGGCTCCAGTTCGATGGCTTCGGTATGCGGCAGCAGCCTGGCGTTGATGGACGCTGGCGTACCAACCAAGGCGCCGGTGGCGGGCATCGCGATGGGCTTGATCAAGGAAGGCGAGGAGTTCGCGGTGCTGTCGGACATCATGGGCGACGAGGATCATCTCGGCGACATGGACTTCAAGGTCGCCGGTTCGGAAACCGGCGTTACTGCGCTGCAAATGGACATCAAGATCGACGGCATCACGCCCGAAATCATGAAAACCGCGTTGGATCAAGCCAAAGTGGGACGCTTGCACATTTTGGGTAAGATGAACGAAGCCTTGCCAAAGTCGCGCAAGGAAATGTCCGATTACGCGCCGCGCATGATTTCCTTCAAGATCGACCCCAGCAAAATCCGCGAAGTCATCGGCAAAGGGGGGACGACGATACGCAGCATTACCGAGCAAACCGGCGCGAGTATCGACCTGTCCGACGATGGTGTGGTCAAAATTTTCTCGGTCGATAAACAAGCGGGGCTGGAAGCGCGGCGCTTGATCGAGGAAATCACCGCCGAAGTCGAAGTCGGTAGAATCTATGAAGGTAAAGTAGTGCGATTGATGGATTTCGGCGCGTTCGTGTCCATCTTGCCCGGCAAGGACGGTTTGGTGCATATCTCGCAAATTTCCGATGAGCACGTCGATAAAGTCAGCGACAAACTCGCCGAAGGCGATATCGTGCGCGTCAAAGTGTTGGAGATCGACCGTCAAGGTCGCGTGCGCTTGAGCATGAAAGCCGTCGATGATTGAACATCGCCGAATGGTGTCGAAGGATGTCGGTGCAGCAAAGGGCCTGAGGGCCCTTTGTTTTGTGAGCCGATGACCCGCGTATTGCCCCCCGCCATCGCATTGATGGGGCCGACAGCGTCGGGCAAATCCGCGCTGGCCATTGCAATCGCGCAGCACGTCAACGGCGAGATCATCAGCGTCGATTCGGCCTTGGTCTATCGCGGCATGGACATCGGTACCGCGAAGCCGACGCTCGCCGAACGCTTGCACATTCCGCATCATCTGATCGACATTCTCGACCCTGCCGAAAGTTTTTCTGCCGCGCAGTTCTGTGATGCCGCGCAGTCGTTAATCGAGCAAATCCTTGCGCGTGGGCGTGTGCCGATTTTGGTCGGTGGTACGATGTTGTATTTCAACGCCTTATTGCATGGTTTGTCCGCGCTTCCTCCCGCCGATGCGTCAATCCGTGCGCGACTCCTCGCAACCGCCGCGCGCGAGGGCTGGGACGCGCTGCATCGCCGTTTGCAACAAGTCGATCCGCAGGCGGCCGAACGCATACATCCTCACGACCCGCAGCGCATTCAGCGTGCGTTGGAAGTTTTCGAGCTCACAGGACAGCCGCTCAGCACATTTTTTCGAGCAACACCTGCTCCAGCTTTACCGTGTCGCGTTCAAAAATTCGTATTGTGGCCAGAAGATCGCGCGCGCTTACATCAACGCATCGCGCAGCGTTTCCAACAAATGATCAGGCAAGGCTTGATCGAGGAAGTGACGCGGCTTTACCAGCGCGGCGATTTGCACGACGCACTGCCCGCGGTACGCGCGGTCGGTTATCGGCAAGTGTGGGCGTATTTGCGCGGCGATTGCGACCTGCCTACGATGATTGACAAAGGCATCGTCGCCACGCGGCAACTGGCGAAACGCCAGCTCACGTGGCTGCGCCGCGAAACAGATGCCGTGTCGCTGGCTTGTGAAGCCCCAGAACGAGCGTTGGCGATGCTACTCGCCGCGTTCGATCACGCGACCGCGGCATGAAATAAGCGTACTATGCCGCACTGGTGGTCGGCGGCACGTAGCCTTCAGGACGGACGTTCTCGCCGCCGAAGAGAAATTTTTCGCGTTCTGCGGCGAGAAACTGCTTGGCCTTGGGGTCGAAACTCGCCAGACGATATTCGTTGATCAACATCGTCTGTACTTTCAACCATTCCTGCCAAGCTTCGCGTGAAATCGATTCGTAAATGCGCTGCCCTTGTGGGCCAGGAAATGGCGGACGTTCCAAGCCTTCGGCTTCTTTACCTAATTTGGCGCAGTGGACGAGTTTAGTCATGCGTGTTCTCCTAAATGGCGATATGGCGTAATCTAGCGAGGTAGTATATTCTGCCGCATTTCCTGCGGTGCGAGTAGTCGCGCCATGTTAGTTCCCGACGCCACGACATAAAATTTTACAAAATGTCCAACGATTTGTTCGCTCGCTACGATCT
>OGCL01000947.1_pt1 | contig 27357 bp, 31 predicted proteins | sample 1570041 | NCBI WGS metagenome assembly OGCL01 (sample SAMN06266162, study PRJEB24511) | hot springs metagenome | isolation source: Hot spring water | place: South Africa: Limpopo | collected 2015-06-22 | reverse complement strand
CGACCTGCAGGAAATCACCGGCGTCGTGAAATGGTTTGACGTGGCCAAGGGCTTTGGCTTCATCGTCCCGGACAACGGCATGCAGGATGTTCTGCTGCACGTGACCTGCCTGCGCCGAGACGGCTACCAGACCATCCTTGAGGGCACCCGCATTGTGGCTCTCATCCAGAAGCGCGAACGCGGCTTCCAGGCATTCCGAATCCTCTCCATGGACCAGTCGACGGCGGTGCATCCATCGCAAATGCCGCCGGTTCGTACCCATGTTCAGGTCACGCCGACCAGCGGTTTGGAGCGTGCGCTCGTCAAGTGGTTCAACCGCACCAAGGGCTTTGGCTTCCTGACGCGCGGCGAGGGCACGGAAGATATCTTCGTGCACATGGAGACGCTTCGCCGTTTCGGCTTGACGGAACTGCGCCCCGGCCAGACAGTCCTGGTGCGCTTTGGACCAGGCGACAAGGGCCTGATGGCGGCCGAAATTCACCCGGACAATCCGGGCCCGGCTGCACGCGCGCACTGAATCGATGACCCGCGTCTTGAACATTTCGAAAAGCGCCTTCATGGCGCTTTTTGCGTTTTTCTGCCTGGCCGGTCCGGCGATGAGCGACGTCGTATTCGAACGCGGGCAACTGACCTTCGAAACGGCAACGGGCAACCGCATCACCCTGGATGTTGAGTGGGCACTGACGGCCGAGCAGCGGGCGAGGGGGTTGATGGAACGGCCGGTCCTTCCCGATCGCACCGGCATGCTGTTTGAATTCGGCGAGAGCCGTATGGTGACCATGTGGATGGCCAATACGCCCGAATCGCTGGACATGATATTTGTGGACGAAACAGGCCGGATTGTCCGGATCGCCGAGCGCACCACACCTTTCTCCGAGGCTATCGTCTCGTCGGGTGAGCCGGTGCGCTACGTGCTGGAAATTCGCGGCGGCCACGCAGCAGAGCTGGGGCTCGACCCCACCGCCCGCCTCATGCTTCCTCTTGACCTGCCCAAGTGACAGCGCTCAGGCATTGGTTTCGCCCCGCAAAATCATTGGCTGGTAAACCGTTTTTTGCTGTTGCGGCTGAGGGGTGAACCGTGTATTCCCGCTTCATTGCTGGAACGGAGTGTAGCGCAGCCTGGTAGCGCATCTGGTTTGGGACCAGAGGGTCGGGAGTTCGAATCTCTCCACTCCGACCAGCAAATGATCCGCTTAATGACAAGATATGAGTGTCGTTGATCTGGCGGATCCTCTGTTGCGCAGAGCGCGACATTGAGACCTTCCAACAATCCTATCCCTTGGAACCGCGGCAGGCGGGTGTGGTCGCGTCCTGAGTGCGCTCGCGTCTTTTCGTTGCACATAGAGCGTGTCACCGTGCGTCGCTCTCGATGCTACAATTTCCCCTTGCGGCGAGTTTCTCTGCGCCCTATTCCTTATGGTTGTATCCAGGGGTGGGGCCGCCATGATGCGAAACATTTGTACCGTTGCCGCCGTAGCGTTGACTGTCGCAAGTTGCCAGACGATGCAGCCGGCGGCATCGCCGATGGAAGCCTATCTCAACCGTCATGCAGCGGCCGAGGCGATCGCCCGCAACTGCCCGGCTTATGGTGGCTACGGGGCGGTGACGGCGATGCGATCGGATGCTGATGCAAATCTCGCGCGTGCCCGCGCGCTTGGGGCAACCGATACGGATGTTCAAAAGGCACGGGAGAGAATGAACAGCAACCTGATGAGCGCGGTTATGCTGGTCGGCCCGATCGAAGCCTGCAACGCCTTTGTCAACCAACTGGCCTGGGCGGGAACCTCGACAGCGCAGGTGCCCAAGAAGGCCAGTTAAACAGGGCGCTGCCTCCCGGCTGGGACAGGCAATCGGAAGGCGACATGCGTCACGTGGCCAGTTGCGATTACGCGCCAACGAGGTTATACGGAACCTCAATGACGGTCGAAAGCGGAGCGCTTCGTCACTCTGCAAGCAGCGGAAAATCCATTGGTTTTGGATGGTGACTGAGCTTCGGATGTTCCGGTTCGATCAGAATGAGGTCCTCCGCCAAAGAGGATTGCGAGTCCCCGCGGCAGCTCTCTCTGCCGCAGAATTCTGGAGATGGATAAGGCCATGTCTGCGAAGATCTACCGCCCTGCAAAAACCGCCATGCAGTCTGGCAAGGCAAAGACCCATCTTTGGGTGCTGGAATTCGACCAGTCGGCGCCGCGCAAGATCGATCCGATGATGGGCTACACCACCTCTGGCGACACCCGCCAGCAGGTCAAACTGACCTTTGAGACGCTGGAGCAGGCGGAAGCCTATGCCGCCCGCGAAGGCATCGAATACCGCGTGGTGATGCCGAAGGAAGCCAAGCGCCAGGTTGTCTCTTATACCGACAATTTCCGCTACAATCGTCTGCAGCCCTGGACGCACTGACTAGGCCGGGCCACAAGACGGCCCTTGAGACGGTCCCTTAGCTCAGCTGGATAGAGCAAGTGCCTTCTAAGCACTAGGTCGTAGGTTCGAGCCCTACAGGGATCGCCATTCTTCACTCATCCAATCGCCTCGTTTGACTTCCGCTTCTCCACGCACGAGCACATGCGGTCCTAGTCCGGAAGAAGGCTTTGCCGGCTGACACCCGTCCGAATGCCGCCACTGAGCATCCGCTTGTCTCTCGGAGTGCATTCTCCTTCAGTTGGAACAGGAACTGCAGCGGCGCTTGCTGGTTGATCTCTTTGTGAAGGCAATCGATCACAGGGAGTGAGAACCATGAAGAAGATGCTTGCGGCAGCCGCCATCCTTTCCTTGAGCCTGTCGGGCGCCACCTGGGCCCAAAGTTCCTCCGACAGCCCGGGTGGCAACGATAGCGGCAATCAGGAGCAGACTGACACAGGAAGCGACAACACGGGCGTTACTGAACAGCCCAGCGACAACAGCGCCGGTGACGAGCCGCAGTGCCCGCCTGGCCAGAGAAGCGTTGATCCCTCGGCTACTAGCGCAGACCCGAAATGCGTCGCCGAGTAAGCTGACACGGACAGAGGAAGACGAGGGTCGGGATCCGCTTCCCGGCCCTTTCCCATCGCAACTCGCAGGCCCGACGTGAGTGTGCGAAAGCGAAACATGCCCCGCTTTTTTCCGCTTTGCCAACCTTTCGGAAACCCTTCGGCGCGATGATGTCGCGCACGAGAGGTTAACCATGTCCAGTCGCACTGCCAGTTCCCGCCGCGCCCCCGCGAAACGGCGCAAGTCGAGCCGCTCTTCCAGTAGCCAGGGCATGACCACATGGCTGGTTATGCTTGGTCTCGTTGGCGGAGGGATTGTCCTCTACGACAACAAGGCTGCTGTCTGGAAAGAAGTCGCGCCACTTGTGTCAGGGCAGAAGACCGCGCCAACCCGGGCGGAGGTGAAATCAGAACCCCGCCGCGATCGAGATAAATCGAATTCCGCGCGGGCCGCGTCCAATGCCACGAGGGCGCCGGTGCCGCCTGCAGCAGTTGGCGTCGTCAAGGCCGCAGTCCCGGTCTCCCGGCCCGCGACCTCCACCGATAACACCGGGCCGATGATCGGTCAGAACTTCTCCGGAAAGTTCTATTTCTGCGGCACGTCAGGTCTGGATAACTGCGTCATGAGCGGCGACACCTTCTGGTACAAGAAGACCAAGGTGGTGCTGGCGGATATCGTTGCCCCACGGACAGATGCCGCGGCCTGCCAGCAGGAACGCGATCGGGGTTTCGCCGCCAAGGTGCGGCTGAAGGAGCTTCTGGGCTCTGGCCGTTTCGATCTTGAGACCTTGAAGACAGCCGGCCCGGGTACAGCTTCGGATACCATGCGTGTCGCGACCCGCGACGGTCGATCGCTCGGTTCGATCCTGGTCTCTGAGGGGCTCGCCAAACCACGTATGGCGCGTCAACAAGGCTGGTGCCCCTGAGCCACGGGGCCGCACGAGCACCACAACGAAAGAACCCGCCGCGACAATCGCGGCGGGTTCTTTGATTGCGACCTACAGTGAGGCTTAGTGCAGGATCTGGCTGAGGAAGAGCCGGGTGCGCTCGTGCTGCGGATTGTCGAAAAACTCGGCAGGCGAGTTCTGCTCGACGATCTGGCCCTGGTCCATGAAGATGACGCGGTCGGCAACCTGACGGGCAAAGCCCATTTCATGCGTGACGCAGATCATGGTCATGCCTTCTTCGGCAAGGCCAACCATGGTGTCGAGGACTTCCTTGACCATTTCAGGGTCGAGAGCCGAAGTCGGCTCGTCGAACAGCATGATCTTCGGCTTCATGCAGAGCGCACGGGCAATCGCCACGCGCTGCTGCTGGCCGCCGGAGAGCTGGCCAGGATACTTGTTGGCCTGTTCCGGGATCTTGACGCGCTTCAGGAAGTGCATCGCGATTTCCTCGGCGTCCTTCTTGGGCATCTTGCGGACCCAGATCGGCGCAAGCGTGCAATTCTCGAGGATGGTCAGATGCGGGAAGAGGTTGAAGTGCTGGAACACCATGCCCACTTCCCTACGCACTTCATCGATCTTCTTCAGGTCGTTCGTGAGTTCGATGTTGTCAACGATGATGTTGCCCGTCTGGTGTTCTTCCAGACGGTTGATGCAGCGGATCATCGTGGACTTGCCCGAGCCCGAGGGGCCGGCAACGACGATACGCTCGCCTTTCATCACCTTGAGGTTGATGTCGCGCAGCACGTGAAAATCACCGTACCACTTGTTCATGTTGATCAGTTCGACCGCCACGTCGGTGCCCGACACGGTCTTCTTAGCGGAATTGGCTTCAGCCATGGTTGTTCCCCTTGTTCTTAGCGCTTGTGACCGGTGTCGAGGTGCCGCTCCATGAAGGCGGAGTAGCGTGACATGCCAAAGCAGAAGATCCAGAATACGAAGCCTGCGAAGATCAGACCTGTGAGCGGTGTCACGGGCGTGGCCCAAGTGGCGTCGGTGAAGTTGAGGCGGACGATGCCGAGGAGGTCGAACATGCCGATGATCGAGACGAGCGAGGTATCCTTGAACAGGCCGATGAAGGTGTTCACGATGCCCGGAATGACCAGCTTGATCGCCTGAGGCAGAACAATGAGGCGGGTCTTCTGCCAGTAGGATAGGCCAAGCGAGTCCGCACCTTCATACTGGCCCTTCGGGATCGCCTGAAGGCCGCCGCGCACCACTTCCGCCATATAGGCAGAGGCGAAGAGCGACACGCCGACCAATGCGCGAAGGAAGTTGTCGATCGTCCATCCCGTCGGCATGAAGAGCGGCAACATGACGTTCGCCATGAACAGCACCGTGATCAACGGCACACCTCGCACGACTTCGATGAAGACGACGCAGATCATCTTGATCACAGGCATATCCGACCGACGGCCGAGTGCCAGCAGGATGCCGAGCGGCAGTGACACGGCGATCCCGACGAAAGACAGGATCAATGTCACCATCAGGCCGCCCCAGAGCGGGGTTTCGACCGTGCGCAGGCCGAAGCCGCCATGCAGCAGGAAGAAGGCCACAATCGGAAAGATGATGAACAGAAGCAGGGCGTTCAGACCCTTGCGAGGCGCTTTCGGGATGAGCATCGGCACGAGCAGTGCGACGAACATCACGCCGACGAGAATGACACGCCAGCGTTCATCGAGCGGATAGCGTCCGAAGATGAACTGCGAGAAGCGGTTCTCGACGAAGGCCCAGCAGGCTCCCTTCCAGCCGTCGGGCTGGATGCCTCCCTGGGCAACGGTGGCGCAGACCGAACGGTCGGCGCCGAACCACGCGGCTTCGAGGAAGAGGAAGTTCAGAGCACCTGGAAGGATAAGGGCAAGAACCCCGAGGCCGATGATGGTCAGCACCACGTCTTTCGGCGTGGCCAGCAGGTTCTTGCGGATCCAACCGCCGATGCTGGCATCGGAGGTGGGGGCAGGGAGGGGCGCCAGCATGTCCTGGCGCACGTAAGAAAGTTCGTTTGCCATGATCAGCGCTCCACCAATGCCATCTTCGCGTTGAACCAGTTCATGAAGAGCGAGGTCACAATGCTGATGGAGAGATAGACAACGAGCCAGATCGAGACGATCTCGATCGCTTGCCCCGTCTGGTTCAGGGTCGTTCCCCCTGTTGACACCAGTTCCGGGAAGCCGACCGCAACGCCGAGCGACGAGTTCTTTGTCAGGTTCAGATACTGGCTGGTGAGAGGCGGAATGATGATGCGCATCGCCTGCGGCACGATCACCAGACGGGTGGTGGTCGATGGCTGCAGACCAAGCGCCGAAGCCGCTTCCGTCTGTCCCTTCGAAACGCCCTTGATGCCGGCGCGGATGATTTCCGCGATGAAGGCAGCCGTGTAGAACGAAAGTGCCAGATAAAGCGCCACGAATTCAGGCGCGATGACAGCGCCGCCCGACATGTTGAAGCGGCTGGCCACCGGATAGTCGAAGGTCAGCGGTGCGCCGACGGCCAGAAAACCGAGCAGGGGCAGGCCGACAATCAGGCCCAGACCGACCCAACCGGTCGGAAAGATCTGACCGGTCCGCATCTGGCGGGCCTTGGCCCAGCGCGCGACACCGATGGTGGCAATGATGCCGATGATCAGCGCGATCGGAATGATCCCCGCACCGTCACCCCAGATCGGCTTCGGGAAGGCAAGGCCTCGGTTGTTGAGGAATGTGGAGAACGGCAGTTCCAGCGAATCGCGCGGCTGCGGCAGCGTCGCCAGGACACCCGAATACCAGAAGAAGATGACCAGCAGCGGCGGCAGGTTGCGGAATGCTTCCACGTAAACCGTGCAAAGCTTGGCAATCAGCCAGTTCTTCGACAGGCGGCCGATGCCGATCAGGAAGCCGATGATGGTCGCGGTGATGATGCCGGTGACGGCAATCAGGATCGTGTTGAGCAGACCAACCAGAATGGCGCGGCCATAGGTCGAGTCCGCCGTGTAGGCGATCAGGCTCTGGCCGATGTCGAAGCCGGCGCGGCCATTGAGGAAGCCATAGCCCGTCGCAGTGTTGCTGCGGGCGAGGTTTGCGATGGTGTTGTTCGCGATGGTCCAGACGATAAACGTCATGACGGCGATCGTAGCGATCTGAAAGAAGATCGATCTTGCTTTCGGATCGTAGATCAGCGAGCCCACGCTCTGCCTGCGGGCAGGTAAACTGGTGGCGTGATCTGTCATGCTGTGCCAAATCCCCGGGGCTTCTTTGAGCCCTTAAATTGTTCTTGTTTTTCCAAACAGCCGGCATTCTCTGGTGTCGCTGCTGACCGCAGCGCGCGTGCCGGTCTGTACCCTTGGTCCCGATAAGCGCGAGGCGGCTTTCGCCGCCTCGCAAGTGTCAGCCGGATCTTAGCGGATCGGCGGAGCGTACTGCAGGCCGCCCTTGGTCCACAGGGCGTTCACGCCGCGCTCGATCTTGAGCGGGGTGCTGGCGCCGATGTTGCGCTCAAAGACTTCGCCGTAGTTACCGACGCCCTTGATGATGTTGTAAGCCCAGTCGTTGCTGAGACCGAGATCGGTGCCGATCTTGGTGTCGGCTTCAGCGCCGAGGAAGCGCTTGATGTCGGGGTTGGTGGTGGTCGACTTGATTTCGTCGACATTCGCCTGGGTGATGCCGAACTCTTCAGCGGTCACCAGAGCGTAGTGCGTCCAGGAAACAATGTCGAACCACTGGTCGTCGCCCTGGCGAACGGCCGGACCAAGCGGCTCCTTGGAGATGATTTCCGGCAGAATGACATGCTCGTCGGGGTTGGTGAGCGTCAGACGCAGCGAATACAGACCAGACTGGTCGGTCGTGTAAACGTCGCAACGGCCGGCCTGGTAGGCAGCGTTGACTTCTTCGAGCTTTTCGAAAACGACCGGCTTGTATTCGAGGTTGTTGGCCTTGAAGTAGTCGGCGAGGTTCAGTTCGGTCGTGGTGCCCGACTGTACGCAGACTGCGGCGCCCGAGAGTTCGAGAGCGGAGTTGACGTTCAGGCCCTTGGTGACCATGAAGCCCTGACCGTCATAGTAGTTGACGGTACGGAAGTTGAAGCCGAGCGCGGTGTCGCGGCTGATGGTCCAGGTGGTGTTACGAGCAAGCATGTCGACTTCGCCGGACTGAAGCGCGGTGAAGCGGCTCTGAGCGGTGGTCGGCGTGTACTTCACCTTCGTGGCATCGCCGAAGACGGCGGCAGCAACGGCCTTGCAGTAATCGACGTCGAAGCCAGTCCAGTTACCGGCGGCGTCCGGCGAGGCGAAGCCGGCGAGACCCGTGTTCACGCCGCACTGGACGAAACCCTTGGCCTTCACGTCATCGAGTGTCGCAGCAGAAGCTGCAGACGCGCCAAAACCCAGGACCGCAGCGCCAATGGCGGCTGACAGGAACTTGTTGTTCATTTTTCCCAACCTTTTTTCTCTTGTTGTATGCCAGCGACGGTAGGCTGCAGAAATTCAGCAGCGATCGTCGGCTCACGGCCTCCCGGTGCGAGCCGTCATATCTCAGTCGCAAATGCTGACACGGTCAAGTCTTTATGCCGCAGATTGGCCACAAAAGCGCGAATTTGCCAAAATCGCCCTCCAAATAGGCAAAAATGTGTGGTTTTTAGCTCCAAGCGATGAAAATATCGCCTTTTTACCTGTTCGGATATGCATGAGCTGCAAGTCTTGCGCTGCGGATCACAAATCTGTGCAACTTGACCAGACCTCTGGGAGGCGCGAAAACCACGTCAATCGAGCGTGAGGAATCGTCAATCCATGAGCAAATCCAAAGACTGGCTGGCTGCTGCCGGTGTCGACACGAAACTCTGCCACATCGGCCATGATCCAAGCGATTATCACGGCTTCGTCAATCCACCTGTCGTTCACGCATCCACCGTATTGTTTCCCAATGCGCGAGCGATGGAGACGCGGGCCCAGCCCTACACCTATGGTACCCGCGGCACGCCAACGACGGACGCTCTTTGCCATGCAATCGATGAGCTCGAAGGCTCGGCTGGTACGATCCTCGTACCGTCGGGTCTGGCAGCGATCACCGTCCCCTTTCTTGCCTTCCTGTCCGCCGGCGATCATGCGCTGATCGTCGATTCCGTTTACTCGCCCTGCCGACACTTCTGCGACACGATGCTCACCCGTCTCGGAGTGGAGGTTGAGTATTACGATCCGGAAATCGGTTCAGACATCGAGCGGCTGATCCGGCCCAACACCCGACTTGTCCATACGGAGGCTCCGGGCTCCAACACCATGGAAATGCAGGATATCAGGGCGATCTCGGATGCGGCGCACAAGCACGACTGCGTGGTGACCATCGACAATACCTGGGCCACTCCGCTCTATTTCAAGGCTTTGGATTTTGGTGCTGACGTCTCCATCCATGCGGCGACCAAGTACCCGTCGGGCCATTCGGACATTCTGATGGGAACCGTCTCAGCGAATGCTAAGCACTGGCCGGTCCTGAAGGAGGCCAACATTACGCTCGGCATCTGCGGTGCGCCGGATGACAGCTACCAGATCCTGCGCGGCCTGCGCACCATGGGGCTGCGCCTGGAGCACCATTACAAGAGTGCCCTCGCTGTCGCCCGCTGGCTCGAAGCCCGTGATGATGTTGCCAAGGTTCTGCATCCGGCACTTGAGAGCTTCCCCGGGCATCAGATCTGGAAGCGCGATTTCAAGGGTGCGAGCGGGGTTTTCTCGTTCGTGCTTCCGGCTCCCTCCAGAGAGACGATCAAGCCAAAGGCGCATGCCTTCCTCGACGCGTTGCAGCTTTTCGGTCTCGGCTGGTCCTGGGGCGGTTACGAGAGCCTGGCGGTTCTGGTCAATCTGGAGGATCGAAAAATCCGCAAAGGCCCGAGTGACGGGGCCGTCATCCGCCTGCAGATCGGCCTGGAGAATGTCGAGGACATCATCGCCGATCTCGAGCGGGGATTTGCCGCAGCGGCGGCGGTCTAAGGCGCGCGCGTCAGACTAGCCGTCGATCCGGAAGCCGTAGAGCCAGTCCAGATCGGCGGCAAGCTTCTCGGGAGGCCGGAGCGAGAGCACGATATCGCGCCCGATCCGGAAGGGACCTCTGGCGTGATAGGCAAAGCGATTGAAGTCGCCGCGAGCCTTGACCCGCGCCGCGCGGGCCTTCCGCTCTGTCGAGAAAGCGGCAAGCGCTGACGGCAGGGGTTTGCGGGCAACATGTGCTGCCAGCGAAAACGCGTCCTCGATTGCCATGGCCGCGCCCTGGGCTGAAAACGGCATCATCGCATGGGCCGCGTCGCCGATCAGGACCGTATCTCGGCCGTTGTGCCAGTTGCCGTCCGAGGCCTCATAGAGCGGCCAGAAGGTCGGCCGTTCCGCGCCCGCCAGAACGGTGCGGATTTCGTGGTGCCATCCGGAAAACTGCTCGAGGAGCATGGCGCGCCGCGCCGCGTCCGCATCGATGGCCCAACTCTCATCGTTGGTGGCACCAGCGGCGATCGCCACGAGGTTAAAGCCTTCGATCTCCTTCAGCGGATAGCTGACCAGATGCGCTTTCGCCCCGAGATAGGCAGTCACCCCGTCTCGGGAGAGGAACCGCGGCGCGTTACCTTGGGTGACCGTGAAACGCCATGCGATGTTGCCCGAAAAGCTGACTGTTGGGCTGCCGGGGACGGCATCCCGCGCGACCGACCAGGCGCCGTCAGCACCAATGATGAGATCGGGCCTGCGTCCAGTTATCGAGCCGAGCGCTTCGGCGCCTATCCCGTGCACGCGGTGGCCGAGATGGAGTTTGCAGAGCGGTTCGTTGAGAACGGCACGCAGCAGCGCCTGCTGCAGTGTCGAGCGATGCAGAACGCCGTAGGGGTGTCCCCAGCGATGGCGCGCAAATGCGCCGGCTGGGACTGCGGTCAGCGGACGAAGGTCGGTTCCCGATACTAGCGCGATCGCGTTGGGCTCGAACCAGTGACGCTCAAGCTCGGGCAAGACGCCGAGAACATCGAGGACCCTTGTGGCGTTCGGCGACAGCTGCAGGCCCGCGCCAACTTCACCCAGTTGCGGTGCCTGTTCGATGATGTCGGACGAAATGCCCTTGCGCGCGAGAGACAACGCAACGGTCAGCCCCGCCATCCCGGCTCCGACGATGGCGGCGTGCTTGATGGACATGTGATTATGCCAATCGCGACGCCGCGGTCACGCCGCCTTGACGTGGAAGACGCAGCCAGGCGGGTTGGTCTGTTCGGCCTTCAGGCTCGGATTGTAGCGATAGAGCGTCGAGCAGTAGGAACAGACCTTCTCGTTGTCATGTCCCATGTCGATGAAGATATGCGGATGGTCGTAGGGCACGGAAGCGCCGGTGCACATGAATTCCTTCACGCCGACTTCAATCACGCGATGACCGCCGTCGTTCTGGAAATGGGGAATGGTGTGGCCGGCCATGATGTGCTCCGAGAATGCTTTGCGAATTGGGGCGGACATTAGCGCCGTCCTTGAGAAAAGTGTAGAGCCGGCAGCAGGCAAAAGTCACAGAAAATCCGCCTGCGGCAATTGATGTCAGGAAGCCGTTGGCTATGGTTGCCGCCTAAATGCCACAAGGACCCATTCATGAATCTCGACGCACCGCCGTTTTCCAGCTTTCACAATGATGGGCTCGAACTCGCCTATTTCGACGATGGCGACCCAGCTGGTGATCCGGTGCTGCTCATTCATGGCTTTGCCTCGTCTGCAAGCGTCAACTGGGTCTATCCGGGCTGGCTACGCACGCTGGGGGATGCCGGCTTCCGTGTAATCGCAATCGACAACCGTGGCCACGGCGCGAGCGCCAAGCCGCACGATCCGGAGGCCTATCATCCATCCTCCATGGCTGGGGATGCCGCCGCGCTTCTCACCCATCTGGGCATCGCTGATGCCCATGTCATGGGTTATTCCATGGGCGCGCGCATCTCCGCCTTTCTCGCCATCGAGCACCCAGACCGGGTCCGTTCGCTCGTTTTCGGCGGTCTGGGCATCGGTATGTGCGACGGGGTTGGCGACTGGGATCCGATCGCCGATGCTCTGCTTGCGCCGTCGCTGGACGACGTGACCCATGAGCGCGGCCGTATGTTCCGTGCCTTTGCAGAGCAGACCAAGTCAGACCGTCTGGCCCTTGCGGCCTGCATCCGCACCTCGCGCGATCTGGTGAGCAGGCAGGATATCGGCAAGGTCGATATTCCGACACTGATTGGTGTGGGCACCAAGGACGATATCGCCGGCTCGCCGCATGAGCTGGCAGCACTGATGCCGCGTGCGGTCGCACTCGACATCCCCAACCGCGACCACATGCTCGCGGTCGGCGACCGGGTGTTCAAGAAGGCCGCGCTGGATTTCTACTCAGAGCTTGAGGCGCGCTGATCCTCATCGCCCGGTGAAGACAGGTCGCCGCCGCTCGGCAAAGGCCGCTCGGCCCTCCTGATAGTCGGCGCTCTCGAAGGTCGAGGCGCCAATGATCTCGGCTTCACGGAGAAGGTCGTCGTCCGCCTGCTCGACAGCCCGCAATGCGAGCTTGGAGGCCCGGAGCGAGAGCGGCGCATTGGCCGCGATCGTGTCCGCCAGGATCTGTGCCTGTTGCTCCAACTGATCAGGTTGCGTCACCTCCAGCAGAAATCCGCATCTAAGAAGCTCGGAAGCCTTCATGGCGGCGCCGGTGAAAAGAGCGCGTCTTGCCATTTGACTGCCAAGGCCGCGCACAAAGTCCTGCACGGCGTCGGCGGGATAGGCGAGGCCAAGCCGTGCGGCCGGCACGGCAAACACTGCATCGGAAGACGCGACTCGTAGGTCGGCTGCCGCGGCAAGCCCAAAGCCGCCGCCGTAGCAGATGCCGCGGATGGCCGAGATAACCGGAACCGGCGCTTCGCGAACTGCCGCAAAAGCCCGACTGTTCGACGCCTCGTAGACGCGGGCGGTCGCAGCATCCTTGCGTAATTCGGTAAATTCCGAAATGTCTGCGCCGGCGCTGAAATCCACCGTTCCGCCGCCGGTCATCACAATGACCCGGGCGTTCGCTTCCGCATGCAGCCAGTGTATGGCCTCAGGAATGGCGCGCCACATGGCAGCAGTCAGCGCATTCTTTCGCTGCGGATTGTCGATCACCAAGAGGCCCGTTCCAGCCTCGCAGAAAGCCTTGATAAAGCCTTTGGCAAAGGTGTTCGACTGTTTCATGCTGTCCCCATTTGAGTTCGATCCGTCTTCGACTATATAATGCCATTCCAAGACGAACGAGGAGACCGGCAATGGTCGCACACAACGACGTCCTCAAGACCGAAACCGTCAAGTCCATGGACCCGATCTGGGACAGCCTGCGGCACGAAGCCCGCGTGGCTGCCGATCGCGATCCGATGCTGGCGGCCTTTTTCCATTCGACGGTGCTGAGCCACCGCTCGCTGGAGGATTGTGTGATCTACCGGATCTGCGAGCGCCTCGATCATTCCGACGTGCCGGCGATCGTTCTGCGTCAGGCTTTCGAGGCGATGATGAGGGACTGGCCGGAATGGTCCACGATCCTTCGCGTCGACATCCAGGCCGTCTACGACCGTGACCCCGCATGCACGCGCTTCATGGAGCCGGTCCTCTATTTCAAGGGCTTCCACGCCATCCAGACCCATCGTCTGGCGCACTGGCTCTGGAATAACGGCCGTCGCGACTTTGCGCTCTACCTGCAAAGCCGGTCCTCGAACATGTTCCAGACGGACATCAATCCGGCCGCCCGTATCGGAAAGGGCATCTTTCTCGATCATGCCACGGGTCTGGTCGTGGGTGAGACCGCCCGTATCGGCGACAACGTCTCGATCCTGCACGGCGTCACCCTCGGCGGTACCGGCAAGGAAGGCGCCGACCGCCATCCGAAGATCGGCGACGGTGTGATGATCGGGGCAGGGGCCAAGGTGCTGGGCAACATCGAGGTCGGCAGCTGCTCGCGCATTGCCGCCGGTTCGGTCGTACTGAAGCCGGTGCCGAAATGCACGACTGTGGCAGGCGTTCCCGCGCGCGTTGTCGGGGAAGCCGGTTGTGCCGAGCCGAGCCGGTCAATGGACCAGATGATCGCTTCCGACGACTGACGTCATTCCGGGGAGGCTTGAACACAGATGGGTCCGGCATGCCGGGCAAACTTTCCTTTGCGTCTTTACATCGGCGGAAAGGCCGTGCGACAAGCGCGCAAACCAAAGCACCCCCGAAAACAGTCCATGGAGACACAGTGTGAAGCCGGAAGAACTGAAGAAGCTCGACGCCTATTTCAAGCGCACTTTCAATCCCACCATGAGCGTGAAGGCGCGTCCGCGTAAGGACGATTCCGCTGAAGTCTATGTTGGCGACGAGTTTCTCGGCGTTGTCTTCAAGGACGACGAAGACGGCGACCTCTCCTACAATTTCTCGATGGCTATCCTCGACGTGGATCTGTGATCACGCGGTTCCTGCCGCCGTTGTCGGTGGCTGGGATTGGCTGACTGAGACGGAGCAGGGGCTGTGCCAGGGGCGCAGCCCCTTTTCCTTACCCGGCTTACAATTGACGATTGTTGTGCGGCGCACAAATTCGCTTGACCAAATTTGTGCGACTGCTATCTTTCGCCAAGCTCATATATATCGGACAGAAGGAGGATGCTCGCATGTTCAACATCGATGACGCCAGCAAGAAGAGCAAGGAAGCCATGGACACCATGCTGAAGAACTATTCCGAGGTGACCAAGGGCTTTCAGGCCATCGCCGCTGAAGCGACCGACTATTCGAAGAAGTCCTTCCAGGATCTGACATCCTTCATGGAAGCGATGACCTCGGTGAAGAGCGTCGAGGCTGCTTTCGAGCTCCAGACATCCTTTATGAAGTCGTCCTACGAAAGCTTCGTTTCTGAGGCCACCAAGATCGGCGAGATGTATGCCGACCTCGCAAAGATCGCCTACAAGCCTTACGAAGGCGCTGTCGGCAAGGCCATGACGCCGATGTCGACTGCCGCCTGATCGAAGCTTGCGCGTAACCTGCGAGACCGGCCGTGCCCTGCGCGGTCGGTCTTGTCATTTGTGGCTGCTGGTATAACCTGATTTATCAATTTTCTAGCTTTTGCGGGCTTCGTGACAAATTGACGTCAGCGAGGTTCGGGGGGCTTAAAATCACCGCATAATGAACTACCTTACTGTGCTGAGTGTTCGTCCGCACCGATGTGTAACGGCAAACGGCCGGACAACGGAGAATGAACTGAAATGACTGCCAAGCCGGTCTTCATGCAAAGCCAGGGTGACGGGGAAAACGCCAATCGCGGCACCTCGGTGATCACCCGCACCAAGCCGAAGACGAAGAAGCCAGATCTGTATCGCGTCCTGCTTCTCAATGACGACTACACCCCGATGGAATTCGTGATCCACATCCTGGAGCGCTTTTTTCAGAAGGACAGGGAAGCTGCCACCCGCATCATGCTGCATGTTCACAATCATGGAGTGGGCGAATGTGGAGTTTTCACCTACGAAGTCGCCGAAACAAAAGTCTCACAGGTGATGGATTTCGCCAGGCAACATGAACATCCGCTTCAATGCGTCATGGAAAAGAAGTGAGGATCAGACGTGCCAACATTTTCACCCAGCCTCGAAAAAGCGCTGCATCAGGCCCTGACCTACGCCAACGAGCGTCACCATGAATATGCGACGCTTGAGCACCTGCTGCTCGCTCTGATCGACGACGCGGATGCCGCCGCCGTGATGGGGGCCTGCAATGTCAACCTCGACACCCTGCGCAAGACCGTGACCGACTTCGTGGACAACGACCTTGCCAACCTGATCACGGGTTATGACGAGGATTCGAAGCCGACTTCCAGCTTCCAGCGCGTGATCCAGCGTGCGGTGATCCATGTCCAGTCCTCCGGTCGCGAGGAAGTGACCGGCGCCAATGTGCTCGTCGCAATCTTCGCCGAGCGCGAGAGCAATGCCGCCTACTTCCTGCAGGAGCAGGAGATGACCCGCTATGACGCGGTCAATTACATCTCGCATGGCATCGGCAAGCGCCCCGGCGCCGCCCAGGTTCGCAGCCCCCGTGGCGCGGATGAGGGAGAACCCGAGGCCAAGCAGACTGGCCGCGAGGCGGAAGAAGGTTCCGCAAAGGGCAAGCAGGAGGCATTGAAGGCCTACTGCGTCAACCTGAATGAGAAGGCCAAGACCGGCCGCATCGATCCCCTGATTGGTCGTCACGACGAGGTGAACCGCACCATCCAGGTTCTGTGCCGCCGTTCGAAGAACAACCCGCTCTATGTCGGTGATCCCGGCGTCGGCAAGACGGCGATCGCCGAAGGCCTCGCCAAGCGCATCGTTGAAGGCAAGGTGCCGGAAGCGCTGGCAGACGCCACCATCTTCTCGCTCGACATGGGCACGCTGCTCGCCGGCACCCGCTATCGCGGTGACTTCGAAGAGCGCCTGAAGCAGGTGGTCAAGGAGCTCGAGGACTATCCGGGTGCCGTGCTCTTCATCGACGAGATCCACACCGTCATCGGTGCTGGCGCGACCTCGGGCGGTGCCATGGATGCGTCCAACCTTCTGAAACCGGCACTCTCCTCTGGCGCGATCCGCTGCATCGGTTCGACCACTTACAAGGAATATCGCCAGTTCTTCGAAAAGGACCGCGCGCTGGTTCGTCGCTTCCAGAAGATCGACGTCAATGAGCCGTCTATTGATGATGCCATCGAGATTATGAAGGGCTTGAAGCCCTATTTCGAGGACTATCACAAGCTGCGTTACACCAACGAGGCGATCAAGTCGGCGGTCGAACTGTCCGCGCGATACATTTCTGATCGCAAGCTCCCGGATAAGGCGATCGACGTGATCGACGAAACGGGAGCGGCCCAGATGCTGCTACCGGCCTCGCGTCGTCGCAAGCTGATCACCGAGAAGGAGATCGAAGCAACGATCGCGACCATGGCTCGCATCCCCCCCAAGACGGTATCCAAGGACGACGAGATGGTTCTCGCCAACCTGGAAAAGGAACTGCGCTCCGTCGTCTATGGTCAGGACAAGGCAATCGAGGCTCTTTCGACCTCGATCAAGCTTGCGCGTGCCGGCCTGCGCGAACCGAACAAGCCGATCGGCTCCTACGTCTTCTCCGGCCCGACCGGCGTCGGCAAGACCGAGGTGGCCAAGCAGCTCGCGGCCTCGCTTGGGGTTGAACTTCTGCGCTTCGACATGTCGGAATACATGGAGCGGCACACGGTTTCGCGTCTGCTCGGTGCGCCTCCCGGCTATGTCGGTTTCGATCAGGGCGGTCTACTGACCGACGGCGTCGACCAGCATCCGCATTGCGTTGTGCTGCTCGACGAAATCGAAAAGGCGCATCCGGATATCTACAACATCCTGCTGCAGGTCATGGATCATGGCCAGCTGACGGACCATAACGGCAAGAAGATCGACTTCCGCAACGTCATCCTGATCATGACGACCAATGCGGGCGCTTCGGAAATGGCGAAATCCGCCATCGGCTTCGGCTCGTCCAAGCGTACCGGGGAGGACGAAGAGGCTTTGAACCGTCTGTTCACGCCGGAATTCCGCAACCGCCTGGACGCCACGATCCCGTTTGCACCACTGCCGACGGAAGTCATTCACCAGGTCGTGCAGAAGTTCGTCATGCAGCTTGAAGCCCAGCTGTCCGAGCGCAACGTCACCTTCGACCTTTCCGAGCCTGCCATCGCCTGGTTGGCGACCAAGGGGTATGACGAGAAGATGGGGGCACGTCCGCTGTCGCGCGTCATTCAGGAGCACATCAAGAAGCCGCTCGCCAACGAGATCCTCTTCGGCAAGCTCAAGAAGGGCGGCGTCGTGAAGGTGGGGATCAAGACAGACGAAGCGGGTGCCGAAGTGCTCGATCTCGAAGCGATCGCCGAAGTGGCTCCCGTCAAGCCGAAGCCGGAAGCCGAGGTTGCCTCTGCCAAGCCTGTAAAGGCGAAGCGCAAGCCGGCGGCCAAGGCTCAGGCCATCGAGGATGATGGCGATGTGGCCGTGATCGACGACGCGCCAAAGCCGGCAAAGCGATCTGCCGTGCCGAAGGTGCCGAAGAAAAAGTAAGCTTCCACAGATGACATACCCGTGCCGGGCTTGACGCCCGGCACTTTCTTTTGGCCGATCCGGAATTTCATATGTCTTCGGCGCATTCCGATATTTCTCAGCTGCGGTGGTTTTTCACCGGCATGCGCGGGCTGTTCAGCCTGCCCGCCATCATCCTGATGATCTCCTTCGTCGGCTTTTCTGCCTTCGCACTGCAATCGGGTGTGACCCGAACCGAGGCCATGGTCATGACAGCCGCCGTATGGGCGCTGCCGGCGAAGATGATCCTCATCGGTACCATGACCAGCGGCGCCAACCTGCTGGCGATCTTTCTCGCGGTTTCGCTCTCTTCAGTGCGCATGATGCCAATGGTTGCTTCGCTGGTGCCGGAGATGCGGACTGAACGGACGCCGACCTGGCTCATGCTCCTTCTGTCGCACTTCATAGCGATCACCGCCTGGGTTTTCGCGATGGGGAGCTTCAAGACCGTGCCCCGGGAAGCGCGTGCGGCCTATTTCGCCGGGTTCGGGATCACGCTGGTCACGGTCAACACCATTCTCGTCGGCGTCTGCTACGGGCTTGTGGCGAGCTTCCCGCCTGTTGTCGCAGGTTTGCTCTTCTTCTTGACGCCGGTCTATTTCACCGCCTCGATATGGGCGACCGGACGCCAGTCCGTGGTCAAGGTCGCCTTTCTGGTCGGTGTCGTTTCCGGGCCGCTTCTGGCTGTCGTCGCTCCCGGTTTTGACATCCTGATCGCCGGTCTTGGCGGCGGAACACTCGCCTATCTCTTCGATCGCTACGTCATTCGCCGCGGAACGTCCGCGCAAGCTGATGTCCTGCCTGAAGCCCAGCAGACGGAGGACGTGCTATGATTGAGGACTATTGGCCCTATGTCGTGATCATCGTCGCCGGCTGGTTGGCAACCGATATGTGGCGTTGGCTCGGCGTCATCGCTGGCAATCGACTGAAAGAGGGCTCGGAGGCGCTCAATTGGGTGAGGGCGGTTGCCACGGCCCTCGTGATGGCGGTAACGGCGAAGCTTGTGGTTTTCCCGACCGGCGCGCTGGAAGGGTCGCCCCTGTGGCTGAGGCTTCTGGCGGCAGGCATGGGCTTTGCAGTCTTCCTGCTGGCCGGCCAGCGCGTCATCGTAGGGGTCTTGGTGCCGCTTGCCATTCTCGGTGCCGGGCTGCTCTGGCTCTGACATCATGTCATCTCACAGAGCCGTGTAATCGCTGGCATTGCCACATTTCGCTTCCCAGATCGGATGTCCGACCAACTAGAATGTCAAAGGTAGTACGCTTCCGAAAGCTGAAGCACGGTGACCCGCCTCGTTTCAAGGTCTTGCCGGATGACCTGCGGAAGGCGGGGTACCGTCATGACGGCTGGATCCCCACGGGATCATTTTCCGTCATGGTCCTTGCTCTGATCGGTATTGCCGCCCTCCTGGCGGTTGGCAGCTCCATTGGCTGATCGCACGAGAGAGAGCGGGCTGGCGATCGCCTCAGAGCGCCGCCCTGATCTTCTCGGCCTGTGCCTTCAGCATTTCGACATCAGCCATGCCGCCTGCATGCGGCTTCAGCGGCACGCCGTCATGGCGCGGGATGACGTGGAAATGCAGGTGGAACACGGTCTGCCCGGCAGCCGGCTCGTTGAACTGGGCGACAAAGACGCCGTCCGCGTCGAAGGCTTCCTTGGCGGCATTGGCGAGCTTCTGCACAACCGGCATCAGTTTGGAAAGCACGGCTGGATCGGCATCCAGCAGATTGCGCGAGCCCGTTTTCGGGATGACCAGCAGATGGCCCGGCGCCTGAGGCATGACGTCCATGAAAGCAAGCGTATCCTCGTCCTCGTAAAGCTTCACCGACGGAATGTCGCCGGCCAGGATCTTGGCGAAGATGTTGTTCGGATCATAGGCGGTCATGCTTGTCTCCTCGATTTGCCTTGCCACTTAACGGCAAGCCGTACTGCGCTTCAAGTCGGTGCGACACTCTCTCAACCGTCGAATTCCTCGCCTTCTCGCGGCTGACGCTCGCCCTTGCGGAAAGGCGTGTGCTCGCCGAGATATTCGCCAGCCTGCGCCACTTCTCGCCGCTCGTGCTCAAGATAATCGGCAACAGCCCGGCGCAGGCCGGGATGGGTGATGTAGTGCGCGGAATGGGTGGTGACGGGTTCGTAGCCGCGCGCCAGCTTATGCTCACCCTGCGCGCCGGCCTCGACCCGAGCAAGGCCCTTCTCGAGCGCAAAATCGATGGCCTGGTGGTAGCAGACCTCAAAATGCAGGAAGGGATGGTCTTCAACGCAGCCCCAGTGACGGCCATACAGCGCATCCGCGCCGATGAAGTTGATCGCACCGGCGACGTAGCGTCCATTGCGTTTTGCCATGACGAGCAGAATGTCATCGGCCATACGTTCGCCGACCAGCGAGTAGAAGAGGCGTGTGAGATAGGGGCGACCCCATTTGCGGCTGCCGGTGTCGATATAGAAATGGAAGAACTGATCCCAGATATCTTCTGTCAGATCACGTCCTGTCAGCCAGTCGACGGTCAGTCCGTTTTCCAGGGCCTGCCGGCGTTCCTTGCGCAAGTTTTTTCGCTTCGACGAGGAGAGCTCAGCCAGAAAGGCCTCGTGGTTGGGGTAGCCGCGATTGATGAAATGAAACTGCTGGTCCGTCCGATGCAGGAAGCCGGCTTCCGTTAGGGAAGGGATTTCACCTTGCGGCAGGAAGGTTACGTGCGCCGAGGAGGTGCCGAGTTCCTGCGCCACTTGCTGCAGACCTTGGGCCAGTAGCGCACGGACTCGCGCAACGTCTTCACCCCCGCGCACAAGCAGGCGCGGTCCGGTGGCTGGGGTGAATGGGATCGAGGCCTGGAGCTTGGGGTAATAGCGGCCACCAGCCCGTTGAAATGCGTCGGCCCAGCCATGGTCGAAAACGTATTCGCCCTGGCTGTGGCTCTTGAGGTAGCAGACGATGGCCCCGATCAGCCGTCCCCGCTCTTCCAGGAGCAGGTGGTGGCCCATCCATCCGGTCTCAGCGGTGGCCGAACCGGAGTCTTCAAGCGCCGAGAGGAAGGCATGCGACGAGAAGGGATTGTAGCCGGGGCCTGAGCGGTAGGTTCCGGAGAGAAGACCCCATTCGCTTGACGGGATCTCCTCAAAAGAACGCACTACGCGGATCGTCACCTCGTCTGCCATGGATCTCCTGTCAGGCGATCGCCGGCGACTGGCGCGGGTCGAAGCCTTCGAATGTCATCTGGTCTGCATATTTATAGGTCTGTGCCCGCATGATTTCATCCCTGACGGTCCAGGTGATCACTGGTGTGCCGTTCTCACGCAGGCCCATGACGAAATCATTGGGCAGATGCGCGACGCAGTAGGAGGTAAAGTCCAGACCGAGATCCATGGCTTCACGATGAGCGGCAAGATTGTCCGGCTTGACGCCTTCGGCCGTAAGACCAACCGGCCACGGGCATTCGGCAACTTTCAGCGCACGCAGGAGGTGGAAGTCGAAGCTCATCAGTGCGACCTTGCCCTCGTATCCCTCGAGCACTTCGAGGACGGCTTCCACGAAGCCATCATCCTGTTCGGCGTCGATGCCCTTGAGTTCGATGACCAGCGGCACCTGGCCCTTGACCAGATCGAGCATCTGGCGAAGCGTCGGGATCTTGTCGGCGGTGCCGCCGATCGACAGCATCCGCAACTCGCCCGCGGTGCGCTCCCGAACCTCTCCGGCGATGTTGCACAGACGTTGCAGGTCATGATCGTGGAAGACCATAGGCACGCTGTCGGATGAGAGCTGGATGTCACATTCGATGGCAAAGCCTGCGTCAATGGCCCGGCTGAAGGCCGAAAGCGTGTTCTCCCAGACCTGCCGGTTCATGTCGTGATAGCCGCGATGGGCGACGGGCAGCTCCTTGATCCAGTCGACTTGGCTCACAGGGCAATCTCCAGGATCGCATCGATTTCGACGGCCGCATTGAGCGGCAGCGAAGCCATGCCGACGGCAGCGCGGGCATGCTTGCCGGCTTCCCCAAGTACATTGGCTATTAGATTGGATGCGCCGTTGATGACCAGATGCTGCTCGACGAAGCCCGGAGCGGAGGCCACGAAGCCGTTGAGCTTGACGACCCGGGTGATGCGCGACAGGTCGCCGTCGAGGGCCGCCTTGGCCTGCGCCAGGATGTTGATGGCGCAGAGTTCCGCCGCTCGCTGAGCCTCAGGCAGCGCGACATCGCCGCCGACCAGACCGATCACCGCCACTTTTCCGCCTTCAATCGGCAGCTGGCCGGAGAGAAACAGCAGGTTTCCGCTGATCACATAGGGCACGTAATTGGCGGCGGGTGCTGCTGCTTGCGGCAGCGTGATGCCCAGCGTCGCAAGGCGGCCGTCGATTGTGTCGGACATGGTCGATTCCCAGTCTGTTGATAAAAGTTGAGAAAGTTGTGGCGACGAAAAGCATGTCTCGCTTTTGCCGGATGTGTTCTTATAACATCGGTGACGAGTACAACAGGAGGGTGTCGATGTTTCCTTTGCGAATGGCGTGCCGTGCGACGCTGGCCCTCTCTGCTGTGGGCCTCGGTGGTCAGGCTGCGTCCGCAGCCCCCGTCGGCCTTGTTCCGCATCGCGCTGTCTATGAAATTGTGCTGAAGGAAGCATCCGACCGCTCTGGTATCGAATCCGTCCGTGGCCGAATGGTTTATGAATTCAGCGGCTCCGCCTGCAAAGGTTTCAATACCCAGTTTCGTTTCGTCACTCGCATCGACGTGGGCGAGGGGGTGCGCGTCACGGACCAGCGTTCGACCACCTTTGAGGATGTTGCTGCCGGAAAATTTCGCTTCGAGAACAAGTCCTTCACCGATGATCAGCTCGACAAGGATGTGAGCGGAGCGGCGGCAGAGGCCGGTGGCAAGGTCAAGATCGAGCTGACCGGTCCCGACAGGCGTGATCTTGAATTGGCGGAAAGCCGCTTTCCGGCCGAGCATATGCTCGAAGTGATCGCCCGTGCCCGCAAGGGGGAACGCGTCTTTGAATCTCGGATCTTCGATGGATCGGAAGACGGTGACCAGACCTTCCTCACCACCACGATCGTCGGTGGCCCGCAGAAGCCAATCAAGACAGACCCGGAAACCAAGGTGCTTGCGGCGCTCGGGAGCCAGGATTACTGGCCGGTTTCAATCGCCTATTTCGATGAAAAATCGAGGGGCGACCAGGAGCCGATCTACAGCCAGTCTTTCAAGCTGTATGAAAACGGTGTGACGCGGGACTTGACGCTCGACTATGGCGACTTTGTTCTGGCAGGCAAGCTCACCAAGCTTGAAGTGCTTGGCAAGCCCGACAGCGGCTGCCAGTAAACGGCCTTTCGGCTGTAAAATCGGCGTTTCCGCCCTTGATTTTTACCCGACGCCCCTGTATGGCCGGCGTCATTCCACACGCAAGGCTTGGGATCGACAGGGAGAAATCCTGCCGCTTCCGCCCGGTGGCAGTCCGAAAGGACTGCTGTTTGCTTTGCGGGGGTTCAACCGGAAAAGGAGAAAAAGGCATGGCATTGCCTGATTTTAGCATGCGTCAGCTTCTGGAAGCTGGCGTTCACTTCGGTCACCAGACGCACCGCTGGAACCCGAAGATGAAGCCGTACATCTTCGGCGATCGTAACAACATCCACATCATCGACCTGGCTCAGACCGTTCCGATGCTGTCGCGCGCCCTGCAGGTCGTGTCCGACACCGTTGCTCGTGGCGGCCGCGTTCTCTTCGTTGGCACCAAGCGTCAGGCTTCGGAAATCATCGCTGATTCCGCCAAGCGTTCGGCCCAGTATTACGTCAACTCCCGCTGGCTCGGCGGCATGATGACCAACTGGAAGACGATTTCGAACTCGATCGCCCGTCTGCGCAAGCTCGACGAGATCCTGGCTTCGGAAGCATCCGGCTACTCCAAGAAGGAGCGCCTGAACCTTGAGCGCGAGCGCGAGAAGCTTGAAAAGGCTCTCGGCGGTATCCGCGACATGGGCGGCACCCCGGACCTGATGTTCATCATCGACACCAACAAGGAAAAGATCGCGATCGACGAAGCCAAGCGCCTCGGCATCCCGGTTGTTGCTGTCATCGACTCGAACTGCGATCCGGACCTCATCGACTACCCGATCCCGGGTAACGACGACGCTTCGCGCGCCATTTCGCTCTACTGCGACCTGATCTCGCGCGCTGCCATTGATGGTATCGCTCGCCAGCAGGGCGCTTCGGGTCGTGACATCGGCGCTTCTGCCGAAGCTCCGATCGAGCCGGCTCTCGAGACCGAAGCCGAAGCTTAATCGCGCTTGTTGCGGCGGTGTTCCGCCGCGCTTCCCGTCAAGGGAACGGCCGCCTGTACGCTCGCCCGAGCAACAGGCGGCCTCCGTTCTTCCGGATGCTATTCGCGTCATGCGAGAAGGCGCCCAAGACGGCCGATTGTTTCCGTGGTGACCTGCTTCATCACGTTGTCACACATCCGGGTACATTTCGTCCCCAACACAGCGGTCTTCCGTTTTCAACAAGACGGATCGATCGCCTGAACAGACAAGAGGCACACAATGGCTGAAATCACTGCAGCACTGGTAAAGGAACTGCGCGAAAAGTCCGGCGCAGGCATGATGGATTGCAAGAAGGCTCTCACCGAAAACAACGGTGACATCGAAGCCGCCATCGACTGGCTGCGCGCCAAGGGTATCGCCAAGGCCGACAAGAAGTCCGGCCGTACGGCTGCTGAAGGCCTGATCGGCATCAACGGCGCCGGCACCTCGGCCGTTGTCGTTGAAGTCAACTCGGAAACCGACTTCGTTGCCCGTAATGACGCCTTCCAGGATCTGGTCCGTGGCGTAGCTGCCGTCGCCATCACCACCGACGGTTCCGTCGACGCGATCGGCGCTGCCACCTATCCGGCCAGCGGCAAGACGGTGACCGACACGATCAAGGACGCCATCGCCCACATCGGCGAGAACATGACGCTGCGCCGTGCCGTCAAGCTCTCGGTTGAGGACGGTGTCGTTGCCACCTACGTGCACAATGCCGTCGCCGATGGACTTGGCAAGCTCGGCGTTCTCGTCGCCCTGAAGTCGACCGGCAACAAGGACGTTCTGGCTGCCATCGGTCGTCAGGTCGCCATGCACGTTGCCGCAACCAACCCGCTCGCCATCCGTTCGGAAGAAGTCGATGCTGAGGTCGCCGAGCGCGAGCGCAACGTCTTCATCGAGCAGTCCCGCGCCTCCGGCAAGCCGGACGCCATCATCGAAAAGATGGTTGAGGGCCGCATGCGCAAGTTCTTCGAGGAAGTCGCGCTTCTCTCGCAGGCTTTCGTCATCAACCCGGACCAGACCGTGGGCGACGCCATCAAGGCTGCCGAAAAGGAAGCCGGCGCTCCGATCGAAGTCACCGGCATGGCTCGCCTGCTGCTCGGCGAAGGCATCGAGAAGGAAGAATCCGACTTCGCGGCTGAAGTTGCCGCCGCCGCCAAGGGCTGATTGCAGTTACCCTTCTTCGAGGGAAAACATCGGGCATCGCGTGACAACGCGGTGCCCTTCGTGTATCCGGCTCAGAATTGATTTCGGGAGTATTCATGTCAGCCAAGCCATTGTTCAAGCGCGTCCTCCTCAAGGCTTCAGGCGAAGCCCTCATGGGTAGTCAGGGATTCGGGATCGATGTGGCAGTGGCCGACCGGATCGCCGGAGATATTGCCGAGGCCCGGCGCATGGGTGTCGAAGTTGGCGTCGTGGTCGGCGGGGGTAATATTTTCCGTGGCGTCGCCGTTGCCTCCAAGGGCGGCGACCGCGTGACAGGCGACCACATGGGTATGCTGGCAACGGTCATCAATGCGCTCGCTCTTGCCACTTCGCTTCGCAAGCTCGACATCGACACCGTCGTCCTTTCCGCTATCGCCATGCCGGAAATCTGCGAGAGCTTCTCGCAGCGCGCAGCTCTTCATCATTTGGCCCAAGGCAGGGTGGTGATCTTCGCCGGTGGTACCGGCAACCCGTTCTTCACCACCGATTCTGCCGCCGCATTGCGCGCGGCGGAAATCGGCGCTCAGGCAATCTTCAAGGGGACACAGGTCGACGGCATCTATTCGGCTGACCCGAAGAAGGACCCGGCTGCAACCCGTTTCGACAGCTTGACGCATGACGAAGTCCTGCAGAAGGGTCTCGCCGTCATGGACGTCGCCGCCGTTGCGCTTGCCCGGGAAAACCACATCCCGATCATCGTCTTCTCGATTCACGAGAAGGGCGGATTTGGTGAAATCCTGTCCGGCGCCGGCCGCATGACGATCGTCACAGACAACTGATCACACGCAATGGCGGCCACTCGTACGATGCCGCCGACTGACAGAGCAATGGGAGAACCATGATGACCGCAGGGGTTGATCTCAACGACATCAAGCGCCGCATGGACGGTGCCATCAATTCATTCAAGAACGATATCGCATCGCTGCGGACGGGCCGCGCCTCGGCCAACGTACTGGATCCGGTGGTCGTGGAAGCCTATGGCTCCCGCGTGCCGTTGAACCAGGTGGCCAACGTGACCGTTCCCGAGCCTCGCATGCTGGGTGTGTCCATCTGGGACAAGTCCATGGTCGGCGCTGTCGACCGCGCAATTCGCGAAGCGAATTTGGGCCTCAACCCGATCGTTGACGGCCAGAATCTCCGGATTCCGCTGCCAGAGCTGAACGAAGAGCGCCGCAAGTCACTCGTCAAGGTCGCGCATGATTATGCTGAGAAGGCCAAGGTCGCCATTCGGCATGTCCGCCGCGATGGCATGGACAGCCTGAAGAAGGCCGAAAAGGATGGTTCGATCAGCCAGGACGACAGCCGTTCCCTCTCCGAGAAGGTGCAGAAGATGACTGACGAGACGATTGTCGACGTCGACCGCTTGCTCGTCGAGAAGGAAAAGGAAATCATGCAGGTGTAAGCGAGAGTCGTTGTACATCGTTCTCTCTGAGCCGCGCGGATCCTCACCCATGTCGACAGTTGAACATTGCATCGTCCCACAGCATGTTGCGATCATCATGGATGGCAACGGGCGCTGGGCCAATGCACGCGGCCTGCCGCGAACCTTCGGTCATCGCAAGGGTGTCGAGGCTGTGCGCGATACAGTTAAGGCGGCTGGCGAAGCCGGTGTCGCCTTCCTCACCCTGTTTGCATTCTCCTCGGAGAACTGGCGGCGGCCCGAGGCCGAGGTCAACGAACTCTTTGGCTTGCTGAAGGCCTTCATTCGCCGAGATCTGGCGGATCTACACCGGGCGGGTGTCCGCATTCGTGTGATCGGAGATCGCATGAACCTCCGCGACGACATTCGCTCGCTCCTGCTCGAGGCGGAAGAAACAACGGCTGCCAATACCGGCATGACGCTCGTGATCGCCTTCAACTACGGCTCGCGTGACGAGATCGCGCGCGCAGCTGCCCGTCTGGCTGCCGAGGT
>OGCL01000944.1_pt1 | contig 27432 bp, 22 predicted proteins | sample 1570041 | NCBI WGS metagenome assembly OGCL01 (sample SAMN06266162, study PRJEB24511) | hot springs metagenome | isolation source: Hot spring water | place: South Africa: Limpopo | collected 2015-06-22 | reverse complement strand
CGACGACTTCGTTGTTCAGCGCGTTCATCGCTTCCGGGCGATTGATGCGGATCAGGCCCACTTTGCCGTGGACTTCGTTGAGGACGACGTTGCTCATGCTGTTCTCCAGGTTCGTTATCGTTGTGTCCGCACGTACGGCAGTCGCACGGCGGAGCCGACATATTAGCGATAGCGGTCGCGCCGGCCTAGTGGCGGCCGGCGTTCCCTGCCTGGATTGCGCCGTTCAGCGCATGAAGCGGAAGTAGCCGATCAGTTCGCGCAGGCGGCTGGCGGTTTGCTTCATGTCCTCGCTGCGCGCGCCGACTTCCTGGATGGTGCGCGAGGTCTGGTTGACGCCGCTGACGATGTCCTCCATCCGGATGGCGATCTCGTTGCCGGCGGCGGATTGCTGCCGGGTGCCGTGGGCAATGTGCTGGGCCAGCTCCTGCACCTTGCCGCCCTGGGTGGCAACCGCGTCGAGACCGTCGCGGGCCGAGCCGGCGGCGGCGTTAGCGTCGCCGACATGATCGGCGGCGTCGCTCATGGTCGCGATGGCGGACTGCGTGCTGCTCTGGATGCGGCGGATGCTGGCTGCGATCTCGCCAGTCTGCTTGCTTGAGTTCTCGGCCAGTTTGCGGACCTCGTCGGCAACCACGGCGAAACCACGGCCGGCTTCGCCGGCTCGGGCGGCCTCGATGGCGGCATTGAGCGCCAGCAGGTTGGTCTGGTCGGCGATCTCGCGGATGACCTGGCTGACCCGTTCGATGGCCGAGATCGAGTGGAACAGTTCATCCATCGTGCTGCCGGCCGAGCGGACGGTGGTGACCACGTTGTCCGATGCCTCCTGGCTCTGCTCCATGCGTTGCGAGGCGGCGGCCAGCAATTCGTGCGAGGCGAGGACGGCGGCGGAAGCCTGCTGGGCGTCGTCGGCGATCTCGTTGACCGAGGTCACCAGTTGCTCGACGGCAGCGGCAATGCTGCTGGCGGCGGCCGACTGGGCGGCGGTCGAGCGGCGTGTCTCGTCGATTTCCCGGGTCAGCGCTTCAGCGTCGCCGGTGACATTGGTGCTGGCCTCGGCAATTTCCGCCATCATCGCCTTCAGGTGGGTCTGCATCGTCACCAGGGCATCGTTCAGGCGGCCCAGTTCATCGACCCGGTGCAAGGGAATCTCGTCGGTCAGGTCGCCCTGGGCGATGTGCTGCAGGCGCCCGGTGATCCGGTGGATGATGGTCATCAGGCTACCCTGGAGCAACATCAGCGCAATGCCCGCGCCGATGCCGAGCAGGCTGAACAGGCTGGCCAGCCAATTGGTCATGCCGGTGCTCAGGCCGAGTTCGCCGGTGAAGGCCTGCAGGCCGGCGCCGAGCACCTGGACGACGATCATCCCGATGACCAGCGCGCTCAGTTTGGTCTTCAAGGAAATGCGCGCCCAGGCCGAAGCCTTTGGTGTCTTTGCCTGGCTGGCGGCGAGCTTGCCGTACAGTGCTTCGGCATCGTTGATCTGCTGCCGCGTCGGCTTGGTCCGCACCGACATGTAGCCGATCTTGCGGTTGTCCTTGAGCACCGGCACGATCAGCGCATCGACCCAGTAGTAGTCGCCGTTCTTGCAGCGGTTCTTGACCAGGCCGCGCCACGGCCGGTCGGCCTTGATCGTTTCCCAGGCCCAGGCGAATGCCGCCGGCGGCATGCCGGGATGGCGGACGATGTTGTGGCTGCTGCCGATCAGCTCCTCGCGCGAGAAGCCGCTGATTTCGACGAAGGTATCGTCGGCGTAGGTGATGACGCCTTTCAGGTCGGTGCGCGAAACGATGTACTTCCCGTCCGGGAAGGGTTGTTCAACGTTCGTCACCGGCGAGTTGATCTTCATTCCCGATCCCCTTTATCGGTTTGATGACGGTTCTCATTTCCGGAGAAACTCCCTGCCGCCATTCTAGGCAAAACCCTAGAGGTATAGAAGAAGTTTCTATGACTTTCGGCATATGATGATTCGCTAATGGATTGGCCGGACTGACCAATGTCCGGCGGGCGACAATCTGTCGCCGCCGACTCCTGTTATCTTTCGCATCAACGAAAAAAATACAGGAGACAAGATGAGCTACGCCATCGACACCACCCCGTTGTGGTCCCCGAATCCCGCCACCGTTGGCGATACGCGCATGGCGCAGTTCATGCAGGCGACCGGTTACGGGCGCTACGCCGATCTGTGGCAATGGTCGGTCGACCGGCCCGAGGAATTCTGGCCGCAGGTCTGGCGTTTCTGCGGCGCCATCGGCGAGCGCGGCGAGACGGTGCTTGAGGATGGCGGCAGGATGCCCGGCGCGCGCTGGTTCCCGCAGGCCCGTCTGAACTACGCTGAAAACCTGCTGCGCCACGACGATGACGGCGAGGCGCTGGTGTTCTGGGGCGAGGACAAAGTCAAGCGGCGCATGAGTCGGCGCGAACTGCGGCGCGAAGTCGCGCGCTTCCAGCGCTTCCTGGTCGAGGCCGGGGTCGGCGAAGGCGACCGCGTCGCCGGTTACCTGCCCAACCTGCCGGAGACGCTGGTCGCCATGCTGGCGACGACGGCACTCGGTGCGATCTGGTCGTCGGCGTCGCCGGATTTCGGCGTCCAGGGCGTGCTCGACCGTTTCGGCCAGATCGAACCCAAGGTGCTGGTCTGCGTCGATGGCTACTGGTACAACGGCAAGCCGGTCGATTGCCTGGCCAAGAATGCCGACGTGGTGGCGCAGATGCCGTCGCTGCTGAAAACCGTGGTCGTGCCCTACCTGGCCGAGGCACCGGAAATCGGCGGCATTGCCAATGCCCTCAACTGGTCGGCGCTGCCGGCGGCCGATGCCGGCGCGTCGCCGGCCTTCCGTCGCGTCGCCTTCGATCATCCGCTGTTCATCATGTTCTCCAGCGGCACCACCGGCGTGCCCAAGTGCATCGTCCATTGCCACGGCGGCGTGCTGCTGCAGCACCTCAAGGAGCATGTGCTGCACAGCGACGTGCGTTCGGGCGACCGCCTGTTCTACTTCACCACCTGCGGCTGGATGATGTGGAACTGGCTGGTTTCCGGCCTCGCTGCCGGCGCCACGCTGCTGCTCTACGACGGCTCGCCGTTTGCCGCCGCTAGCACGGTGCTGTTCGACTACGCCGAGGCCGAGCGCATGACTCACTTCGGCACCTCGGCCAAGTTCATCGACGCCGCCGCCAAGGCCGGGCTGACGCCGGGCAAGACACATGACCTGGCCGCCCTGCGCGCCATGTTCTCGACCGGCAGCCCGCTGTCGCCGGAAGGCTTCGACTGGGTCTACCGCGAGGTCAAAGCCGACCTGCTGCTGGCGTCGATTTCCGGCGGCACCGACATCATTTCCTGCTTCGTCCTCGGCAACCCGGTGCTGCCGGTCTATCGCGGCGAAATCCAGTGCCGCGGGCTGGGCATGGCGGTCGAGGTGTTCGACGAGGAAGGCCGGCCCGTGCGCGGCGAGAAGGGCGAACTGGTCTGCGTCCGTCCGTTCCCGGTGATGCCGGTCGGCTTCTGGAACGATGCCGACGGCAGCAAATATCGCGCTGCCTATTTCGAACGCTTCGACAACGTCTGGTGCCACGGCGACTTTTCCGAGCTGACCGCGCACGACGGCATGATCATCTACGGCCGTTCGGACGCGACGCTCAATCCGGGCGGGGTGCGCATCGGTACGGCCGAGATCTACCGCCAGGTCGAGCAGTTGCCGGAAGTGCTGGAGTCGCTGGTGATCGGCCAGGATTGGCCGCCGGGACGCAACGACGACGTGCGTGTCGTGCTCTTCGTCAAACTGGCCGAGGGGGCGGTGCTCGATACGGCGCTGGTGGCGCGCATCAAGCAGCAGATCCGCGCCAACACGACACCGCGGCATGTGCCCGCCAAGGTTGTCCAGGTGGCCGACATTCCGCGTACCAAGTCGGGCAAGATCGTCGAACTGGCCGTGCGCAACGTGGTGCACGAGCGGCCGGTGAAAAACGTCGAGGCGTTGGCTAATCCGGAAGCGCTGGATTGCTTCCGCGCCCGCCCCGAACTCGCCGACTAGCCGGTAGGCGCCATTTTCCCGCCGGTACCTCGATCCAGCGATGGAAGACGAGGCCGGCGTAAAGGCAGCTGACCCAGGTGAACAGCATCCATCAGGCAACCGCCGCCGGGTCATCGGCCGGGTGGGCGGCGAACAGGGCGTTGATCAGCAGCAGTACCGGGAAATGGATCAGGAAGACCGAGTAGGAAATGCGCCCGAGGAAGTCGGTGATCCGGCTACCCGGCCACTGCTCGCGCCAGCCCGACAACCGGACAAAGCCGAGCAGCATGGCGGTAGCCAGGGCAATCGCGATGCGCGGGCGGAAATCGACGAGCAGCGCAGTCGCGGCGACGGCGGCTGCGAGCAGCAGCCAGCCTAGCGTGCCACGGCGCGTCGACGCCCACCAGGCAGCGGCGCCCAGCCCGTAGGCACCGAAGAAATAGATCGCCCAGTTGTCGAGGCTGCTGTCGCGGTTGAACCAGAACAGCGAGACGGTGGCCAGGCCGAATGCCGCCAGCCAGGCAAGGGTCGCCGTGCGGCCCAGCCAGAGCAGCAAGGCCAGCAGGGCGAACAACTGGAAGTCGATGGCGACGTACCAGACGCCCGCCGACAGGGATTCGCTGCCGAGCACGCCATGCAGCAGCAGCGCATGCGCCAGCCACTGGCCCGGGGTGGCGAGTTCGGGAATCGCCGGGTCGTCGAGCCACAGGTCGGCCAGTACCGAGGTGGCAACGGCGAGGCTGATCGCCGCGACGAAGGGCAGCACCAGGCGCAGGTAGCGCCGGCCGATCAGCGGCAGCGGATTGTCGGCCAGCGCGCCGCCGGTCGGCGACAGGCTGCGGGCGGCCAGAAAACCGCCGATGACGAGGAAAACCTGCACGGCCATCCGCCCGTAGTCGACCAGCCACTCGGCGAGATCCGGAAACGCGGTGGCGACGGCCAGCGACAGCGGCCCGTAGAGCGCGAGGTGGTGAAGCAGGATGATCTGCGAAGCGACGCCCTTGAGGGCGTCGATCAGCGGCATGCGGGCGGCGTTGGCCATGGCGGCGTACGCGCCCGATAGGCGCGCGGATTACTGGCGATTCAGAAGTAACGCGCGACGAAGGAATCGGTGTACCGCTCGGGCAAATCAATCCATACCCGGTGGCCGCTGCCCGGTGCGACGCTGACCGGCTGACCGTCGGCGTTTTCCATGCGGCCGATGGTGGCGTTCAGGTTACCTTGCGGATGCACGCATTCGATGCGGTCGCCCAGCGCGAAGCGATTCTTGACCTCGATCTGCATCAGGCCGCGCGCCGCGTCGAAGGCGACGGCGTCGCCGACGTACTGGCTCTTGTCCGATTCGGAATGGCCGCGCAGGTAGTTCTGGTAGTCGGCGTCGTGGTGGCGCTGGTAGAAGCCGTCGGTGTAGCCGCGGCTGGCCAGGTTTTCCAGTTCGCCGAGCAGGCGCGGGTCGAACGGGCGGCCGGCGACGGCGTCGTCGATGGCCTGGCGGTAGGCCTGGCAGGTGCGGGCGACGTAGTAGGGGCTCTTGGTGCGGCCCTCGATCTTCAGCGAATCGACGCCGATTTCGGTCAGTCGGTGCACGTGCTCGATGGCGCGCAGGTCCTTCGAGTTCATGATGTAGGTGCCGTGCTCGTCTTCCTCGATCGGCATCAGTTCACCGGGGCGCTGGCGTTCTTCGAGCAGGATTTCCTGCTCCGGGCTGCTGTAGAAGTTGACCGGCTGGCCGGGGGGCAGGGGGGCGCCGTCGGACGTCGACACCTTGTAGTCCCAGCGGCAGGAATTGGTGCAGGTACCCTGGTTCGGGTCGCGGTGGTTGAAGTAGCCGGACAGCAGGCAACGGCCGGAGTAGGCGATGCACAGCGCGCCATGGACGAAGACTTCAAGCTCGATGTCCGGGCATTGCTGGCGGATTTCGGCGACTTCGTCGAGCGATAGTTCGCGCGACAGGATGACCCGGCTGACGCCCACCTTCTGCCAGAAGCGCACCGCTGCCCAGTTCACGGTGTTCGACTGCACCGACAGGTGGATCACCTGTTCCGGCCATTGCGTGCGCACCATGTCGATCAGGCCGGGGTCGGACATGATCAGCGCGTCCGGCTTGAGTGCGACGACCGGCGCCATGTCGTCGAGGTAGGTCTTGAGCTTGGCGTTGTGCGGGAAGATGTTGCTGACGACGAAAAACTGCTTGCCGGCGGCGTGTGCCTCGGCAATCGCGCCGCCGAGTTTTTCCAGGTCGCCGAACTCGTTGTTGCGCACGCGCAGGCTGTAGCGCGGCTGGCCGGCGTAGATGGCGTCGGCGCCGAAGGCGAAGGCGGTGCGCATCATGTCGAGCGAACCGGCAGGGGCGAGGAGTTCGGGCGCCTTGCGCATAGTAGAATCCAGCAAAAACCGAGAATTGTAGAGACTATGTCCGAAGAAATCCTGATCAATTTCACGCCGCAGGAGACTCGCGTTGCCGTCATGCAACAAGGGGTTGTCCAGGAGCTGCACATCGAGCGCACCGCCAGCCGCGGTCTGGTCGGCAACGTCTATCTCGGACGCATCGTCCGCATCCTGCCCGGCATGCAGTCGGCCTTCGTCGATGTCGGGCTGGAACGTACAGCCTTCCTCCACGTCGCCGACATCTGGCAGCCGCGCGAAACGGCGCAGGAACGGCCGATCGAGAAAATTCTCGCGGAAGGCCAGAGCATCGTCGTCCAGGTCGTCAAGGACCCGATCGGGACCAAGGGCGCCCGCCTGTCCACGCAGATTTCCATTGCCGGCCGCATGCTGGTGCACCTGCCGCAGGAGAAGCATATCGGCATCTCGCAGCGCATCGAGGCCGAAGCCGAGCGCGAGATGCTGCGCGAGAAGATCACCCGTCTGGTGCCGGCCGACGAGCCGGGTGGCTTCATCGTCCGGACCATGGCCGAAAACGCCAGCGACGCCGAGTTCGCCACCGACATCGCCTACCTGCGCAAGACCTGGGCCGACATCCGCGACAAGGCGCGCACCAGCGCCCCGCCCAGCCTGCTCTACCAGGAGCTGTCGCTCGGTCAGCGCGTGCTGCGCGATTTCGTCAATCCGGAAACCTCGCGCATCGTCATCGACTCGCGGGAAAATTTCCAGAAACTCAGCGCCTTCGCCCAGGAATACACGCCGGCGGTCGAGTCCATGCTCGAGCATTACACCGGCCTGCGGCCGCTGTTCGACCTGCACGGCGTCGAGGACGAAATCCAGAAGGCGCTGGCCCGCCGCGTTGACCTCAAGTCCGGCGGCTACCTGATCATCGACCAGACCGAGGCGATGACCACCATCGACGTCAATACCGGCGGTTTCGTCGGCGTGCGCAACTTCGACGACACCATCTTCAAGACCAACCTCGAGGCGGCGGTCACCATCGCCCGCCAGCTGCGTCTGCGGAACCTTGGCGGCATCATCATTGTCGATTTCATCGACATGGAGAACGAGGAGCACAAGAAGGCGGTGCTGGAAGAATTCAACAAGGCGCTGTCGCGCGACCATACGCGGCTGACGGTCAATGGCTTCACCCAGTTGGGGCTGGTCGAGATGACCCGCAAACGTACCCGCGAATCGCTGGCGCACGTGCTGTGCGAACCCTGCCCGACCTGCGACGGTCGCGGCGAGGTCAAGACGGCGCGTACCGTGGCCTACGAAATCCTCCGCGAACTGCTGCGCGAGGCGCGCCAGTTCAATGCCCGCGAGTACCGCATCCTGGCCGGCCCGGCGGTGGTCGACCTGTTCCTCGACGAAGAGTCGCAGGCGCTGGCGATGCTCTCCGACTTCATCGGCAAATCGGTTTCCCTGCAGTCCGAACCCAGTTATTCACCGGAGCAGTACGACATCGTTCTGATGTAAACACCCACCGAGGAGACAAACATGGACAACAAGGCAGAATTCGACAGCCTGGTACCCCCGCAACATTTCAACCGCCGCAGCTTCCTGGTCACCAGCCTGGGCGCCGGTTTCGCCCTGGCGACGCTGCCGGTCGCCGCGCAGACGGCGATTCACACCGATGCCGCGGGCCTGATCGAAGGCGAGGTCAAGGTGCCGGTGCACGACGGCGAGATGGTCGCCTACCGCGCCGCACCGGCCGGTCTGGCCAAGCCGCCGGTGGTGCTGCTGATCTCGGAAATCTTCGGCGTCCATGAATACATCCGCGACACCGCCCGCCGCCTGGCCAAACTCGGCTATTTCGTCATTGCCCCGGAACTGTTCGCCCGTCAGGGCGATCCGCGCAAGATCGAGAGCGTCGCCGAAATCATCGAGAAGATCAGCGGCCGTACGCCGGACGCGCTGGTCATGAAGGATCTCGACGCCAGCGTCGCCTGGGCGGCAAAGCAGGGGGCCGATACCGCTCGTCTGGCGATCACCGGTTTCTGCTGGGGCGGCCGCATCACCTGGCTGTACAGCGCCCATAATCCCGGTGTCAAGGCCGGGGTGGCGTGGTACGGCCGCTTGGTCGGCACGGTCAACGAATTCACGCCGCGTCATCCGACCGATCTGGTCGGCGAACTCAAGGCCCCGGTGCTCGGCCTCTACGGTGGTGTCGACACCGGCATCCCGATCGAAACCGTCGACGCCATGGAAGCGGCACTGAAAAACGGCAGCCCGGCCGCCAAGGCCTCGGAGATCGTTCTCTACGACAACGCACCGCATGCCTTCCACGCCGATTACCGACCGAGCTACCGCAAGGAAGAAGCCGAGGACGGCTGGCGCCGGATGCTTGCCTGGTTCCGTCAGAACGGCGTCTGAACGCCATTTCTGCGGGCGCGAAGGGGCATTCCGTGCTAACCTTCGCGCCTCGATTCAGTCCGCCAACATCATGACCTCTGCCGAATCCGCCACCCCCGCCGCTACCGAGAAGCCGACCGACATCCGCGTCCTGCTCAAGGATCTGCAAACCCGCTTCGATGTCTTCCGCAATTACAGCCCGCTGGCCATCGGTATCGACAAGCAGTTGTTCGCCGCGCTGCCGGAACTGAGCAAGAAATCCATCCGCCTGGCGATGCGCAGCCACACCATGGCAACGCGCTACCTGCGCGAAATGGAAAAGGCCAGCCATCGCCTGAATCTCGACGGTAGCCAGGCCGGTGAAGTCACCGACGAAAACCGCCAGCACGCCGCCGAACTGCTCAAGGAGCGCTTCAAAAAGCAGGCCGAACAGCGCAAGGCCGTCGAAGCCGCCAACAAGGCCGAGGCGCTCAAGCAGCAGAAGCTTCAGCAGCTGACGGAGAAGTTCGGCCGCAAGTAAGACCGGCCGCGGAAAACAAAAAGCCAGTCTGCGGACTGGCTTTATTTTTGGCAAATGTATATAAATCAGTGCTTTGTGACTCTTGCCGATTTCAAAAGCAGTCCAAAAAAGGCTCAGAAAGTTACATTTCGAAGGAGTGTAGCTACGCCTCGATACGGTAATCAACCAAACGATTGCTAGCTCGTGACTTTCCCTCCATCACCCTACAAGCAATCCACGTTGCACGAATTCCCGCCGGATTTCTTCCGCTTCCGGCATTGCTTCTACCCGCCAGCGAATTAGCGGAACGTTGGCGTCGTTCAGGCTTTTGTCTTTCTTTGCGTCACGACGCTGGGCCTCGTCGCTTTCATGGCTGGGGTCGTCAAGCTCGATGGCAGCAACGGTCGACATGTCGCGGCGCAGGCAAACGAGGAAATCCACACGTTGCTGGCTAATCCGGTTCTGCCAATGGAAGCGTTTGGTCGCCAAGCGTTTACCTGCGCGCTGGGGGTCAATACGGATAAACGATGCAAGGGGGGCTTGAGGAAATATCTCGCACTCCGGTAGGGCAGTCTTGATGCGTTCGAACATCTCCAGTTCGTAGCGTGACATCACCGGTGCCTGGCGATACGGTAGCTCTTCGTCTTCTCCGACGAACGCTTTGTCGAGGATGGGTTCCAGCGTGTCTCTGGCAAGCGGGCCAAGTGTCGTCAGACGGGTTTGTACAGCTTGTCTGGCTTTATGCTTGAGCCAAACAAGCAGCCCGATGACAAACAGCATGCTGAGCCCAAGGGTGAGTAACGTGGACACTAGATTGTCGACGCTACGTTGCATCGCTGCCGAGACGGATGTCGCCGTTTTGTCGGCAGCGAGCGCTTGAGTCTTGTTGATCTTTTCAGGCGCCGCAGGGGTCAGCTTCGGAGGCGTCACTGGCTGGGTGCTGGCAGGGTAGGGAATGCCCGCCTCATTGGCGAGCTGCTCGCAACTCAGGTTAGTGATTACCGTCTTGCCATTGATCTGGCAGCGCCGTGTATCGCTGGCTTGCGCTGGAATGCAAATGGCGAGAACAATTGCCGCCATGCTGATGTGCTTGAAGGCCCCGGTTCGCGGGCTGGGCGTGCTCTGGTGCATGTCGAGGAATGACAATATGATCAGGCCAGAGATGTTACTTGAATTTTCGGGCTCGACTCGCATGCTCCCGAATTCAACGCTAAGGTCTGATCCGCCACACTCTTTGAGTTTTCATCCTGGCGGCTACAGACAGCATTCGTCCAACTGCGGATATTGCAATTGAAATGACAATAGTATTGTGAAACCATCTGGGTTCTCATAGCTCACAAGACGATACGTACTGAAATGTTGATGCACTGGGCTATCTGGTTTTGCTTGTCCTTTATCCATCTCCTCGGCTTTTTGTCCTTAAACGGGACAACACTGCCTCTTCGACTAAACAAAGGCAATTCAGTCGAAATTTCGGTTATTAGACCTCTTCCTGACCCCCTCCACCTCCAAGTGGTTTTCGAAAAACCAAGCGGAGTAAAGCGTTCTGAACTGGGGGGGCAGCGGCACACAGAAGTCGATGGGGGATTCCGATTCGACAATCCCGGTGAGGCCATCAAGCTCGAGGTTAGCGGTGATGGCGCAACTACAGTGTTCGAAATGTTTCCGGGAGGAAGTCTTGCTTTCGAAGAAAAAACGACAAGGCAAGGCGAGATTTCAGGCCATATTTAGATGACGGCGACCCTGCTGTATTTCCTTGGCCGCCGGTCAACAATCTGAGACCTATTCTCCCTATAGGATTTTCGAGGGTAACAATCACTGTGCTGGAAACGGGCCCGATAACCACAGGGGAATTGGTAACGCTATACGTCGAGCCGCCAGTAAATCCAAAAACTGTTCATACACATGCATATCTTTGGTTAGGCTGGCTAATGCTTTTATGGCCATTAAACCTCGTTTTGCTGTTTGCATATGGAGTTTTCTGCCTGAAGAAAACATGGCAAGGCTTGAGGGAGCAAGGGCGTTGAGCCTCTTTCCAATATTTCTCAATGACCGCTTAGGGTCGTTGGCGGGCCGAGGTGATGGTGGAGCGTTATGCTCCCCTACTCCCGATCATCTGGTGGAAGCCGTTTCACGGTTGAATGCCGTTCTCGGTGGCTACGAATCAGCTACGGTGAGCTAGAAATGAAAAAGGCCTGTACCGGAGTACAGGCCTTCGAATTCTGGTGGGTCGTGAGTGATTCGAACACTCGACCTACGGATTAAGAGAATCAGCGGATACTCTTAAATTGCATATAAATCAGTGCCTTGCGACTCTCGCCAATTTCAAAAGCAGTCCAAAAAAGCTCAGGAAGTTACATTTCGAAGGAGTGTAGCTACGAATTGGCTACGCCTCGATACGGTAATCAACCAAACGATTACTAGCTCGTGACTTTCCCTCCATCACCCTACAAGTAATCCACGTTGCACGAATTCTCGCCGGATTTCTTCCGCTTCCGGCATTGCCTCTACCCGCCAGCGAAATAGCGGAACGTTTGCATCGTTCAGGCTTTTGTTTTTCTTTGCGTCACGACGCTGGGCTTCGTCGCTTTCGTGGCTGGGATCGTCAAGCTCGATGGCGGCAACGGTCGACATGTCTCGGCGCTGGCAAACGAGGAAATCCACTCGTTGCTGGCTAATCCGGTTCTGCCAACGGAAGCTGTTGGTCGCCAAGCGTTTCCCTGTACGCTGGGGGTCAATACGGATAAACGATGCAAGAGGGGCTTGAGGAAATATCTCGCACTCCGGTAAGGCAGTCTTGATGCGTTCGAACATCTCCAGTTCGTAGCGTGACATTACCGGTGCCTGGCGATACGGCAGCTCTTCATCTTCTCTGCTAAGTGCTTTGTCCAGGATGGGTTCCAGCGTGTCTCTGGCAAGCGGGCCAAGTGTCGTCAGACGGGTTTGTACAGCTTGTCTGGCTTTGTGCTTGAGCCAAACAAGCAGCCCGATGACAAACAGCATGGTGAGCCCAAGGGTGAGCAACGTGGACACTAGATTGTCGACGCTACGTTGCATCGCTGCCGAGACGGATGTCGCCGTTTTGTCGGCAGCGAGCGCTTGAGTCTTGTTGATCTTTTCAGGCGCCGCAGGGGTCAGCTTCGGAGGCGTCACTGGCTGGGTGCTGGCAGGGTAGGGAATGCCCGCCTCATTGGCGAGCTGCTCGCAACTCAGGTTAGTGATTACCGTCTTGCCATTGATCTGGCAGCGCCGTGTATCGCTGGCTTGCGCTGGAATGCAAATGGCGAGAACAATTGCCGCCATGCTGATGTGCTTGAAGGCCCCGGTTCGCGGGCTGGGCGTGCTCTGGTGCATGTCGAGGAATGACAATATGATCAGGCCAGAGATGTTACTTGAATTTTCGGGCTCGACTCGCATGCTCCCGAATTCAACGCTAAGGTCTGATCCGCCACACTCTTTGAGTTTTCATCCTGGCGGCTACAGACAGCATTCGTCCAACTGCGGATATTGCAATTGAAATGACAATAGTATTGTGAAACCATCTGGGTTCTCATAGCTCACAAGACGATACGTACTGAAATGTTGATGCACTGGGCTATCTGGTTTTGCTTGTCCTTTATCCATCTCCTCGGCTTTTTGTCCTTAAACGGGACAACACTGCCTCTTCGACTAAACAAAGGCAATTCAGTCGAAATTTCGGTTATTAGACCTCTTCCTGACCCCCTCCACCTCCAAGTGGTTTTCGAAAAACCAAGCGGAGTAAAGCGTTCTGAACTGGGGGGGCAGCGGCACACAGAAGTCGATGGGGGATTCCGATTCGACAATCCCGGTGAGGCCATCAAGCTCGAGGTTAGCGGTGATGGCGCAACTACAGTGTTCGAAATGTTTCCGGGAGGAAGTCTTGCTTTCGAAGAAAAAACGACAAGGCAAGGCGAGATTTCAGGCCATATTTAGATGACGGCGACCCTGCTGTATTTCCTTGGCCGCCGGTCAACAATCTGAGACCTATTCTCCCTATAGGATTTTCGAGGGTAACAATCACTGTGCTGGAAACGGGCCCGATAACCACAGGGGAATTGGTAACGCTATACGTCGAGCCGCCAGTAAATCCAAAAACTGTTCATACACATGCATATCTTTGGTTAGGCTGGCTAATGCTTTTATGGCCATTAAACCTCGTTTTGCTGTTTGCATATGGAGTTTTCTGCCTGAAGAAAACATGGCAAGGCTTGAGGGAGCAAGGGCGTTGAGCCTCTTTCCAATATTTCTCAATGACCGCTTAGGGTCGTTGGCGGGCCGAGGTGATGGTGGAGCGTTATGCTCCCCTACTCCCGATCATCTGGTGGAAGCCGTTTCACGGTTGAATGCCGTTCTCGGTGGCTACGAATCAGCTACGGTGAGCTAGAAATGAAAAAGGCCTGTACCGGAGTACAGGCCTTCGAATTCTGGTGGGTCGTGAGTGATTCGAACACTCGACCTACGGATTAAGAGTCCGCTGCTCTACCAACTGAGCTAACGACCCAGAATTTTTCCACTTTGGTGGGTCGGGCGAGATTCGAACTCGCGACCAACGGATTAAAAGTCCGCTGCTCTACCGACTGAGCTACCGACCCGGCCCACACGGGAAGCGCGCATTATAGGCAAGCAGCCGGCCGGCGTCAACGCAGGATGGAAAATTAACGCATTAGAAGCGCAAGGCGTCGACCAGCGAGGCGACTTCGCTGGCCGATTCTTCGAGGATGCTGCTGAGCATCGCGTCATCGACCAGGGCGTCGATGACCGGGGCCATGTCGGGGGCGCGGGGGGGCTGGTCCTGGTACAGAGGGGAGGCGACCGGCGCCAGTTCGTTGGCCAGCAGCAGGGTGTCGCCGAGGGTCACCGGCGGCAGCGAGAGCAGGCCTTCCCAGAGGTTATCCAGCGAATCGGTGACGGCTTGCGGGGTGCCGATGCGGGTGAGGATGGCGCGGGCGATGCGCGGTTCGCTTTCCTCGGTCCAGTCGGCCGGGTCGCCCGACAGCAGGGCGGGATTTCCGGCGGCCCGGGAGATCAGGTAGAAGCCGGCGATTTCATGAACGATGCCGGCGAAGAACGCGGTTTCCGGGTCCTGGTGCGTGATCCGGCGGGCGATGGTCTGCGCCAGGGCGGCGACGTGGGCGGTGTGCTCCCACAATTGCCGGGTCAGCTTGGCGATTTCCGGCGATGCCGACTGGCCGGCCATCTGCTGGGTGGTGATGGCCATGGTCAGGGTGCGGGTGGTGCGCAGTCCGATCCGCGAGATGGCCGTGCGCAGATCGGTGACCGCCTGTCCGGAACGGCTGTAGGCGGCACTGTTGGCGACCGCGACGATGCGGGCCGCCAGCAGCGGGGCGCCCTTGACCAGTTGCACCGCCTGGTCGACGTGGCAATCGGGGTCGTCCAGTTGCTGCAGCAACTTGAGCGAGACATCGACCCCGGTGGGGAAGACGAGTTCGCCGATACCGGCTTGGTCGGCGAGTTCCTGCAGGGCGAGTTTGCGATCCATCGGCAAATCTTACCCTGCGCCCCGCGTTCTGTGTGCTGCTCAGCCCAGGCGACGGCAGATTTCGCTGGTCAGCGCCGACTGGTTCATGCTGTAGAAGTGCAGGCCCGGGGCGCCGCCCTTGAGCAGGCGCTCGCACAGCTCGGTGACCAGATCGAGGCCGAAAGCACGGATCGAGTCACTGTCGTCGCCGAAGCTCTCGAACTTCTTGCGCATCCAGCGCGGCAGGTCGGCGCCGCAGGCGTCCGAGAAGCGGGCCAGCTTGGTGAAGCCGACGATGGGCATGATGCCGGGCACGATGGGGATGTCGACGCCAAGCGTGCGCGCTTCGTCGACGAAGTGGAAGTAGGCGTCGGCGTTGTAGAAATACTGCGTGATCGCCGAGTTGGCGCCGGCCTTGACCTTGCGCGCGAAGGCGTCGAGGTCGTCCTTCGGGCTGCGCGCCTGCGGGTGCCATTCCGGGTAGGCGGCGACTTCGATGCTGAAGTGGCTGCCGGTCTCGGCGCGGATGAATTCGACCAGTTCGTTGGCATAGCGGAATTCGCCGGCTTCGGCCATGCCCGAGGGCAGGTCGCCGCGCAGGGCGACGATGCGGCGGACGCCGGTCGCCTTGAACTCGGCCAGGATTTCACGGATCGAGTCGCGCGTCGAGCCGATGCATGACAGGTGCGGCGCGGCGTCGAAGCCTTCGCTGGCGATTTCGCGGACGATGGCGAAGGTGCGTTCGCGGGTCGAGCCGCCGGCGCCGTAGGTGACCGAGAAGAACTCAGGCTTGAGTTTGGCCAGTTCGGCCCGGGTGGCACGCAGCTTTTCCACGCCTTCGGGCGTCTGCGGCGGGAAGAATTCGATCGAGATATTGGTGTTCATTTTTTCAGCCAGATAAAGAATTCGCGGTTGCCGTCGCCGCCGGTGATGGGGCTGTCGAGCCAGGCTTTTGCGGTCAGGTCGAGTTGCCGGGCCAGATCAAGAAAGCGTCCTTCGACCTCGCGGTACAGCGAGGGATCGCGGACGATGCCGCCCTTGCCGATGTTGTGCGGGCCGACCTCGAACTGCGGCTTGATGAGCAACAGCAGGTCACCGTCGGCAGCGAGCAGCGCCGGCAGTTGCGGCAGCACCAGGGTCATCGAGATGAACGAGACGTCGCCGACGATCAGGTCGAAACCGCCGGTCGGCATGGCGTCGCCGAGATCGGCGGCGCTCAGCGCGCGGCAGTTGATGCCTTCCAGTGCGCTGACGCGCCCGTCGTTTTTCAGCTTGGCGTGCAGTTGAGCATGACCGACATCGACGCCGACCACTTTCGCGGCGCCGGCCTGAAGCAGGCTGTCGGTGAAGCCGCCGGTGGATTGCCCGACATCGAGGCAGATCCTGCCGGTGACATCGAGACCGGTGTGCGCCAGGGCGCCGGCCAGCTTGAGGCCGCCGCGCGAAACGTAGCGGTCGCTCTCGTCTTCGACAACCGTCAGGTTGGCGTCGGCCGGCAGTTCCAGCGACGGCTTGGCGATTGCCTTGCCGTCGACAAGTACCCGGCCTTCGCCGATCAGACGCTGCGCCTGCGTGCGTGACGCCGCCTGTCCGCGCTGGACCAGCAGGGCGTCGGCGCGCAGCAGGCCGTGACGGTCGACCGGCGTCTTGACCGGTTTTTCGTCACGATGCCGACCGCCCTGGCGGGCATGGAAGGAGTTCATGCTCATCGGGGCGGCCGGTGGTGGCAGCTGCGGACGATCAGTAGCGGTAGTGGTCGGCCTTGTACGGGCCTTCCACCGGCACGCCGATGTAGTCGGCCTGCTGCTGCGTCAGCGTCGTCAGCTGCACGTTGAGCGTCTTCAGCTGCAGGCGGGCGACCTTTTCGTCGAGGTGCTTGGGCAGCGTGTACACACCGACCGGGTAGTCGGCGGTCTTGGTGAACAGCTCGATCTGGGCGATGGTCTGGTTGGCGAACGACGAGGACATCACGTAGGACGGGTGGCCGGTGGCGCAGCCGAGGTTCACCAGGCGGCCCTTGGCGAGCAGGATGATGCGCTTGCCGTCCGGGAAGATGACGTGGTCGACCTGCGGCTTGATCTCTTCCCACTGGTACTTTTCCAGCGAGGCGACGTCGATTTCGTTGTCGAAGTGGCCGATGTTGCAGACGATGGCGTTGTTCTTCATCTTGACCATGTGCTCATGGGTGATGACGTGGAAGTTGCCGGTCGTGGTGACGAAGATGTCGGCCTTGTCGGCGGCGTATTCCATGGTGACGACGCGGTAGCCTTCCATCGCGGCCTGCAGCGCGCAGATCGGGTCGATCTCGGTGACCCAGACCTGCGCCGACAGCGCGCGCAGGGCCTGGGCGGAACCCTTGCCCACGTCGCCGTAGCCGCAGACGACGGCGATCTTGCCGGCGACCATCACGTCGGTGGCGCGCTTGATGCCGTCGACCAGCGATTCGCGGCAGCCGTAGAGGTTGTCGAACTTGGACTTGGTCACCGAGTCATTGACGTTGATCGCCGGGAACTTGAGGTCGCCGCGGGCATGCATCTGGTACAGGCGATGCACGCCGGTGGTGGTTTCTTCGGTGACGCCCTTGATCTGGGCCAGGCGCACCGAGTACCAGGTCGGATCGACGGCCAGTTTGGCCTTGATCGCGGCGAACAGGATGGTTTCTTCTTCCGAACCCGGCTTGGCCAGCACCGAGATGTCCTTCTCGGCCTTGGCGCCGAGGTGCAGCAGCAGTGTTGCGTCGCCGCCGTCGTCGAGGATCATGTTCGAGTAACCGCCGTCGGTCCATTCGAAGATGCGGTGGGTGTAGTCCCAGTAATCGACCAGGGTTTCGCCCTTGACGGCAAAGACCGGGATGCCGGCGGCAGCGATGGCGGCGGCGGCGTGATCCTGGGTCGAGAAGATGTTGCACGAGGCCCAGCGGACTTCGGCGCCGAGCGCGGTCAGCGTCTCGATCAGCACGGCGGTCTGGATGGTCATGTGCAGCGAACCGGTGATGCGTGCGCCCTTGAGCGGCTGGGTCTTCGCGAATTCTTCGCGAATGGCCATCAGGCCCGGCATTTCGCCTTCGGCGATGCGGATTTCCTTGCGACCCCAGTCGGCAAGGTTGATGTCGGCAATGACGTAGTCTTGGGTATTAGCCACAGTAAGCTCCTGAATAACTGTGACGGGGAGGGGCGGTGTTCAACTCACCGAACCCCCTGCGCCCGGCAGGGTTGGACAGTGAGCGCAGTTTTGAACCGAGCCTGAGAGATAGGGTCTCTTGCAGCGCTCCTCGGTAGGTAGCGGATTATAAACCGTTTTCAGACTGTTTCGGCAGCCCAGTAGCGGTCCACATCCTTGATTCCCCATTTTTCGGCATCTTCGCGGCCGGCAATCTTTTCGGCGCTGCGCGCCAGGTCGATGATTTCCGGCTTCAGATAGCTTTGCGAGCGGGTCGAGAAAAATACCTTGAGCCGCGGTTTGAGCAGCGATTGCCCATTCTGTTCGACGACCACGCCGAGCTTGCCGGATTCGAGCCGGACCAGCGAACCGACCGGGTAGATGCCCAGGCTCTTGACGAAGGCCTGGAAGATGGCCGGATCGAAATGCCCCTTCCATTCGGCCATCCGCCGGATCGATTCGGCAGGGTCCCAGCCGGCCTTGTACGGGCGGTTGGAGGTGATTGCGTCGTACACGTCGCAGACCGCGCCCATGCGCGCGTAAAGACTGATCGCCTCGCCGGACAGGCCGGCCGGATAGCCGCTGCCGTCGAATTTTTCATGGTGGTGCAGGCAGACGTCGCGGGCGATTTCGCTGGCGCCGTTGCCGGCCAGCAGAAGTTTGTGGCCTTCTTCCGGGTGGGTCTTGACCACGGCGAATTCGGCGTCGGTCAGCTTGCCGGGTTTGTTGAGCACGGCGCTCGGCATCATCGCCTTGCCCAGATCGTGCAGCAGACCGGCCATGCCGGCTTCGCGCGTTTGTTGCTCGTCGAGTCCGAGCTGGCGGGCCAGCGCGATCATCAAGGCGCAGACGGCGACGGAATGCAGGTAGGTGTAGTCGTCCGCCGTCTTCAGGCGGGCGATGCTGACCAGCGCACCGGGGTTGCGCAGCATCGAGTTGGAGATTTCCTCGACCAGCGGTGCCGCAGCTTCGGCCTCGATGGCCTTGCCCATGCGTGCTTCCTGGAACATCGAGACGACGGCTTCACGGCCTTTGGCAACGATGCGCGAGGCGCGTTTCACTTCGTCGGCAAAGGCGGCCTTGGGCTGAACGACGGGCGGTGGCGGGGGGATTTCCTCGATGGTCTGGAATTTTTCCTCGCTGCTGGTGCTGTCCGCTTCGATATCGATGCCCTTGTCGATGTCGATCCACACTTCGCGGATGCTGCTTTCCCGGATCAGGACCAGATCCTGCGCATCCTTGAGGACGAAGCGGGTCCGCCAGAACGGATGGTCCAGCCAGTCGCCACAGAAGGCCTGAAGGTGCATGCCGAGCCGCAGATGCTCGACCGGGATTTTTTTCAGCATATGTGGCAATAGTAACAAAAATAAAAGGGGCCGAAGCCCCTTTTGTCTTGCTGTTGTTGCCGATTACAGGCCGGCGTCGCTTTTCAGCAAATTGGCGCGGTCGGTGGCTTCCCACGAGAATTCCGGCTCGTCGCGGCCGAAGTGGCCGTAGGCGGCGGTCTTCTGGTAGATCGGGCGCAGCAGGTCGAGCATGTTGACGATGCCCTTCGGGCGCAGGTCGAAGTGCTTGCGGACCAGGGCGGTCAGCGTTTCGTTGCTGACCTTGCCGGTGCCGTAGGTCTCGACCATGATCGAGGTCGGCTCGGCGACGCCGATGGCGTACGAAACCTGCACCAGGCACTTGCTGGCCAGGCCGGCGGCGACGATGTTCTTGGCGACGTAGCGGGTGGCGTAGGCGGCCGAGCGGTCGACCTTGGACGGGTCCTTGCCGGAGAAGGCGCCGCCGCCGTGCGGTGCGGCCCCGCCGTAGGTGTCGACGATGATCTTGCGGCCGGTCAGGCCGCAGTCGCCCTGCGGGCCGCCGACGACGAAGCGGCCGGTCGGGTTGACCAGGAACTTGATGTCGCCCTTGATCAGCTCCTTCGGCAGCACCGGCTTGATGATCTGCTCGATGGTCGCTTCGCGCAGGTCTTCCAGGCTGATGTCCGGCGAATGCTGGGTGGACAGCACGACGGTGTCGATCGAGTGCGGCTTGCCATCGACGTAGCGGATGGTGACCTGCGACTTGGCGTCCGGGCGTGCCCACGGCAGGCGGCCGTCCTTGCGCAGCATGGCCTGGCGCTCGACCAGGCGGTGCGACAGGTAGATCGGCAACGGCATCAGCGACGGGGTTTCGTCGCAGGCGTAGCCGAACATCAAGCCCTGGTCGCCGGCGCCCTGGCCGAGGTTGTCGTCGTAGGCAGCATTGACGCCCTGGGCGATGTCCGGGCTCTGCTTGTCGTAGGCGACGAGCACGGCGCAGCCCTTGTAGTCGATGCCGTAGTCGGTGTTGTCGTAGCCGATGCGCTTGATCGTGTCGCGCGCGATCTGGATGTAATCGACGTTGGCGTTGGTGGTGATTTCACCGGCCAGAACGACCAGGCCGGTGTTGCACAGGGTTTCGGCGGCAACGCGGGAATGCTTGTCCTGCGACAGGATGGCGTCGAGGATGGCGTCGGAAATCTGGTCGGCGACCTTGTCCGGATGGCCTTCGCCAACGGACTCCGAGGTGAACAGGTAATCGCTCATGGAATGCTCCAGTGGTCCTTTGATCCGGCGTTACCTGCTTCGGACCACGAGCTGGCGACGCTTTAGCAGTATTTGTGAATCGCCCCGCAAGTTGTCTGTTTAACTCGGCGATCCCATAATGATAGGCCTTTGCTGATTTCTTTCAACCCCCGGGGTCTCATGGTTTTCCTGTTCCGTCTGCTGTCGCATCTGCCGCTGTCCGCGATTCACCGGCTGGGTGGCTGGCTCGGGCGCCTGACCTATCTGCTGTCGCCGACCTACCGGCGCAACCTGCGCGGCAACATGGCGCAGGCCGGCATCGACCCGGCGCTGAACCTGCCGGCCGCGGCCGAGGCCGGCAAGCAGATGCTGGAGTTGTCGCGCATCTGGATGCGCACGCTCGACGAAGCCAATGCGCAGGTGGTGGACGTGGTCGGTCGGGCGCATCTCGAAGCTGCCCTGGCGGCCGGTAAAGGCGTCGTTTTCCTGACGCCGCATCTCGGTTGCTTCGAAATCACCGCGCAATACCTGTCTTCGTTCGGCGACATCACCGTGCTGTACCGGCCGCCGAAATCTGCCGCCGCCCAGGAACTGATCCTGATGGGGCGCAAGCGCGCCCAGTTGCATCTGGCGCCGGCCGACCTGTCCGGCGTCAGGGCGCTGATCAAGGCGCTGAAGAAAGGGCAGATGGTCGGCATGCTGCCGGATCAGGCGCCGAAGACCGGCGAGGGCGTGTGGCTCGATTTCTTCGGTCGTCCGGCCTATACCATGACCCTGGCCGCCCGCCTGACCGAGACCGGTGCCGCAGCCCTGATGACCTGGGGCGAGCGCTTGCCGGGCGGGCGCGGTTACCGCATCCATTTCCAGTTGCCGACGCAGCCGCTGACCGGCGACACCGTCGCGCGGGCGCAGCAGATCAATCACGAGATCGAGACGCTGATCCGCCAGTGCCCGGCCCAGTACCTGTGGGGTTACAACCGTTACAAGCAGCCGCGCGGGGCTGAGCCGCCGCCGGCTTGAGCTATGATATGACGCCTGTCAGCCAGGGCCGGGCGGCAGGGGTTTGAAAAATTCCGGACCAAACGGAGAACAAGGGTTTATCACCATGAGCAGCCTCAATATCGAAATACGTCCCGTCACCCCGCCGGATGTTCCGGCGATCGCCGCACTGGCCCGCGAAATCTGGCAGGCGACCTATCCGGGGATCATCACTCAGGAACAGATCGATTTCATGCTCGAGCAGCGTTACGGGCACGAACGTCTCTATGACGATCTGGAAGACCTGCACAAATGGCTGTTCCAGGCCTTTCACGATGGCCGGCGCGTCGGCTTTGCCTTCAGCGAACTGAGCAAGGGCGAGTTCAAGCTCGACAAGCTCTATATCCATCCCGATGTCCAGCGTCGCGGTGTCGGGGGGCAATTGATCGAGCATGTCGCCGAACTGGCCCGCAAACAGGGTCATCCCTGCGTGATCCTGCAGGTCAACAAGCGCAACGAGAAGGCGATCAACTCCTACATGAAGTATGGTTTCGTCGTGCGTACCTCGACCGTTGACGATATCGGCCATGGTTACGTCATGGATGACTTCGTGATGGAGAAAAAACTTTAGGAATTTGAGATAACTTACTGTCTCTGCTATTCTTTTTTGAACTCAACGGCGGAGCGATTCGTGAAGCTCAAATTTTCCAAGATGCACGGTCTGGGCAACGACTTCGTTGTTCTCGACGGCGTGCGTCAACAGTTTTCCCTGACCCCGGAGCAGTTGCGCTACCTCGGCGACCGGCATTTCGGGGTCGGTTGCGACCAGATTCTGGTGGTTGAAAAGCCGACTCAGGCGGGTGTCGATTTCCGTTACCGCATCTTCAATGCCGACGGCGGCGAGGTCGAGCAGTGCGGCAACGGCGCCCGCTGTTTCGTCCGTTTTGTCCATGAGCAGGGGCTGACCGACAAGCGCGAGATTCGTGTCGAGACGATGCGCGGCATCATTTCGCCGCGTCTCGAAGGGGACGGCAATGTCACGGTGGACATGGGGGTGCCGCGCTTCTCGCCGCAGGAAATTCCTTTCCTGCACGACGACGATGTCGTCATCTACAACCTTGACGTGGCCGACGAGACGCTGGAGATCAGCGTCGTCTCGATGGGTAATCCGCACGCCGTGCAGGTCGTCGATTGCGTCGATCAGGCGCCGGTCGGTGAGCACGGGCCGCTGATCGAGTCGCACGAACGTTTTCCGCAGCGGGTCAACGCCGGCTTCATGCAGATCGTCGACCGGCATGCGATCCGCCTGCGGGTCTATGAGCGCGGTGCCGGCGAAACCCTGGCTTGCGGCACCGGCGCCTGTGCGGCTGCCGTGGCCGGCATCCGGCGCGGCCTGCTGGAGTCGCCGGTGCGCGTGACGACGCGCGGCGGCGACCTGAACATTGCCTGGGGCGGCGAAGGCCGTCCGGTCATGATGACCGGCCCGGCCGTGACTGTCTTCTCCGGAGAAATCGAATTATGAGCGCCATGTTTCCCGACGAAATCGCCGACTACCTGAAGAACAACCCCGGCTTCTTCGAACAGTACGCCGACCTGATGGCACAGATCTTCGTGCCGCATCCGCACGGTGGCCGGGCGGTTTCGCTGGCCGAGCGGCAGATGCTGACCCTGCGCGAGAAGAACCGGGCCAGCGAGGGCAAGCTGGCCGAACTGATCGCCTTCGGCGAGGAAAACGACAGGATTTCCGAAAAGGTCCATCGCCTGGCGGTCGGCCTGATCGCGGCCGAAACCTTCCAGGCGGTGATCCACCTGCTCAATTTCCACCTGCGCGACGATTTTTCGGTGCCGCACGTGGCCCTGCGTCTGTGGGACAAACCGGCCGGTATCGAAGATTTGCCGGAATTTGCTGCGGTCAGCGAGGAACTCCAGGTTTTCGCCGAGACGCTGGCGCGTCCCTACTGCGGGTCGACCGCCGGTTTCGGCACCGCCTCTTGGTTCGGCGAGGCCGCGCCGCATATCCGCTCGCAGGCGCTGATCGCCCTGCGTAACGGCGGCGGCACCATCGGCATGGTCGCCCTCGGCAGCGAGGAAAACCAGCGCTTCTACGCCGACATGGGCACGCTCTACCTCGAGCGCATCGGCGAGATGGTTTCGGCGGCGCTGGCGCGGGTGACCAAGAGCACGCTGTGACCCCGGCCGAGGCCGTCGCTGCGTATCTCGACGAACTCGCCGAGCAGCGCCGGCTGTCGCCACACACCGTTGCCAATTACCGGCGCGACCTGGCGCAACTGCTGACCGCCGCCGAAGGGCAGCCGCTTGACCGGTTGCTCGTCCATCACATCCGCCGTTTTGTCGCCAGCCTGCACGCCAAAGGCTTGTCCGGGCGTTCGCTGGCGCGGCTGCTGTCGGCCTGGCGCGGCTTTTTCGCCTGGCTCGGCGAGCGCGGACTGGTGAAAGTCAATCCCTGCGACGGCATGCGTGCGCCGAAGTCGCCGCGCCGCTTGCCCAAGGCGCTGTCGGTCGACGAGGCGGCGCGCCTGCTCGAACCTGCCGACGACGGCGACAGCCGGCTGGAAGCCCGCGACGCGGCGATGTTCGAGTTGCTCTATTCGTCCGGCCTGCGTCTGGCCGAGCTGGTCGGTCTCGACCGCGACGCGCTCGACGGCATCCTGCATGAAGGCGAGGTCCGCGTTCTCGGCAAGCGCAGCAAGCCGCGTCTGATCCCCGTCGGCGCTCAGGCGCGGCGAGCCCTGGTGGCCTGGGCGGCGGTCCGCGACGAACTGGCGGCGGCCGATGAGCCGGCGTTATTCGTCAATCGGCGCGGTCGGCGCATCAGTCCGCGTTCGGTCGAACTGCGGCTGGCGCAACGCGCGCTCCGGTTGGGTTTGCCGCAGCACGTCCATCCGCACATGCTGCGCCATTCATTCGCCTCACACGTGCTGCAGTCCTCGGGCGATCTGCGCGCGGTCCAGGAGATGCTCGGCCATGCCAGCATCGCCTCGACCCAGGTCTATACTCATCTCGACTTCCAGCACCTGGCCAGCGTTTACGACAAGGCGCACCCGCGCGCGAAACGTTGAGGCGTGATGGCCGGCGGCGAAAACGGCCAAAAAATCAAGTGGTAATTGACCATCGGCGCGTCAACCCGGCATAATGCGCGTCTTTCAAAATTTCGCCGAAATCCGGAGTCATCCATGGCCATCAACCGTACCCGCCGCAACATCCTGGAACGCCGCTGTGTTTCCAAGTCCGTCAAGCGCCTGTTCAAGGGCGACGGCAAGACGACGTTCAAGACCATGTACGCCGTCGAGTGCCATCAGCGCAACCGCAAGCCGCTGGGCAACTAAGCCGCATCAAGCATTTCCGGCCCCGGTTATCGCAAGGTAACCGGGGCTTCTTGCATTTACCGGTCGAGAAAGTGATATGGCCCAGTTGATCCTGATGCCCGGCAAGGAACGGTCGGCGATGAAGCAGCGCCACCCCTGGCTGTTTGCCGGTTCGGTCGGCCGCCTTGAAGGGCGTGCCCGTCCCGGCGACACCGTCGAGGTGCTGGCCGACAACCTGCGTCCGCTCGGGCGCGCCGCCTACAGTCCGCAGTCGCAGATCCGCGCTCGTTTCTGGACCTTCGATGCCGACGAGTCGGTCGACGATGCCTTCTTCAAGCGCCGCATCGCCGTCGCCGTCGCCCGCCGCGATGCACTGCCGGAGTTGCGCGGCCAGGACGGCGTGCGCCTGATTCATGCCGAATCCGATGGTCTGCCCGGCGTCATCGCCGATCGCTACGGCGATACCGTCGTCGTCCAGCTGACCTCGGCCGGTGCCGACAAATGGCGCAAGGCCATCGTCGCCGGCCTGGTCAAGGCCACCGGCTGCGCCCGCGTCTACGAACGCTCGGATTCGGAAGTGCGCGCCCTCGAAGGGCTGGAGCCGACTACCGGCTGGTTGCACGGCGAGGCACCGGGCGAGCCGCTGTCGATCACGGAAAACGGCGTGCGCCTGGCGGTCGATATCGCCGGCGGGCACAAGACCGGCTTCTACCTCGATCAGCGCGAGAACCGCCGCCTGCTCGGCGAGCTGGCGGCCGGCAAGGATATCCTCAACTGCTTCTGCTACACCGGGGGTTTCTCGCTGCAGGCGCTGGCCGGCGGCGCGGCGAGCGTGCTGTCGATCGACTCGTCCGGCCCGGCGCTGGCGCAGGCCCGCGCCAACCTGGCGCTCAATCCGCAACTGCCGGCCGAACGCGCCGAATGGCAGGAAGCCGATGTCTTCCAGGCCTTGCGCGACTTCCGCCAGGCCGGCCGCAAGTTCGACCTGATCGTCCTCGACCCGCCCAAGTTCGCCCCGTCGGCGGCCCATGCCGAACGCGCCGCCCGCGCCTACAAGGACATCAATGTCCTCGGCTGCCGCCTGCTGCGTCCGGGCGGCATGCTGATGACTTACTCCTGTTCCGGCGGGATTGGCCTCGAACTGTTCCAGAAGATCGTCGCCGGCGCCGCGCACGATGCCGGGCGCGATGCACGCATCGTCCGCCGGCTGGCCGGCGCGGCCGATCATCCGGTGGCGTTGAACTTTCCCGAGGGCGAGTATCTAAAGGGCTTGCTGGTCCAGGTCGATTGAAAGTGCGATGACATTTTCCTAGCCGCTGCCGTTGCCATAAATGGGCGGTGCGTGCTAAAACAGGCGTTCAGCGTGTGGAGTGGTCATGGTTTTCTCCTTCTTCAAGAAGCAGCCGCAAAAAATGCCGGAACGGACGGCGGCACGCCCGCGCGCGCCTTTGCCGGAAATGAAGCTGAACCCGCCGGTTGAAGAAGCGCCTGTTTCCTTGGAACCCTTGCCCGATCTCGAATTCAGCGTTGACAAGCCGGCGCCGGCAGTGGCCGGGCCAGCACCGGCCAAGCCGGTTGCTGCTGCCGTACCGCAACGCAAGATCGATGTCGCCATGGCTATCGATGACTTCGACAACGATTTCACCGAGTCGAGCGTCATGGCAATCGATGTCGAGCACGACGTCGATCCCTTGCAGGCCGATGTCGAGCAGGTTGCGGTACTGTTTGCCAATGGTCAGGATGACGCGGCGCGCAGCATTCTCGAAAGCCTGTTGCGGGCCTATCCCGGGGATGAGGGAATACGCCTGTGGCGCTTGCTTTTCGATCTGCTGCAGATTCTTGGCGATCGGGCGGCTTTCGATCGCTACGGACTCGAGTTTGCCGAGCGCTTTGAATTGTCACCGCCGGCCTGGCGGGCGGAGCAATGCCTTCAGGCATTGCCGGCGGAGGGCGGGCAGGCGTTTGCCCTGCAGGGTGTGTTGACCGCCGACGATTGTCGTCAGGTCCAGCAATTGACCCAGTTGCTGGCGCAAGCCGGGGAGTTGCGGCTCGATTTCAGCCGGCTGGCCGGGTGCGACGATCTGGTGGCCGGCATGCTGGCCGAGGCGCTGATCGACGCCCGGCGTCGCGGCAAGGCGCTGGCATTGACCGGTGCCGATGCCTTGATCAAGCGCCTGGACGAACGTCTGAAGGTCGGCGACGCGGCGCATGAACCGTCCTGGCGCCTGTTGCTCGAATTGCTGCAGCGTCATGGAACGCAGGAGCATTTTGAAGAGCGGGCAGTCGATTATGCGGTGACTTTCGAGCTGTCGCCGCCGTCCTGGGAGCCGCAGCGGGTCGCCGGCAAGAACAAGCCGACGAAGGCGGAGGCCGAGACGGCTCGCGGGGCCGAGATACATTACCTGAGCGGCGACCTGAAAAGCGAGCGTTTCGAGGACATGCTCCCGCTGCTGGAAGGAAGCGACCAGCCGGTCATCGATTTTTCCTGCGTACGTCGGGTCGATTTTTATTCCGCCGGGCAACTGGTCAACCGGTTGGCGCCGTTCAAGGCGGCCGGCAAGGAAATCGTCATCCGCAGCCCGAACCATCTGGTCGCCGAGTTGATGGCCGTGGTCGGCCTGAACAAGCAGGCGCGCATCATCGTTCCCAAGTCTTAAAAGGGTTTTCCATG
>OGCL01000943.1_pt1 | contig 27470 bp, 30 predicted proteins | sample 1570041 | NCBI WGS metagenome assembly OGCL01 (sample SAMN06266162, study PRJEB24511) | hot springs metagenome | isolation source: Hot spring water | place: South Africa: Limpopo | collected 2015-06-22 | reverse complement strand
CATTTGGATCAACTTATGCCGCTTCGAAGTGGGCAGTGGTGGGGTTTTCCGATTCGATTCGCTTAGAGCTGGCCGAGCGCGGACTAGATCATGTCTCGGTGACGACGGTGTGCCCAAGCTATGTCAATACGGGAGCATTTGATGGGGTGCGTCCGCCACGTTTTATTCCGTTTTTGGAGCCGGAGTTTGTCGCTGATAAAATCATTGAGGCGATTGCACATAACGAAGCCGTGGTGCGTGAGCCATTTATGGTTAAGGCCATTGGTTTTTTGAAGTTATTACCCCTGACATGGTCAGATTGGGCGACACAGAAGCTTGGCGTCACCAGCAGCCTGATGCGCTGGAAGTAAGTTGGCTTTAAACAGATTTGATTTAACTCCCCCTTGCGCCGTATACGGCTCACCCGTTTAATAAAGGGGGAATTCCCTCCTTTTTCAAAGGATGAGCAGCTTTACGGAATATATTCCTCATGCGCAAGGGGAGGATTGAGTTATTTTTATTAAATGGATTGGTTTCAGACTTTGTAAACCATCTGATCGTAGTGCGCAGCAAAAATCATCAGTTCTTCTTTGCCGAGCGCAGGGATCAGTTTGTCGATGGCAATATGCACCGCTTTGGTGATCGTACCTTTGGCTGCGTTGGCCAGTCCGCGTTTGACCATGCCTAAATCAAGCGTTTTATTAAAATCTTCCATGTAGTGCTTGATCGACAAGTCGGCAAACAGCTTAAATTGAGTCTTCAACGCATCACGCTGGTTTTTGCCATCGCCTGCGGCGACTGCGGCAAATGAGGTTTTCATTTGGTCAACCAACGATTCAGGCAATTCAAAACCAACCCGTTGTACACCATTGGGGTCTAAGTGGATGCTTTGCTCCAAAAACGCCAATGATTTTAACGCCTGTGCATTGTCCACCTTGCCCAGTAGTTGACCCAGCAGCCCCGTTGAGGTGCTTTTAATAAAATTGGCCAATTTTAGCATGGTGTCCTTTTTGTCATTCGGTGGTAAGTCGATCACCACTTGTACCAAGGTACTTTCGACCAGTTCATCATTAATCGCCTTGGCGACACGGTCACGAATCGGGTACAGCACGGCATCGCCTTTGGCCGCGCTATCGCGGGCGTGATTGATCTCATTGCTCAGTTCAGTGGATGGCATAAAGCCAAAGTAACCAGTCATGCGAATAAACCTCTAAGATCAAAATGTAAGCATGGATTATTGGCGCGCCAAGCGTATCGGCTGTGCGAGCCAACTTGGATCAGAGCTGCGACAAGGATTAATGTCTAGCCCACCACGACGTGTATAGACCGCGTAGACCATCAGCCGTTGTGGTTGCAACGTTTGCCAAATATCAGCAAAAATTTGCTCGACACACTGCTCATGAAAACCGTTGTGTCGCCGGAACGAGATGATATAGGCTAACAGGCGTTTTGGACAAATTTGTTTGCCTGAATATCGAATAAAAATCGTTCCCCAGTCCGGTTGATTGGTGACTGGACAATTACTGCGCAACAAATACGAGTAAAATTGCTGATCAGCCACCCACGCCGCGTCGTCGTCGGTATGGCGCAATAGTGTTGGATCAGGATTGGCGCGTTCAGCGATCAGTGGCAGGTCATCCAGACAGACGCCTTGCGGTTCGCTGACGGGTAAGTCATTTGGTGCAAAGACTGTCAGTGTCACCGCAGCTCCGGCCACACGGCTGAGGTCTTGCTCAACCTGTTGTACCAAGGCTGCTTGGTGCTCAAACCGTGCAAAATTTAAGCTATTAAAGTACAGTTTGAGTGACTTTGATTCGATCAGGTTCGGTGCATGTGCAGGGAAGGCCAAGCGACCAATCCCTACTTGTGGCTTGCCGCTGTGGTCGAGCCATGACAATTCAAATACATGCCACCAGTCTATGCCTTGATCCAAATAGGGGACGGCGGGTAGCTTGGCGCGGCCTTGAGCGCGTGTAATCGGAAACAGCACCTCAGGAGCATAGTGGCTAGGGTACTCGGTCGCTTGCCCCAGTGTGGAGTGTTCGACTTGATTCATTCACGCATCCCCGTACCACGACTGAGTAAGCGATAGGCATAAAGATATAACACCACACAAAACGCGCTGATCATGCTGAGTGACAGCCAGACGTTGACATCACTATGACCCAAAATACCGTAGCGGAAAGCGTTGACCATATACACAATCGGATTGATCAACGACACATTTTGCCAAAACGGTGAGAGTAGCTCCATCGAATAAAACACCCCGCCGAGATAGGTCAACGGGGTCAGCACGAACGTTGGTACAATCGAAATATCATCAAATGACTTGGCATACACCGCATTAATAAAGCCACCCAACGAAAACAAAATCGCCGTGACCAACACGGTAAAGATCATCACAAACGCATGCGTGACATGCAGCTGGGTAAAAAAAAGCGATAACGCGGTGACAATTAAACCCACGAGTAGTCCGCGAATCACCCCACCGAGTAAATAGCCAATCAAGATGACATGATGAGGGACGGGACTGGCGATCAGCTCCTCAATACTGCGTTGAAATTTCACGCTATAAAAACTAGAAACCACATTCGAATAGCTGTTGGTGATCACCGCCATCATGATCAAACCGGGTGCGATAAACTGAATATAGCTAAAGCCGCCCATTTCACCGACACGGCTACCGATCATTTGACCAAAAATCACAAAATACAAGGTCATGGTGATCGCAGGTGGTAGTAACGTCTGCGGCCAAATGCGCATAAAGCGGCGAATTTCTTTGCGTACGATCGTCGATAGCGCAATCCAAGTCTGTGCCGTATTCATGATGTGACTCCTGTGGCGAGACCCGCAGAAAGATTTTTTTCGACCATTCCCACAAATAGCTCTTCAAGTCGATTGGTTTTGTTGCGCATACTGACCACTTCAATACCAAGTGCTGATAGTTGCTGAAAGATGATGTTGATTGAATGGCTTTTTTCGAGGGTGATCTCGAGGGTCAGTGGATCGGTCAATTGTAGCCGATTCATACCAGATAGATTGAGCTCAGGTGAGTGTTGCAGCGGTTCACGTAAATCCAGCACAAAGGTTTCAACTGCTAACGTGCTAAGCAGTGATTTCATGTCGGTGTCTTTTTTGATCAGACCTTGGTCGATAATCGCAATGCGGCGACACAGCATCTCAGCTTCTTCGAGATAATGCGTGGTCAAAATAATTGAAGTACCTTCGCTGTTGATTTGCTGTAAAAAATCCCACATGGAGCGGCGGAGTTCAATATCGACTCCCGCAGTTGGTTCATCTAAAATCAAGAGTCTAGGCTCATGAATCATGGCGCGTGCGATCATCAGTCGCCGCTTCATGCCACCTGAAAGTAAGCGTGATTGCACATCACGTTTTTCCCACAGACCCAGTTGATTGAGATATTTTTCAGCGCGTTGTTCGGCGATCTTTTTGGGGATGCCGTAATAGCCCGCCTGCGTGACCAGAATGTCGAAGACTTTCTCAAACATGCCAAAGTTAAACTCTTGTGGCACGATGCCCAAACACTGTTTGGCTTTGGATGGCTCACGGTCGATATCGTGACCGAAGATTTTGACTTCACCGCTGGTTTTTCGAGTCAGCGAACTGATAATACTGATCGTGGTGGATTTGCCCGCACCATTTGGGCCAAGCAGTGCATAAAAATCTCCCTCATCAACCGTAAGGTTGATTCCTTTAAGCGCATTAAAGCCGTTTTTGTAGGTTTTGGTCAGGTCGCGTATCGCTAAAGCTGGTGTCATGTGAACACTACCTCGTAGAATGGGGACGCAGCATCTTCGAGGCATCTGAGTCATTTAACCAGATGATTTGTACCAACACTGCATGCAATTAGAGTGAACAATCGACTGAAAAACAAAAAACGCGACGCCTGTAAGCCAAACGCCGCGCTGCAAAATTAGAGACGACGGGTTACTGTGCCTTGGAGACCAAGTAGTCGACGCCGTTTTTGACTTCTTGGTCTGACAGCTCAGCACCACCTTGCGCAGGCATTGCATTAAAGCCATTAATCGCATGGCTGTATAAAGTTTCTTTGCCCTTAGCGATTCGAGGTGCCCATGCTGCTTTGTTGCCGGTCATTGGTGCTCCGAGTAACCCGCCAGCGTGGCAAGTGGTACAGGCGGCTTGGTAGACTGCTTCACCAGAGCGTGGCTCACCACCGGCTGGAGCGGCGACAGCAACGACCGGCACGCTAACACTACACGGTCTACCTTGCACGCAGACATTACCATACGGCGCAATTCGCTTAATCAAATCTGGATAGAGTGCCACAATACGTTGTACATGTGGCGGATCCTGAGGAATTGGTTTGGCAGCCGGTGCAGGCTTTGCGGCAACAGGCACTGGTGTTGTGGTTGCTGGAGTAGCGGCAGCCATCACTGGCGTTGTTGTGGCTGTGGCAGTTTCCGGTTGTGCTTGGACAGCGGCAAAGGCCGATAGCCCACATAGGCCGAAGGATGCGAGCATCACCAATTTCTTCACGGCAGAGGCCTCATGATCGTTTAGGAAGTCTGGCGCGATTATACCTAAAAAAGCCTAGGCATAAATAGTTAAGCACCGCCTGTACAGCATTTGCGTGGCTTTTTATCAATTGCACAAAAAAAAGCACAACGGACTGGACGCTGTGCGATTTTTTACCTATGATGTGCGACCTAAGCGCGCCCGTAGCTCAGCTGGATAGAGTACTGCCCTCCGAAGGCAGGGGTCGTGGGTTCGAATCCCGCCGGGCGCGCCAATTACGTTAGCTCACTGACATTAAATCAGGCACTTGCTTTGCCAAAGCCAGTCGTTGTTTCCCTGCAGTCGTCCCGAGTAACACAAAGCCACGCAGCTTACCCGCCGCATCTAAGGCGCGCGCAATCATGCCGTCTTCTAGCACTTCGTTGTGCCACGTCACATCTAGATTGGTCGGTTCTGGCAGTACCACTAATGGTGCAGCGGGGGTTTTGACCGCAACCGGCATCGCAGGGTAGTGCACAGCGGTTGGCTCACCAGACAAAGTTTTGGCCAAAGCACGCGCTTGCTGCATCAGTGGCATGACATACGGCAGTAGATGTCCTTCCACTTCAGCACAGTCTCCCAGTGCATAAATGTCGGGTTGATTGGTTTCAAGCAACTGATTGGTGACGATACCGCGTGATGTACCGATCTCAGCCGCTTGTGCCAAGTCGAGGTTCGGGCGCAAGCCAATTGCAGATAACACCACATCGACCAGATGTGACTCGCCGTTGGCCAGTTCGACCCGATATTGCTCGCCGACTTTAAATACGGCTTGTACCGTCGTCGCCAGTTGGAACTGCATGCCGCTGGCTTCCAGTTGTTGTTGAAACATTTTGGCGGTATCGACCGGCAGCAAGCGACCCAGCGGAAACGGCGCGAGATCCACCAAGACAACCTCGTGACCTGTGGCCTGTAAGTCATTGGCAAACTCACAGCCGATCAGACCTGCGCCAATCAGCAGGACACGTTTGTCCTGTACCCGATCCAGATGTTCACGGAATTTTTTGTAGTCGATCAGCGAGTTGACTGTGTAGATGTCTTGCGCCCCATCGCCCTGAATCGGCAGACGAATCTGATCCGCGCCGACCGCCAAGACCAGCTTGCTGTAGGCTTGTTGTTGGGTTACACCGTTATCAAATTGGATCGACAGCGTGTGACCGGCCACATCAATCGACTCAACCTTAGCATGTGCCAAGATGGTGGCTTTTAAGGTCTCGGTCATTTTGTCGGCATCAGCCAGTGCGATTTTTTCGGGAGTCTTATTGCCGACCAGTGCATTTGACAGCGTTGGCTTGGCGTAATTGACCGCATCATCAGCGGTTACAATCACGATTTCTGCGTCTGGGCTGGCCTTGCGCAGTTCACGAGCGAGGGTGTAGCCCGCCATACCTGCGCCGATAATCACGATAGGGTGAGTCATAACAGTGTCCTCAATACAATCGGTTGTTTAAACTAAAAAAATAGGCCGGTCAGTACATGAGCCAGCCTATTGCCATACCGTTGTAAATTGTCAACGGTCATGGCCTTGGGTGCGATCTGTTGCGTTTAAGCTGTCTACGTTGAGCCGCTTAGATTTCAACCATTTCAAAATCTTCTTTTGACACGCCACAGTCAGGGCAGGTCCAGTCATCTGGAATATCGTCCCACTTGGTACCCGCTGCGATGCCGTCTTGTGGCCAGCCTTCCGCTTCGTCATAGATCCAGCCACAAACGATACATTGATACTTTTTCATTACATACTCCAAAAAAGGCATTGCCTGCGTGTGCCCAAACCGTTATGGGCGACGTGGGTTGGCATTAAGTGGCGCATATTATGCCACTACTTGGTGCGGAAACTAACTGTACAACGTCCGCGTAATCCAAGGCAAACGCCAAAATATAGCGTATTTACCTTGAATATAATGGCAAAAACCACCGTTCGCGCCATGTGGGCTGCCAATCTTACCCTAATTTGTTGAACGTTTGATCGGGTTTTTTGGGATATTCTACGTGCAGATTGAGCAAATTGTTCAACGCCGCGTCGCCAAGAACCGCCCAATACGGGTAATCGCTTCGCGTAGCTCACTTTCTGCCGGTAAAAACACCACGCGAAAATGATCGGGCGCATCCCAATTAAAGCCGGTGCCTTGCACCAACAGGACTTTTTCAGCTTTGAGCAAGTCCATCATAAAGGCTTCGTCGTCTTCAATCGGGTAGATCTTGGGATCAAGGCGCGGGAAGCAGTACAACGCGCCTTCGGGTTTGACACAGGACACACCTTCGATGTCGTTCAGCATTTGCCATGCAACGTTGCGCTGTTGGTACAGGCGTCCGTTTGGCTCAATCAGTTCATTGATGCTTTGGTAGCCGCCCAGTGCGGTTTGGATGGCATATTGCGCTTGTACGTTGGCACACAGGCGCATTGAGGCCAGCATATCCAAGCCGTCGATGTAGTCCTTGGCTTTGTCTTTATCGCCGGAGACCAGCATCCAACCTGAGCGAAAACCCGCCACGCGGTAGGATTTGGACAGGCCATTAAAGGTGATACAGAGCAAGTCAGGTGCAAGCGTCGCCAGTGAAACATGCTCGACGCCGTCATAGACGATTTTGTCGTAGATCTCGTCGGCAAAAATAATCAGATCATGCTTACGCGCCAACGTCACGATCTGTTCGAGGATATGTCGTGGATAGACTGAGCCGGTTGGGTTATTCGGGTTAATCACCACGATGCCACGCGTGTGCTGGGTGATTTTGCTTTCCATATCCGCGATGTCGGGATACCACGAGTTGGCCTCGTCACAGCGATAATGCACCGCCTGACCGCCGGACAGATTGACCGCCGCTGTCCACAGTGGATAGTCGGGCATTGGAATCAACATTTCGTCGCCGTTATTGAGCAGTGCTTGCATCGACATGACGATCAGTTCGGACACGCCATTGCCGATGTAGACATCATTCACGTCGATGGCCGAGCGCAGACCTTTTTGTTGGTAGTATTGCAACACAGCCTTACGCGCCGGAAAGATCCCTTTTGAATCACAGTAGCCGACTGCATTCGTTAGGTTTTTGGCCACGTCATTGAGGATTTCGAGTGGTGCTTCAAAACCAAACGGCGCGGGATTGCCGACATTTAACTTAATAATCCGATGGCCTTGTTCTTCCATCGCGTTGGCGGCTTTCAGCAAAGGCCCGCGAATGTCATAACAGACGTTTTGCAGTTTATTGGATTTTTGGATGTTGCGGCGTGGGGTGTTTTGTGAGGTCGGCATGTGAGTACTCGGCGAATATAAGATAGAAGAAGCAGAAGGCGAAACAAGGGGTGCGGACTGAGGCTGTTCAAGCGTTTGACCAGTCAAAATATAGTTTTCGCTGGTATTGAGCAGGCGGGCAAGCGTCGGCAGTTTGTCGATCACGATGCCATTTTCGCCTCGCTCCCAGTTGGAAATCGCACCGCGTGACACCGGCGCACCGGCGTTGGTCATGGCTTGCGCAAGCGCTTCGGCGGATAACCCACAGGCTTTTCGCAGGACTTGCAGGCGTTTGCCACGCTGTTGGCGCACGGCTAGATCGGCGGTTGACATGGCTACAAACTCAGCATTGCAAGATGAACTGGCGTTAATTTAGGCGGCATGGTTGATTTTTGCAAGTGTATTTTATATGTCTATCTAATAAGTTTGGTTTTTTGAAAGTTATGCTTTCATTTTCGGTGGTCATCAATGGCCGAACGGAGCAAAAACCCTATGGCTCAAAACAGGGGTTCAAGACAGGTAACGATTTTTGCACATGATTTGATAGACAATTGTGGCATGTTGATGCTACTTCTATCCGTGCTAAGTTGCCGCTGTCAGATACAGGTACATCCGACTGAAATACCACCAGATCTATGGAGTAGCCGATATGCCAAAGCTCTATAAAACCGAACGTGAATGGCAGCGTGAACTGAGTCCCGATGAGTATCGGATCACCCGCCAAAAAGGCACTGAACCTGCGTTTACCGGCCAGTATTGGAATACGCATACCGATGGTGAATACTACTGCCGTTGCTGCGGTACGCTATTGTTTGTGTCTAGCGATAAGTATGATTCTGGCAGCGGCTGGCCAAGCTTTATGCGCCCTGCCGACGACCGGATGATTGATGAACACCGCGATACCAGCTACGGTATGGTACGGGTCGAGGTCACCTGTCATCAGTGTGATGCGCACTTGGGGCATGTGTTTCCAGATGGGCCACAACCGACTGGCCTGCGCTATTGTATTAACTCAGCTTCTTTAAGCTTTCAACCCAACGACGACGCTGTGCAAGAGGACAATCTACCATGACCACGATTTATGATTTTTCGGCTGAGAAGCTAGAAGGCGGCGAACAGTCGCTGAGTGACTATCAGGGCAAAGTGCTGCTGATCGTCAACACCGCCAGTAAGTGTGGTTTTACCCCGCAGTTTGAGGGGCTGGAAAAAGTCTATCAAAAATATCAATCACAAGGTCTGGTGGTATTGGGCTTTCCTTGCAATCAGTTTGCCGGTCAAGACCCTGGCAGTAACAACGAAATCGGTGAATTCTGCCAGCGTAATTACGGCGTGAGCTTTCCGATGTTTGCCAAAATCGACGTGAATGGCAGCGACGCGCATCCGATTTATAAGTTTTTGACCAAAGAAGCAAAAGGCATCTTGGGCACAGAAGCGATCAAGTGGAACTTTACCAAGTTCTTGGTCGGACGTGATGGCAACGTGATTGATCGTTTTGCCACGGCGACCAAGCCAGAAGACATGGCGAAGGATATCGAGAAGGCGTTGAACGCTTAATACCAAAAGGCACAAGTAACTGTTGGGATAGCTCTGACAGTAGATGTGCCAAATCCTGTTGTATGCCTGCGGCTGGCCTCACTTTTGACAGGCCAAAAGTAAGCAAAAGCCACTGTGCTTGGAGAACTCGCCATCCATGGCTCAAACAGCTCCAAGCACCTTCATCCCCGTACGAGTCATATTCTGAGTTACTGGGCAGGATGCTTGATATTCCAAATGGATTTACCAGCGATACTTGTTAAAGTTTTCGGGATTTGCCCAAAATTTAGCATTGAGCCAGTCCGGTACTTGTTTGTAAGCCAAGATATTAAATTGCCAAATTTGCCAAGGCTGCGCGGTGTTCGAGTCGGTCGGCTGATCCAATTGGCTAAAGCCAAGCGCACGCAATTGTTCCGGCATGTCCACCAACGCCTGATCGGTGACAATCACCAGCACCCGTCGCGCCAACAAGTCGCGCAATCGAGTCAGCCCTTGCGTCGCCTCAATGGTGCAGACCTCAGTGGACAGATGACAGACCGACAAATCATATCGCTGTTGGAAAGGCAGTTGATTCAGCTGCGTGGGCGGGCAGTGTTGCCACGCGGCTGGCCACGTGTCGCGCCGACAGTCCGCGCCGACCAATAAACCCGATTCAATCGGTTTGTCTTGCACCAAACGTTCGATCAGCGGCAAAATGTCAAAAGGCCATGCGATCACAGGCAAATCCTTTTCTATCAATCTAAGAGCGATCAGTCCACATGCAATATCAAGGCATCTGCCAAAAAATGCGCGCCGAACTGGATGAAACCGTCGAAACCGAAGATGGTCGTCTTGCGGCAGGGGTCGCCTATAGTTTGGTGCTCGATCCGTTTGAATGCAAGCTGAGTCCACTGTTGGGGCAATCGGTGCAACTCGAATGGTCGGGTGCGATTCGCTGTCTGTCGTGTGGTGCGGCGACCAAAAAATCCTACGCACAAGGCCACTGCTATAAATGCATGATCACCAAGGCCAGTTGTGACATGTGCATGATGAAACCCGAAACCTGTCACTTTCATCTGGGTACGTGTCGTGAGCCGGATTGGGCGTTACAGGTTTGTTTTAATCCGCATATCGTCTATCTCGCCAATTCGAGTGCGCTCAAAGTTGGGATTACGCGTCAGGTTAATATGCCGACCCGTTGGCTTGATCAAGGCGCGACCCAAGCACTACCGATTGTACAAACCGCCAATCGCTTTTTGTCCGGTGTGATCGAAAAGCTATTTGCGCAAGAATTGGCCGATAAGACCGACTGGCGGGCGATGCTGCGCGGCGAGTCTGAGCCGATTGATTTACTCGCGATTCGTGATGAGCTGCTGGCGCGGTTTATGCCGGAGATTGAACGCTTGCAACACGCGTATCCCAATGAAATTGCGCTGCTACCTGCTGAAACGGTGATGCGGCAGTTTGCCTATCCGGTGCTGGAATATCCCAAAAAAGTCACTGCACATAACTTTGATAAGCAGCCACTGATTGCGGGCACGCTGCTGGGGATTAAGGGTCAGTATCTGATGCTGGATACAGGGGTGTTGAATTTGCGTAAATTTGGTGGCTATCAGCTTAGTGTCAGCGGTTGATGTAAAATCGAAAAGGTCAAAAGCGATTCAGTCGTGAAAGCTTTGGTGTTAAAGTTACTTAGTTCAGTATCATGCCTGCGGCTGGCCTCACTTTTGACAGGCCAAAAGTAAGCAAAAGCCCTTGTGCTTGGAAGACTCGCCATCCATGGCTCAGACAGTTCCAAGCACGTCATCCCTGTACGAAACCAATTCCCATCGGCCTTCATTATAGTTTTTTGCTTTGTCTTAATCGTTATAAAAACCAGCACACCCAATCGTTAAAATCGCTAAACTACTCATCCTCGGTGAACTGTCTTTTTGCCTGATCTGGAAAATCGTTAATGAAATTTGAAAAGCTTGCCCAAGATGGCCGTGCGCGGCGTGGTCGTTTAACACTCGCGCATGGCACGGTTGAAACCCCTGCGTTTATGCCAGTCGGTACTTATGGCACAGTCAAAGGCATGCTGCCGCGTGACATTGAAGCCATCGGCGCACATATTATTTTGGGCAATACTTTTCACCTGTGGCTGCGGCCGGGGCTGGAAGTGATCAAAGAACACGGCGGCCTGCATGATTTTGTGCAGTGGGATAAGCCGATTTTGACCGATTCTGGCGGTTTTCAAGTGTTTAGTTTGGGTGCAAAAATCAAAGAAGAGGGCGTGACGTTTCGCTCACCGATTGACGGCTCTAAAGTGTTTCTTTCGCCTGAAAAATCCATGGAGATTCAGCGCGTACTGAACTCTGATATTGTGATGATTTTTGATGAGTGTACGCCGTATCCAGCGACGTTTTCGGAAGCACAAAAATCACTACAACTGTCACTGCGTTGGGCGCAGCGTTGTAAAGACGCGCATCAAGGCAACCCGAATGCGTTGTTTGGCATCGTGCAAGGCGGTATGTATCCCGAATTGCGTGAGGAGTCGTTGGCAGGGCTAGAACAAATTGGTTTTGATGGTTATGCGCTCGGCGGTCTGTCAGTCGGTGAGCCAAAAGAAGACATGATTAAAATCTTGGATCATGTGCCCACCAAGCTACCCGCTGATAAACCACGTTACTTAATGGGCGTTGGTAAGCCAGAAGATATCGTGGAAGCGGTGCGACGCGGCATTGATATGTTTGATTGCGTGATGCCGACCCGTAACGCGCGTAATGGTCATTATTTTATTACCGATGGGATTGTGCGGATTCGTAACAGTCAATATCGGCATGATATGAAGCCGCTCGACCCACATTGTGATTGTTATACCTGTACGAATTTTACCCGCGCGTATCTGTATCATCTGGACAAATGCGGTGAAATGCTCGGTGCGATGCTCGGCACGATTCACAATTTGCGTTACTACCAACGCTTAATGCAGGGTTTGCGCGATGCAATTGAGGTCGGGCAGTTGGATGCGTTTGTGGCAGATTTTTATGCGCGGCGTGGTTTGCCCGTGCCAGAGATGTTAGAGGTGTAATATCGGTCTAACCGCGCAGGGTATGCCTTGCGCACCTTTTAGCAGTTTGGTGTGCAAGGGGGAAATAATGGCATTTGTGGTTGAACATTTAACCGAACAAGATCGGCTACGCTACAACACCGATCCCGAGATGATGGATTTGTCCCAGATTCCTTTGAAGCGCTGGATTATTGACAAAGAAAGGGATATTAGTATTTGGGGAGGGATGAACGCATCTCACTGGATGGCGATGGCCGAGGGTGATTATCGTTGGCGGTTCACTTTACGCTATCAGCAAAAAATATTCTGGTTTGTGGTTTGGCCAGCTTCGGGCGGATCTATTAAATTTGCTGAAGACCCTTACGTGACTCGCTGGGCATCTATAGACGGTACTTTCCCGCATCATTTACATGATTTACATGGTTTTGCGCATCAAGAATTGGTCGTGATTTTAAAAGAAGCACTAACGGCTTTTGCTGAATACGAAAACAGAGACTATATAAAAGGAAGGGTAGTGGTTGAGTTTGATTTTTAGTAGAGTAGGGTGAGCTTTGAACACCAGATCGACTGAGGTGTAAAAAATAAAAAGGTGCGCATAGCGCACCCTACGGGAATGTTGACGTTACTTTAAATTACCACCATGTAAGCCACACTCTTTATGCGTCGCTTCTTCCCACCACCAGCGACCTTCACGCTCATGCTGATTCGGCAAGACGGGCTTGGTGCAAGGCTCACAACCAATCGACACAAAACCACGTTCGTGCAATGGGTTATACGGGATTTCCATCATCCGAATATAGCTCCACACGTCCGCGCTGCTCCAGTTGGCTAACGGGTTGTATTTGATGAGTTGCTTGCCCTCACCGGAAAATCCAGCATCCAACTGCACCAGCGGCACATCGGCGCGGGTTGGGCTTTGGTCTTTACGTTGCCCAGTCACCCAGCCATCCAGCGTGGCGAGTTTTTTGCGCAGTGGCTGCACTTTACGGATGCCACAGCATTCTTTATGGTCATCTTGATAAAAACTAAACAAGCCTTTTTCGCTGACCAGTTGTTGTACTGCGTCAGCTTCAGGAAAACAAAACTCAATGGTAATGCCAAAGTGTTTACGCACGGTTTCCAAAAATTGATAGGTTTCAGCGTGCAAGCGGCCGGTATCCAGACTAAATACCCGAAACGGCAAGCGCAAGCTGTGTGCCATCGCAATTAGTACCACGTCTTCTGCACCACTAAACGAAATCGCCACTTCCGTACCCTGACTCAGCGCATGTTTTAGCATCGCGCTGGGTTGGTCACTCGGCTCTAAACGGGCAAATTCTTGTGCGAGGGCGTCAATTGAATCAATCGTGGGAATCAGGTCGGTCATCATCGGTCATCGCGGCAGGCTAGAGTGAGGATTGTAGCCAATCAGGTCAGCGTTCGCAAAATTTGACTGTGGTAAGCCGTACTACTCGACCTTTTGGATAAAGCGCGGTACAGTGCTGCGCGTAAGATCAGTGGCGGATGGTCACGATCTGGAATCCATTGTTTAGTCAGGCAGTGTTGCCGTAAGGAGTCGTTATGGAATTGGTTTGTCTTGACCTCGAAGGCGTGCTTGTCCCTGAAATTTGGATTAATTTTGCCAAAAAAACCGGCATCAAGGCGCTCGAAGCCACCACGCGTGATATTCCTGACTATGATGTGTTAATGACCCAGCGTTTGAACATTTTGCGTGAGCATGGTTTGGGCATGGCGGATATTCAGGCAGTGATTGCTGAGATGGGCCCGCTCGAAGGTGCAAAAGAATTTGTTGAGTGGGTGCGCACGCATTTTCAGTTGATTATTTTGTCGGATACTTTTTATGAGTTTGCCCATCCACTGATGCAACAATTGGGCTGGCCGACGATTTTTTGTCATAAGCTCGAAGTCGGTGCAGATGGCATGATCACTGATTATAAACTGCGTCAACCGGATCAAAAACGCGAAGCGGTCAAAGCCTTGCATGGTCTGAATTTCCGCGTGATCGCGGCCGGTGATTCTTATAACGACACCAGCATGCTCGGTGAAGCGGATCATGGCTTTTTGTTTGATGCACCGGATAATGTGATTGCAGAGTTTCCGCAGTTTGAGTCGATTCGTGGTTATGACAGTCTAAAAGAGGCGATTCGTCGCGTGTCGGTGCGGGATATTCCGGCTTAATCGAATGGGATATTTAATTGCTTAAATGATGTAAGTCGGACGGTGTGCGAAGACATGCCGTTCGGTTGTTAGCGTAACGATTGAACAATAAAAAGGTCTCCACACATGAAAATATCTCCAGCAAGCTACGGCTTCCCAGCGGGTACGATGGTGCATACCGATCAAGGGCTTGTGCCGATTCAAGATATTAAAATTGGCGATTTGGTGCTGTCGCGGCCAGAATCGGACGGGGAGCATGCGCCGACTGAATATAAGCGGGTGCTGAGAGCGTTTTGCGATGGAGAATCTGAAGTCATTCGTTTAATTTGTCAGCGTAAAAGTGAGTACGCCGAATTTGAGACTCCAAGATATGTTCAGTTTTTAACTCCAAATCAACCCGTTTGGGGTGACAGATTGAGTGAGTGTATTTCTGCTTGTGATCTATACATCGGTGAGCAGGTTTCTGGTATCAGTCACACCGACCCATTAATTTTGCTTTCGATTGATCCTATCTATAAAGCATCTTTAAGCCCAACTCATCATTTAGGTATTTGTCGTGAGCCATCTTATGGACTTGAGTATAGAAACGATGTTGACATACTGATTGATTTTGACCCAAAAGGGTACACAGTAAATTACAACAGATTCACGAGTGACTATAATTTTGATCGGGACGTTTACTGCGGTTATGATCATGATGCAAAAAGAGCCATATCTGCTTCTTTTGGCGAAGATCCATATAGTCTTTTACAAATACCGGTCTACAACATTGAAGTCGAAGATTTTCACAGTTATTTTATTGGCAATCAAAGCATCTGGGTTCTCGCTGCAAAACCTTAAGCGACTTAGGCGCATACAAATGGTCAGTACCGTTGATCTGACGACTGTATTGATAAAATTGACCTGACCGAATGGCATGATCAACACTAGATTTTTAGCTACAGCACTGACTACACTCATGACTCGCGCACAGATCCCACATTTGGCCGATACTGCACGTAAAAATCTTGATTTTGCTGACAGTTAGCCCAAATAATGCCGGTGATCTGCTGCCGAATACGCCGTACAGATTCTGTTGTCCACTGATGTGAGCCGTCCATGAAACCCTATCCGCATTTGCTCGAACCGCTTAATTTGGGCTTTACCCAGCTTCGTAACCGTGTGGTCATGGGCTCAATGCATACGGGGTTGGAGGATTGGTTTTATCACTATCCAAAACTGGCTGCTTATTTTGCCGAGCGGGCGCGTGGTGGCGTGGGTTTGATCATTACCGGTGGGATTTCACCGAATCGTCAAGGCTGGCTACTGCCTGCGGGCGGCACGATGAACCAACTGACCGATGTCGCCAATCATCGCTTGGTCACCCATGCCGTGCATCGACATGGCAGTAAAATCCTGATGCAAATCCTGCACTCAGGTCGCTATGGCTATCAGCCGTTTGTGGTGTCAGCCAGTCCGATTAAGTCACCGATTTCCCCGTTTAAACCGCGTCAACTGTCCGAAAAAGACATCCGCGCTACCATCGCCGACTACGCGCGTTGTGCCAAGCTGGCCAAGCTGTCCGGTTATGATGGCGTGGAAGTCATGGGGTCGGAAGGTTATTTGATCAATCAATTCTTGAGTCGGCATGTCAATCAGCGCACTGATCAATGGGGCGGCTCGATTGATAATCGGATGCGGTTGGCGGTCGATATCGTGCGGGCGATTCGGCATGCGGTCGGCGAAAAATTTATCATTTGCTTCCGCCTGTCGATGCTAGACTTGGTACATGATGGCAACACCATGGAAGAAGTGGTGCGGGTTGCACAAGCCTTGGAAAGCGCTGGTATTACTTTACTCAATAGCGGCATTGGCTGGCATGAAGCGCGTGTGCCGACCATCGTCACCTCGGTGCCGCGTGCCGCGTTTGCCGATGTCACTGCGCATGTGCGCGAGCGCGTCAATGTGCCGGTGATTGCGTCTAACCGCATCAACATGCCAGAAACCGCCGAGAGCTTACTGCTCGAAGGCAAGGCCGATCTCATCCAAATGGCAAGGCCGTTTTTGGCGGATGCCGAATGGGTGAATAAAGCCGCGACCAATCGCGTCGATGAAATCAATACCTGTATCGCCTGTAACCAAGCCTGTTTAGACCATACCTTCCAAAACCAACGCGCCAGTTGCTTGGTCAATCCACGTGCGTGTTTTGAAACAGAATTGGTCTACGTCAAAACCCGTAAGCCGCGCCGTATCGCGGTAGTCGGTGGCGGTGTTGCTGGCATGTCAGCGGCGACTGTCGCAGCCGAACGTGGCCATCAAGTGACGCTATTTGAAGCAGGGCATGAGCTTGGCGGGCAGTTTAATCTGGCTAAAGTCGTCCCTGGTAAAGAAGAGTTTCACGAAACGATTCGCTATTTTAAGACCATGATCGTCAAAAAAGGCGTCGAAGTCCGGCTAAATACCCGTATCTCGCGCGAGCAACTCGAGCGCGAAGGTTATGACGATGTGGTGGTAGCGACTGGCGTGATTCCGCGTCCACTCAAGCTCGATGGTGCAAACCTACCGAACGTCCTCAGCTACAGCGATGTGCTCAAAGGCGCACGGGTTGGCCAGCGTGTTGCGGTGATTGGCGCGGGTGGGATAGGCTTTGATGTCAGCGAGTATCTGCTGCATGACCCGCGTGTGCCACAGCCAAAACCGTTGGCTGATTGGCAACGCGAGTGGGGCGTCGATCCGCGTGTGGATTATCATAGCGAAGGTGGTTTGGTGCGGCCGAAAGTGCAAGCAGCCTACCGCGAGATTTATTTATTACAGCGAAAAAGCGGCAGCGTCGGTGCTGGACTTGGCAAAACCAGTGGCTGGGTACATCGTGCGAGCCTCAAAAAACACGGTGTCCGTATGATGCGCGGCGTGCAGTATCAACGCATTACGCCGGAAGGTCTGTGGATTACCATTGACGGGCAAGCACAGTTGTTGCGGGTCGATACCATCGTGGTCTGTGCTGGGCAAGACTCGGTGTGTGAGATTATGCCACCCGAAAACCTGCCAACTGGTGCGCGTTATCATGTGATCGGTGGGGCAAAACTGGCTGCTGAACTTGACGCTAAACGTGCAATTCGGGAAGGGGCGGAGCTTGCAGCGCGGTTGTAAGTGGCAAGACTAAACCTTAAAGTCATCACCCAAATACACTTGGCGAACCAGATCATTCGCCAAGATATCCTCTGCACTGCCTTCGGCAATGACCGAACCTTCGCTGACGATGTAGGCTTTTTCGCAGATCGCCAAAGTTTCACGCACGTTATGATCCGTGATCAAAATCCCGATGCCGCGTGCGCTCAGCCGTTCGATAATCTGCTTGATATCACCGACTGAAATCGGATCAACCCCCGCAAATGGTTCATCAAGCAGCATAAATTTTGGCTCAGCCGCCAATGCGCGCGCAATTTCGGCGCGCCGTCGTTCACCACCAGAAACACTCATTCCCAATGAGTTACGGATATGGGTAATGCTAAATTCTTCGAGTAGCTCCTCAAGTCGCGCTTGCTGCTGCTGTTTATTCAGATCTTTGCGGGTTTGCAGCACCGCTAAAATATTATCCGCGATGCTCAGTTTACGAAAAATCGACGCTTCTTGCGGCAAATAGCCTAAGCCATGTCTGGCACGTTGGTGCATCGCCAGATCAGACAGGTCTTTACCATCTAATAAAATACAACCGCGATCCATCCGCACCAAACCGACCAGCATATAAAAACTAGTGGTTTTACCTGCGCCATTTGGGCCAAGCAAGCCGACGATTTGACCGCTATGTAATTTGAACGACACGTCTTTCACCACCCATCGCTTGTTATAGCTTTTGGCCAAATGACGAATCTCAAGATGTTGTACCACAGGCGTATTGACGGTCATGGTGAGGCTCAAGGCGCTTGGGTGGCGGTTCGGGCAGGTGTGGACACGGGGTTTTGATTCGGTGGAATCACGATTTTGACCCGATTTTGGCTGTTGCCGAGGGCTTCGACGTCGCCTTGGGTAATACTGTAGCGAATCGAGTTACCACTAAAGCGCGCACCGTCTTGGGTCAGCAAGGCGTTACCGGTCAAGGTGACAATACCGGCTTGTGCATCGTATACCACGCGTTGACCTTCACCGCGTGCAATACCTTTGTCACTGCTGATTTGTTGCTGAAAACGCGCTGGACGGCCTTGGGCAGTGGCATCTTTAATGCCACGATTGCTGGTCAGATTTACGACGATGCTATCGGCTTCGATTTTAATCGTGCCTTGCGTAATCAAAACATTACCGGTATAGGTGGTAATGCCAGTACGCTCGTTATAAGTGGCTCGATCGGCTTCTAGGCTAACCGGCTGGTTTTGGTCGCTCGGCAGTGCATGAGCTGTATTCAGCAACAAGACAGAACCGCACAAGATCAGGGGTACGGTACGACATGATAACTTATGGGCGCGACGGGGGGGCATATTCGATCCGAATTCGTTCAAGTTGGTAGTCACCTTGGCTGAGGTCTGCGCGTAAGCCCTGACTGTTGATCAGACCTTGTGCGCCATTCACCTGTACGGGCTGATCAGTTTCGATCTGACGGGTTTTAGGATAGCCGACCAACTGTGTGGTATTAAAGCGAGTCTCTTGCTGATTGGTTGCGTTGATGTGACGGATTTGTACGCCGCCATGCAGCACGATTTTTTGGTTTTGCTCAGACAGTTCGGCATGCTTGGCCGATAAAAAGACCCTTTGCTGACCAGTATCGTACCAAATGCTCTCAATCTGGTCTAATTCGGTCATATTGGTCGCGCCAAAATGTCGGAGTTCTGCCGCTTGTGTGGTCGCCTGCAAATGGCCAAGTTCATCGGTCTGTAACAGCCGAATGTCCCGTGCCGAATAAGCGATACCTTGGTTCAAGGCAAAGTCTGGTCGCGCTTGCTTACCGCTTTGCCAGTAATACCAGCCGGAGCAAGTTGCCACAATAATGGCAATCAGGTAAAGCAAGCGGGTATCCATCGGCAGCGCAAATGACCTCATTGAATGGGTGCTGAAGCAGCTTGTTAGTGGTTGGACGCTATTCGCCGCGTACCGCCAAGAAGCGTTCGAGCATCGTATCATATTGGCCTTTAGCGTGCAGAATCACGTCACACAACTCACGCACTGCGCCACGACCGCCACTGGCTTGCGTGACCAAATGTACACGCCGCCGCACTTCGTGGTGTGCATTCGGTACGGTCACGGCAAGGCCCGCCATCGCCAACGCACCTAAGTCCGGCCAGTCATCACCCATATAGGCGCAATCGCTCGGCTGTACGCCAAGTTGACGGCAGGCTTCAGCGAGGGCAATCCCTTTATCTTCACGGCCTTGCACCACCAGATCAACGCCTAATGAGTCCATGCGTTGCTTGACGATATTGCTGGTTCGCCCAGTAATAATAACGATTTTGACACCACAATCTTGCACCAGCTTCATACCAAGCCCATCACGTACATCGAAGGCTTTGGTTTCCTCACCGTTATTACTAAAAATGAGACGGCCATCGCTCAAGATACCGTCTACGTCCAACGCGAGGACCTGAATGTGCCGCGCCCGCTCTAAAATTGCATATGAAGCCATGAACTTAGCTCACTCCTGCTTTTAAAAAGTCATGCATGTTGAGCGCACCAACCAATTCACCTTCTAGATTTACCACCAGTAAATGGTTGATTTTTTCAGCTTTCATATGAGTGAGTGCTTCGTATGCTTGCGTGTCAGGCGGCATAGTGACGGGATGTTTGGTCATCACTTCGGATACCGGTGTATTTAAGTCGATTCGTTCTTCTAGGCTACGGCGCAGATCACCGTCAGTAAACAGCCCCACCAGCTCGCCCTCATGATCGACCACTGCGGTCATTCCTAGACGCTTGTTGGTCATTTCGATCAGTGCATCTCGAATAGAGGTTTGTGTTCTGACAATCGGTAGATTGCATCCTGTATGCATCAGATGGCTGAGTTGGGTGAGCAAACGTCGGCCAAGCGCACCCGCTGGATGCGACATGGCAAAATCGTCTTTGGTAAAGCCCCGAGTTTTCAGCAAGGCAACAGCCAAAGCATCGCCGAGTGCCAATGTGGCAGTGGTGCTCGAGGTTGGTGCCAAACCCAGTGGGCAGGCTTCTTTAGACTTGCCCAAAGTGAGCGCGACCGTCGCAAGTTGTGGCAAGGGGCCACTGGTATTTTGGCTAATGGTGATCAGCGGGATCTCATAGCGCTGCACCACCGGTGTGAGCATCATGATTTCGTCACTTTGCCCTGAGTTAGAAATGGCAATCAGCACATCACCGCGTACCAACATACCAAGATCACCATGTGCAGCTTCGCCAGGGTGCATAAAAAACGACGGCGTGCCAGTAGAGGCAAACGTTGCGGCCATCTTGCGGCCGATATGCCCTGATTTACCCATGCCGGTGATGACCACCCGACCGGTACAGGCCATAATCAACGCACAGGCTTGATCAAAGCGCTGATCTAGCTCTGCCATGAGGACATCGAGTGCGTGTTGCTCAGTTTTGAGCGTCTGGTACGCACTGGCCAAGTATAGCGAGGGGGTAGATTGGCTGATATTCACCTTGAATCCTTAACAGTTACGATTAAGCTAGAAGAACTATCTCGCCGCATTATTGCAAAGCGCGTGCCGAAATACAAAGGTTCAAATGTGAGAATGCGCGACGTTCGTCTAATTGCAGACGGTGACAAGCGTTGAACCAAATGAAAATCCCCTAAAAAAGGGATGCGCTATTTTATATTCCATCTGCAAGTCGGTATGATTGTAGCCCCGAAATTTCTACCAGCCCGTTTAGGGTGATGAGAGCGTATGACCATGTCCAAGCCGACATCTATTGGTTCGTTGTCTATTTACAATACCGAAACTCGCCGTAAGGACGTGTTTGTGCCACGTGTGGCTGGCCAGATTGGATTGTATGCTTGCGGCATGACGGTTTATGACTATTGTCATATTGGACACGCGCGAGTCATGGTGTCTTTTGATTTTATGATTCGGTTTTTGCGTGCTCAGGGTTGGCAAGTTAAATTCGTGCGCAATATTACGGACATCGACGACAAGATTATCCAGCGTGCGCAAGAAAATCAGGAAAGTATTACTGCGCTGACCGAGCGATTTATTGCTGCGATGAATCAAGATGCTGAGCGGTTGGGCTGCGTGCCACCGGACGAAGCGCCACGCGCGACTGATTATATCGGTGAAATGCAGCAGATGATCAGTACCTTGATCGACAAGCAGCATGCCTACGTCTCTGGTGATGGCGATGTGTATTATGCGGTCGAGTCATTCCCACAGTATGGTCGTCTGTCAGGTCGCAAGCTGGAGGATAACCAAGCTGGTGCAAGCCAGCGTATGGCGGTGGCGCGTGACAAGCAGCATCCATTTGATTTTGTGCTGTGGAAAGCCGCCAAACCAAGCGAGCCATCGTGGGCGTCGCCATGGGGAGCGGGGCGGCCGGGTTGGCATATTGAATGCTCTGCGATGTCAACCTGCTGCTTGGGTAATCACTTCGATATTCATGGCGGCGGTGGTGATCTGATGTTCCCACACCACGAAAACGAGATTGCACAGAGCGAAGCGGCCACCGGTGAAACTTATGTGAATTACTGGATGCATGTTGGCTTCGTCAACGTTGATGGCGAGAAGATGTCGAAGTCATTGGGCAATTTTTTTACCATTCGGGATGTGATGCAGCAGTTTTCGCCCGAAGTGATTCGCTATTTTATCGTAGCCAGTCATTATCGTAGTCCGTTGAATTTTTCCGATGTAGCGTTAAAAGATGCCCGTCAAGCGTTATCTCGTTTTTATCAGACCTTAAAGCTAGTCCCTGCTGTGGCTGCTGATTTGGCTGATGCGACCTGTAGCGCGGCCACAGTTGCGCTGATGCAGCAGACCGAACAACGCTTTGTCACGGCGATGAATGACGACTTTAATACCCCAGAAGCCTTGGCGGTGTTGTTTGAACTGACCCGCGAAATCAACCGAGAGTTAAACGCCGACCAGATCGCTACCGCTCAAGTCTTGGCACAGCATTTAAAGCAATTAGCGGCGATGCTGGGATTGTTAAATCAAGATCCAGTGGCATTTTTACAGGCGGGTGCGGATGGTGAGCAGCAAGGTCTGAACGATGCACAGATTGTGGCACAGATTGCTGCGCGTCAAGCGGCCAAGGCTGCGCGTGACTTTGCCCAAGCCGATCAGATCCGTAAAGATCTACTGGCCGCTGGCATCGTACTGGAAGATGGTCGGGAGGGAACCACATGGCGGCGGGCGGAATGATCTCAAATCCACTGCCTGTCTAAAAACTGTGCTTTTGAGAGTGGTGCGCTAAAAAACTATTGACAGTGCGCTAAAACTGGCTAGAATGCCGATCACTGGTTCGATGTTGTGAAATTTAAACATTGAATCAACACAGTTTAAGCGGGAATAGCTCAGTTGGTAGAGCACGACCTTGCCAAGGTCGGGGTCGAGGGTTCGAATCCCTTTTCCCGCTCCAGTTTGGAACAGGCCCCAAAACCTGTTCCTTTTTTTATGCCTAAATTTTTTAAAATTCAAGCCAACCTATTCATCATCCTGCCAAGCCAACGCCTGTCTGCACACGTCCAAATCAAAGCCGCGATATTGCAAAAACCGAAATTGTCGGGCTTTGTCTTTAGGCTCTTTGGGTAAGTCTATGCCAAATTTTTTAATCCGAAGCTGGACTGCCTGCTGTAACCAATCGGTTGTTGCCAACTCGTCGGCTGCGAGTGCTGGATCAATCGCGTATTTTTTCAGATCTTGTTGGATACGGGCTTGACCACGGCCACGGCGTAGATTGCTGCGTACCGTCATGCTGGCCATGCGGGCATCACTTTGATAGCAACTGTCCGCCAATTCCTCGACCAATTGCTGAATTTCGGTGCGGTCTGCACCGGTTTCGAGCAGTTTGTCAGTCAGCATTTGTTTGGAGTATTCGCGCCGTCCAAGATGAGCAAACGCCAACTGGCGCAAGCGTGCGCCAGTGGGGATGCGAGGGGCTTTTGGGGGAGAGTCAGACACCTTTTATGCGCTCGTCTGGCCGGTTATTCAGCGATGTCAAACGGCTCGTCTTCAAGGCCATCTTGCTCAACCGGTGCGGCACCGACATTGGTCAGCAGACGACGACGAATTTCGGCATCAATTTCTTCGGCCAGCGCAGGGTTCTCTTCCAAGTGGCGGCAGGCATTGGCTTTGCCCTGACCGATTTTGTTGCCTTGGTAGGCATACCATGCCCCAGACTTTTGAATAATGTTTTCGCCAGCAGCCAGATCAACTAGCTCACCGAGACGGTTGGTGCCTTGACCATACAAGATTTGGAACAGTGCTTCGCGAAACGGTGGTGCGACTTTATTTTTGACCACTTTAACGCGAGTCTCAGAGCCAATAATACTTTCGCCATCTTTGATCTGACCGACGCGACGAATGTCCATCCGCACTGAGGCATAAAACTTCAAGGCATTACCACCGGTGGTGGTTTCGGGGCTGCCGAACATCACGCCGATTTTCATGCGAATCTGGTTGATGAAAATCACCATACAGTTGGAGCGCTTGGCGTTGCCAGTGATTTTGCGCAGGGCTTGGCTCATCAGACGTGCCTGTAGACCCATATGGGAGTCACCCATTTCACCTTCGATTTCAGCCTTGGGGGTGAGCGCGGCCACCGAGTCGATCACGATCATGTCAATTGCACCAGAGCGCACCAGCATATCAGCGATTTCAAGTGCTTGTTCACCATGATCAGGCTGAGAAATCAATAGGTTATCGATATCTACGCCAAGTTTGCGCGCATATTGCGGGTCAAGCGCGTGTTCGGCATCAATAAATGCGGCTGTGCCACCGGCTTTTTGACATTCAGCAATCGCTTGCAGCGTTAATGTGGTCTTACCCGAGGATTCTGGTCCATAGATTTCGATAATCCGGCCTTTGGGTAGGCCACCAATCCCCAATGCAATGTCAAGGCCAAGTGAACCGGTAGAGACGGCTTCTATTTTTTGAATCGACATCGGGTCGCCGAGTCGCATGACGGTATTTTTGCCAAATTGTTTTTCGATTTGACCGAGTGCCGCCGCGAGGGCTTTACTTTTGTTCTCGTTCATCATGAACCTCTGTGTTTACTGATTGGGAAAGCTTGGAGAAACCAGCCGTGCAGCCGGTGCTTGCTGCGGCAGACTGTCTTGGTAGGGCTATAGTGTCAAAAACTGGGTCGATTAGATAGGGGGGAAATCAACTGCTGCGACGCTGATTGTCGCAGCCGTATGTGTTAAAACCCTTCATCGTTGCTGCTATAGGCTGCATTGCTACGCTCAGAATTGTCTTGCTGAAAACGGTGAATTTGTCGCCGATCGCGCTTATTGGGGCGATGATCAGGACGGGCAAGATTGGATAGCTTGCGATGCGCGGCAATCAACTCACGTTTGGCAATGCTTGCTGGCGTTTCTTCGTACATGGCTTGCGCCACCGATGCGCCAGAGCGTACCTCAGTGAGCTGTCGAACCACGACGGTTTTTTCTTCAAAACCTTGCCGAATCTCGAGTTCCATGCCAACACGAATGTCTTTGCTGACTTTGACCCGTTCACCTTGATGGTGAACTTTGCCGCCTTCAATCGCAGCTTTAGCGAGGCTGCGTGTGCGAAAAAAACGCGCCGCCCACAGCCATTTATCAATCCGCATGCTGTGCGGAGTCAGACCATGCTCGGCGTGCTGCTGTTGTGTGGCCATCGGGCGAAACCTCCGAGATATTGAGTCCAGCACGCCAATGGTGACAGCGTGCCGAATCAATCATAGGTTTTTTAGTAAGTCGGTCAAGTGGTCAAGTGCTGGATGCTGTAGGTTAAAACGTGGCGGCAATAGGCTGTCCGGCTGACGAATGCCGCGTACCTGCAAACCAAAGGCTTTAGCAGCATGCAGTACCGGCTCACTGTCGTCGATCAGTAAGCTGGATTCTGGCTCAAAAAAATATTGATTCTGCATGCTTGTCCAAAACTCTGGTTGTTCTTTGGCAAACCCGATGTCGTGGCTACAGATAATTTCGCTAAATCGGTCGGCCAGATCGGTTTTTTCCAGTTTAATATCCAGTACCAAGGGGTGTGCATTGGTGACGAGCCAGAGTGTTTTTCCCGCTTTTTGTAGAGCATCGAGCGTTTCATACACCCCAGCACGCAAGGCAATGCGGTCTTTGTGTCGATGCTTTAAGGTTTCCAGATCCATGCCCAACGTTTGGCTCCAAAACGACAACGAGTACCAGTTGAGCGAGCCCTCTTCTTGTTGAAACTGCGGGCTCAAGGTCTGGATGGCGTGTTCGGGGGGATGGTTGTTTTGATTGGCCCACGCTTGCGGCACGGCCTCACGCCAAAAAAAATTATCAAACGCCAAATCCAGTAAAGTGCCGTCCATATCGAACATCACCGTTTCAATTTGATTCCATGCAATACTCATAGGCCACTCTAATCATAAAAGGACGGGTTAATGAACGCAGCCACACCGATAAGCCCACAGGCAGATTCTCGACTGGTTGAACTGGTACATCTGGCTGAGCGAGTCAGCGCACAACTGCGGCTATTCTACGCCGATCCTGCTGATCTGGATATTCAGCATAAGGCAGATCAATCACCGGTGACTGCCGCCGATCTGGCCGCACATCACATGATTGAAACAGCATTGCGACAGTTCACACCTGAGCTGCCCGTGTTGTCTGAAGAGTCGGCTGATCTGCGTGCGCGGCGCGAATGGTCGACCTTTTGGTTGGTCGATCCTCTAGACGGCACGAAGGAATTTATCAATCGCACGGGTGAGTTTACCGTGAACATCGCGTTAATCGAGCAGGGGCGTGTGGTGTTGGCGGTGATTGCCGTGCCGGTACAGCACGAAGTCTATGCGGTCGCTGACGGTCAAGTCTGGCGGATTGATGCGCAGTCGGTGTGGCATGTCTTGTCCGCCCAGCCTGTTGCATCAGCGTGGCGGCTGGCAATGTCACGCCGTGCTAAACAGCCGGCATACGCAAGTTTTTTGCGGCGGCTCAAGCAAAGAAACCAGGCATACACAACCGTTGAAGCAGGTAGTGCTTATAAGTTTTGTTTGATGGCGGCGGGTGAGATTGATGTTTACCCACGTCTGCACCCGACCTCAGAATGGGATACGGCGGCAGGTCAAGCACTGCTTGAAGCCTTGGGCGGAGGTTTGTTTGATTTAGACGGTCGGCCGTTTACGTATAATCAGCGAGACACCACCTTAAATGGTGCATTTATTGCGTTACGCTGTGCCAGCGATTTGCCGCAGGTGTTGCAGGATTTGTCTGATGCAACGGATGCTTAATCGTATCTGTTCAGGCAAATACTTGACCAAATATCGGTCGACGATTGCAGATACCACACTTTCTTGATAGCTTTGACGATGATCACCAACAATAAGCATATTTGGCAGGAGCCAGAAGATGTCTCGACACGCTCAGGTTAAAACACATCGTATCGATACGGCTGTATTGAGTACGTTGTCCCGTCGCTTACTGTGCTCCACGATGTTTGTCGGCTGTACGCTGGCTGCACAGGCAGCTCAGCCGCTGTCTGACCAAGAGCTTAAGCATCGTTATCTGGCTTATGGTGCGGAAGAAAATGAAGTGATTGTGGTCATGGCGCAGGCCGTGACTGCATCAAGTAGTACACCACAATTGTTGCCCCGTACACTGCGGCTCATTGACCTTGAAAATACCGACAACCTCTTGTTTTGGCAGGATCAGCAGAGTTTAGCTGTGGGCGCGAACTTAGGCTTGCAAGATACCAGTCGGCAGGTATTGGCTGCCCAGCCGGTCGCAAATTTTGGCTCTGAGCCGTTTAGCTATCGTTGGGGTGGGAACTTGGATCAAATTATCGAAGTTTCACGCATCTCTGGCTTCGCGTTATATGGGGTAAATGTTGAGTTATATAATATTTCTGGTGGTATTCGTTTTGAAACGCGGACATTCTAGCGAGAGCTAGGAGACCGAT
>OGCL01000942.1_pt1 | contig 27478 bp, 20 predicted proteins | sample 1570041 | NCBI WGS metagenome assembly OGCL01 (sample SAMN06266162, study PRJEB24511) | hot springs metagenome | isolation source: Hot spring water | place: South Africa: Limpopo | collected 2015-06-22 | reverse complement strand
CAGGCGTTGTGCTGCCCAGCGTGGCAATCCACAATCCAAAATCTAAAATCCAAAAATGGTATTACCCCAGATGTGAACACGTGCGATCCACCCAATCCATTTGCGCCGCGGCATTGCACAATGCTATACTGCCAGCAGTGTACATCAGCGTCGTTCACCCGAGGTCAGGAGCCAGTTATGGTGGAGCGTATTTGCCCCGCATGCCAGCACGGCAACCCGATCGACAACCGCTTCTGTGGCGCCTGTGGCGCCGCGCTGGATCGGAACGATCTTGTCCGCCGCGATGAGGGCGCGATTGTGATTGCTGGCCAGACCATTCCGCTGGCCCAGGTGAAGCAGGTGACGAAAGCCGTCGCCCTCGGTCTCGCCGCCGTTGCCGCCGAGGCCGGGATCGCCTGGCTCCGGCGCCGCGCCGAACGCGGCGATCTCGGCGCCATCGCTGGCAACACCCTTGCCGCCATCCAGAAACCCGCGCCCCAGGCAGATGTTACCGCCCCGACCACTCCGGTGGGCCACGTGGTAACTATCGTCAGCCAGCGGGTCGTGGAAGTCTGGGAACACGGCGGTTTGACCCGCCAGATCGTCGAGAAGCACGTCTGGCGCAGGGAGGGGTGATACCATTTTAGATTTTAGATTTTGGATTGCAGATTATCGCGCAGGGCGTTCTGATGCGCTTTGACGGAACCCCGCTCGCGGAGTATTCAAGTGAAATTGGTATGAGAACCAGCGCCAACCGGCGGGTCGCTCAGCCGGCCGTGCTGCGTCCTCTCATACAGCCCCCTGGCAGGATGTTTCGAGAGGCCCCCTGCGCGGGGCACGCGGTTCCTGGGAGGGCTGCGCCCTCCCAAACCCTCCCCCGGGCAGGGGTATGGGGAAGCCGGGTTTCCCTATATCCCAACCGCGGTACGGGTTGCCTGGCATACCCATAGGCAGGGGCACGGGGAAACCCGGCTTCCCCTATTTTCACCTCAGGGCGTCGCCCGAGCGTGAACCGCAGGTGCTGCTGAAACTCGGACGAGGCGGTGCGCATCGATCCGGTCCCACTCCGCGGTATGCGGCGGGGCGCGCGGCTCGTCACGCATCACTTGTCACTGGTATGAGCCATGGCCCAGAGCCTTTCATCCTACGATCTGGTGCGGCGCCAGTTGCGGCCCCTTGGCCGGCGGCTGCGCGTGAGCGATACGTTGCTGTTCGCCAGCCGCACGCTGTGGATCGCCGCCGCCGCGACAACCCTGGTGGCACTTGCCGGGCGGTTGACACCGATAGCCGGTTTGTGGCTCTGGGCCGCGGCGCCCCTCCTGCTCTGGCTGCTGACAGTGCTCGGCTATGCCTTCTTCCGTCCCCTGTCGCCCATCCGTGTCGCCCGGCGCGTGGATCTGCAACTCGACCTGCGTGAACGACTCTCCACCGCCCTGGAGCTGCACGACCGCGAGGCGCTCGACCCGCTCAGTGAGCGCCAGCAGGCCGACGCGGGCGCCGTTGCCGCCCGGCTCAAAGCCGGTATGCTGCCGCTGCACGTCGATCGCCAGCGCTTGAAGTGGGCTGTCGCGCCGTTGCTCATCACCGCCCTGCTGTTCGCCATCCCCAACCCGCAGGACCGGGTGCTCGCGGAACAGCGCGCCGTGCGCGAGGCGGTGACGGCAGCCGCCGATCAGTTGGCGGAACTCGAACGCCAGATCGATCAAGATCAGCAATTGAACGCCGAGGATCGCGAGCGCCTGCTCAAGGAGCTTCAGGCCCTCCAGGAGCAACTGCGCCGCAACCCCGGCGAGCGACAGGAGGCCCTCGCCGACCTCTCGGCAGCCGAGGCGCGCCTGCGCCAGGAGCTTGACCCGAATAGCGATGCCCGGCGCGCCGCGCTCGAGCAGATGGCCCGCAACCTGGAGTCCCTCTCCGGGCGACCGTCGGGCCAGCGCCCCGACGTCCAGCAGGCAGCCAATCAACTGGAGCAACTGGCCCGCCAACTCGACCAGCTCTCCGAGGCCGAACGTCAGCAACTCGCCGAGCAACTGGCCCAGCAGGCCGCGCAGATGGCCGCCAGTGAACCACGCACCGCGCAGAGCCTGCAAAACGCCGCCAGCGCCCTCCGACAGGGCAATACCGGGGAGACTGCCGAGCAGCTCGAACAGGCTGCCCAGCAGGTGCGCGAGGCCCAGAGTAACCTTGCTGGCCAGCAGAGTACGCAGCAGTCGCTCGCCGAGTTGCAGAATGCCCGCGACCAGATCGCCCGCGCCGGGCAGCAGGGCCAGGGTCAGCAGCAGGGCCAGGGTCAGCAGCAGGGCCAGGGTCAGCAGCAGGGTCAGGGCCAGCAGCAGGGCCAGGGGCAGGGCCAGCAGGGCCAGGGCCAGGGCCAGCAGGGTCAAAACCAGCAGGGCCAGGGCCAGCAGAGTAGCGGCGGCGGTACAAACGCTCCCAACCTCGGTCAGGGGCAGAGCAATAACAGCGGCAATGTAGACCCGAACCGGCCCGCCGGCCAGCAGGGCAGCGGCACCGGCAGCAGTGACCTGATCTACCAGCCCTATCGCCCCTCGGGCCAGCAGGGCACACCCGAATTCGTCCAGGGACAACAGGGTCCGGGCGGCTCCAGCCAGATCCAGGAAGGTCAGGCAGCGCAGGGCGGCGCGAACAACCCCTCGATGGTGCCGTACCAGCAGGTCTACCCTGAGTATGCCCAGGCCGCCAGCGAAGCCCTCGACCGGGGCTACATCCCGCCGCACCTGAAGGACTATGTGCGCGATTATTTCAGCCGGTTGGAGCCGTAAGGAGCTTGTGCCAGGCGCGCGATCAACGTGATAAGCGGCGGAGGTTCGTGGGAGGGCTGCACTCGCTTACACCCTCCCCGCCGGGGAAGGGTACCCGCCTCCTCCCCCCAGCGGGAGCTGTGGAGGCGTGGAGATAAACCCGGGAATATGTTTCACGTGTTACACCTCCACACCTCCACAGAGAGACACTCGGTTTCCCCAATAATATTCATACCAGCATACAGGACCACCCATGACCATACCCACATCCACCCAGCCCGAGCCAGCAACGCCGGGTATCAGCCCTGACGAGTTTCGCCAGCGGGCGCAGATGATCGAGGCCGAAGTGGCCAACGTAATCGTCGGCCAGCGTGACCTGATCCGCCAGGTGGTCGTAACCCTGCTCGCCGGCGGCAATGCCCTGCTCGAAGGCGTGCCCGGCCTCGCCAAGACTACCCTGGTGCGGACCCTGGCCGATGTGATTGATTGCAGCTTCTCGCGCATTCAGTTTACGCCCGACCTGATGCCCGCCGATATCATCGGCACCACCCTGATCAGCGAAGACGAACACGGGCGCAAGAGCTTTCGCTTCGAGCCTGGCCCGATCTTCGCCAATATGGTCCTGGCTGACGAGATCAACCGCGCCACGCCCAAGACCCAGTCGGCGCTGCTCGAAGCCATGCAGGAGCGCACCGTCTCGGTTGCCAAGACCATCCACAAACTCGAGCAGCCCTTCTTCGTGCTCGCCACCCAGAACCCGCTGGAAATGGAGGGCACCTACCCGCTGCCCGAGGCCCAGCTCGACCGTTTCTTCTTCAAGATCAACGTCGTCTTTCCCACCGCTGCCGAACTGGTCGAGATCGCCCAGCGCACCACCGGGGCCTACAAGCCCGTGACCCGCCACGTCGCCAACGGGCCGCTGATCCTGGCCATGCAGGATCTGGCGCGCACCGTGCCGATCGCCAGCCACGTGCTGGCTTACGCCGCGCGCCTGATCAGCGCCACACACCCCGAAGCCCGCGAGGCTCCCGCCATTACCAGGCAGTACGTGCGCTACGGCGCCTCGCCCCGCGGCATGCAGGCGCTGATCCTGGCCGGCAAGATCCTCGCCCTGCTCGATGGGCGCTACAACGTGGCCTTCGCCGATCTGAAAGCCGCCGCCCTGCCCGCGCTGCGCCATCGCGTGGTGCTGAACTTCGAGGCCCAGGCCGAGGGCATTTCGCCCGATGAGGTGGTGAAAGGCGTGCTCGAAGCGGTAAAGGAAGAGTGAAGCTGACCTTATCTAACGTGAAAATAGCCCGCACGGGAGGGTTTGGAAGTAGAGGCGCAGCGGCGCTGCGCCTCTACGCCCTCCCAGGAAACAACCCGCCCGCGGGGAGGGTGTGGGAGGGCGCAGCCCTCCCAGGAAACAACCCGCCCGCGGGGAGAGTTTGGGAGGGCGCAGCTCTCCCAGGAAACAACCCGCCAGCGGGAGTTTGGGCGTAGAGGCGCGGCGCCGCCGCGCCTACGCCCTCCCGGAAGAAGCTCTGATCGCGCAAGCACAAAGGCAGGCGTGGAGTGACCGAGCGCACGAGTGAACCACTGCTGGAGTCGGCCTTCCTGCGGCAGCTTGACCGCCTGGCGCTGGTCATGCGTCGGCCCATGGCCGGCGACATTCAGGGCGAGCGGCGCAGCCCGCGACGCGGCTCCTCGGTGGAGTTTGCCGATTTTCGCCCCTACGCCCGGGGCGATGATATCCGCCAGATTGACTGGAACCTCTACGCCCGCGCCGAACGCTTCTACCTGAAGCTGTTCGTCGCCGAAGAGGAACTCAACGTCCACCTGCTGGTGGATACCAGCGCCTCGATGGACTGGGGCACGCCGAACAAGCTGCACTACGCGCGACAGCTCGCCGCGGCCTATGGCTACATTGCCCTCGCCAACCTCGATCGCGTCAGCGTGACGGCCTTTGGCGCCGGGCCGGGAGAGCTGCAACTCCCCGGCGTGCGGGGCAAGCGCGGCGCCGTGCCCCTCTTCGCCTTCTTGCAGCGCCTGCAACCCGGTAAAAACGGCGACCTCGCGCGGGCCTGCCACCGCTACATCCAGTCGGCGCGCACCACCGGCCCGCTCCTGCTGTGCTCCGACCTGCTCGACCCGGGCTGGAAGGATGCCCTGAGCGCCCTGGCTTCGCGTCCCTTTGAGATCACCGTTATGCATATTCTCGCCCCTCAGGAACTCGAACCGGATCTCGAAGGCGATCTCAAACTGGTTGACGTGGAGAGCGGCGCCCCGGTGGAGATCAGCGCCAATCTGGACCTGATTCGCCGCTACCAGGCCCACCTGGCCGCGTGGCGCGGCGAGATCGAGAGTTTTTGCAACGGTCGCGGCATCGTCTACGTGCCGGTTGACACCAGCGTGCCCGTCGAAGAGTTTGTGCTGGGACGCATGCGCCGCCGCGGGGTGTTGCGTTGAAACGAGCCGGAAACTACCCATGTCCCTGATTACCCCCCTCGCCCTGCTGGCCGCGGCGATCGTCGGCCCGGCCATCGTGGCGATGTACCTCCTGAAGCTGCGCCGCGAGGAGCGCACCGTCTCCTCGACGTTCCTCTGGCAGCGCATGGTGCGCGATGTGGAGGCGAACGCCCCGTGGCAAAAACTGCGCCGCAATCTGTTGCTACTGCTCCAACTGCTGCTCATGCTGCTGCTGGTCTTTGCCCTGGCGCGGCCCTACCTGGCAGCCCAGGGCATCAGCGGGCGCAACCTGATCATCATTATTGACCACTCCGCCAGCATGGGCGCTACCGATGAGCCGCCCACCCGCCTGCACGCCGCGAAGGAACGCGCCTACCAGTTGATTGACCAGTTGCCCGATGGCGGGCGCGCCACGGTGATCGCCGCCGGTGGGCGCATGGAGGTCCCCGCCGCCGCCACCTCCGACCGGCGCGAGCTACGGCGCGCCGTCGAGCAGATCCAGCTCTCCAATGGCGGCGGCTCCGACCTCTCGCAGGCCCTCACCCTCGCCGCCGCCCTCGCCGCTCGCGAAGAGGATAGTGAGGTGGCGATCATTTCCGATGGCAATGTTACCCTCCCAACGAACCTGCGCGTACCCGCCCGCGTCAGCTATTTTCCCGTCGGGCGGGCCACCGAAAACCTGGCCATCAGCGCCATTGCGCTCCAGCCCGCTACAACCAGCCAGACCCTCTTCGTGCAGGTCACAAACTACGGCCAGGCCAGCGCCACGCGCCGCCTGGATCTCTACCTCGACGGCGCGATCTTTAACGCCTATAACCTGACCCTCGAAGCCGGCCGCGAACAGAGCCTGATCGTTGACCTCCCCCTTCAGGTGGAAGTGGTAGAAGCCCGGCTCGAGGGCAGCGACGCCATGCCCGCCGACGACCGCGCCTTCGCCGTCAGCCCGGCGACCGAGGCCGTCACGGTGCGCCTGGTGACCGACGGCAATCGCTTCCTGGAGACTGGTCTGAGCCTGTTGCCCGGCCTCAACGTGGTCACCGTCCCTGCCGCAACCAGCACCTTCACCGAGACCGTCGCTCAAGTGCCGGTTACCATTCTTGACGGCGCCGTGCCAGCGGAGTTGCCCCCGGGCAATCTGCTGTTCATCAACCCGCTCCGCTCCACCGGCTACTTTTCGGTAACCGGAACCATCGAGTTTCCGCAGATACGCCCGGCCAGTGGTGAGGACCCTGTGCTGCGCAACGTGAGCCTGAGCGACGTGAGCGTGCTCAAGGCGGCGCGGATCGTGCCAGGCAACTGGGGCCGCGTGGTGGTCAACAGTGATGCCGGACCGTTGCTGGTAGTCGGCGAGCGCGAAGGCCGGCGCCTGGCAGTGCTGGCCTTCGACCTGCACGAGTCCGACCTGCCGCTGCAAATCGCCTTTCCCCTGTTGCTCTCCAACTTGATGACCTTCCTCGCCCCCGGTAGTGGAACCGAAGCCGCCCAGCTCACGCCGGGCCAGCCCCTCAGCCGCCAGCTCGACGCCACGATCACCGAGGTGCGCGTAACGCGCCCCGATGGACGTACCATCAGTTCTCGCAGCGGGGAAGTGCAGATCCAGGCCGGTCAGGCCATCTACGCCGACACCGACGCCCTGGGCATCTACACAGTCGAAGAACTCGCCGGCGACAGCGTGGTCGGGCGTCATCGCTACGCTGTCAACCTCTTCGCGCCCGGCGAGTCGCGCATTGCCACCCAGCGCGACCTGACCATCCCCCAGACCAGCGGCGCCAGCAGCACCCTCTCACGTGAGCGCGACAGCCGCCAGGAGTTCTGGCGCCTGGTAGCCCTGATCGCGCTGATCGTGCTGCTCGCGGAATGGCTCGTGTACCAGCGTAACGGCCTGGCCTACCTGCGCGAGCGCTGGCGCCAGCGAGGCGGAGAACCCCGCTCCCCCGCGCGTCCGTGAGAGCGCCGGCGGCCCCCGACCGGTCTCTTACCGGTCTCTTATTGACCGCGCTCAAACCCTGACAGTAGCCCGTGCGCGGGAGAGTGTGGGCGAGTGCAGCCCTCCCAGGAACAAGAATGTTCATTCAGGCGTTGCGCGCCCCGCGAATGGCGCCTCACCAGGTCATAGCTACGTGTTCGCATGTGGGAAACGGCATCACCTCGGGTGCGCGGGCGTCCCGCCCGCAATAGCCTGGATGCGGGCAAGATGCCCGCGCACCCGGGAGAAGTGTGAACACGTACAGTCACAGATGCGCTCCTACCCCACTCCGGGTGCGTGTATAATACCAATTGGAATCCAGCATAGCACATACGCGCCCCGGCCAGAGCGCATCGGAACGCCATCGCGACAACCTGCAATCCAGAATCTGCAAGCGGAAATGGTATAATCATACATATCATCCTACAGTAGGCGAAGATCTGACCGGCAAGCGGCCAGGGCTGATGTAACGCCGCTAGGGCAAGTCCCCAATTCCGGTTGTTGCTTCGTTCTGGCCGCAGAATCGCCAGAACGAACCAGAGCATCTCGCGGAGCGGCGTAGCTGCTCCATATCCCGCTACCGGAGGCGAACGTTGCTCAAGCCATGGGCAAGCGGCGACGCGCAAGGAGTGGCACGTGAGCGTTTATAATCCCATGGACCCCGATTTTGCATTTACCCTGGGGATCGAGGAAGAGTACCAGATTGTTGACCCCGACACGCGGGAATTGCGCTCGTACATCACCCAGATCCTCGAACCGGGGCGCACCATCCTGCGCGAACAGATCAAGCCGGAGATGCACCAGAGCATCGTGGAAGTGGGTACGCGCCCATGCCGCACCATCTCCGAAGCGCGCGCCGAGATTCGCCACCTGCGCGGTACCATCGCTGGCCTGGCCGATCGCCACGGGCTGAAGATCGTCGCTGCCGGCACACATCCCTTCTCCTCGTGGATGACCCAGGAGATCTTTCCCCACGAGCGCTACCACGCCGTCGTAGGCGAAATGCAGGACGCCGCCCTGCAATTGCTCATTTTTGGCATGCATTGCCACATCGGCATGCCTAACAATGAGGTTGCTATCGAGCTGATGAACGTGGCCCGCTACATCGGGCCGCACTTGCTGGCCCTCTCTACCTCGTCGCCCTTCTGGATGGGACGCAGGACCGGCTTCAAATCCTACCGCAGCGTGGTCTTCAGCGGCTTTCCCCGCACTGGCACCCCGCCCACCTTCCACTCCGCCGCCGAGTTTGAGCGCTACGTGCAGTTGCTGGTCTCCACCAACTGCATTGACAACGGCAAGAAAATCTGGTGGGACCTGCGGCCCCATCCCTTCTTCGGCACCCTGGAGTTTCGCGTCTGCGATGTTGCCACGCGCCTGGAGGAATGTCTGGCCCTGGCCGCTATGATGCAGGCGATTATCGTCAAGTTCTATCGCATGTTCGAGGAGAACACGACCTTCCGCGTCTACCGGCGCGCGTTGATTAACGAGAACAAGTGGCGCGCCCAGCGCTGGGGCCTGGAAGGCAAGCTGATCGATTTCGGCAAGCGTGCAGAAGTCGAAACGAAGGCCCTGGTGCACGAAATGGTCGCCCTGGTAGACGATGTCGTAGATATGCTCGGCTCGCGCCGCGAGGTCGAGTATCTGCTCAAGATTGCCGATGAGGGTAGCAGCGCCGACCGACAGTTGCGCGTCTTCGCCGAAACCAACGATCTCAAGGCCGTGGTTGACAATCTGATTGTCGAAACGATGGAAGGGGTGGAGATGCTGCGCTTTGAGTGACCGGAATACTGTACTCCTTGGAGGGCTGCGCCCTCCCAAACCCTCCCCGCAGGGAGGGGATTGGGGAAACCTGGTTTCCCCGTATTTTCACCTCAGAATCGGCACTTTGTTATTTGTTTTCCGCATCCCGCAATCTGCAATCCAGACAGGGGGCAACCAGGTATGCACTTTGATCTGACCCGCGAGCAGGAACTGATCCGTCAAACTGTGCGCGAGTTTGCTGAGAAAGAGATCGCACCCCGGGCACGCCACGTTGATGAGACGGGCGAGTTCCCCGCCGAGACCTTCGCGAAGATGGGCCAGTTGGGTCTGATGGGCCTGCCCTTCCCCGAAGAGTACGGCGGGGCAGGCGCCGATACCATCAGCACGGCCATCGCCGTTGAAGAAGTGGCCCGGGTGTGCGGGTCCACCGCCCTGGCGTATGCTGCGCACATGGGCTTGGGATCGGCGCCAATCGCGATGTTCGGCACTGAGGAGCAGAAACGCAAGTTTCTGGCGCCGGCGGCCCGCGGCGAATACCTGGGCGCCTTTGGCCTTACCGAACCCCACGCCGGCTCCGATGCCGGGGCCACCCGCACCCGGGCGGTGCTGGAAGGCAATGAGTGGGTGATCAACGGCCAGAAGATGTGGATCACCAACGCCCCCATCGCTGGCCACCTGATTGTCACTGCCGTCACCGACCCCGAGCGGGGCAAGAAAGGCATCTCGGCCTTTATCATCCCCCGCGGCACGCCGGGCCTCAGCTTCGGCAAGCACGAGCCAAAGATGGGCCTGCGCGGCTCGATCTCTACCGCGGTGATGCTCGAGAATGTGCGCGTGCCAAAGGAGAACATGCTCGGCGAACGCGGTCACGGCTTCGTGCAGTTCCTGCGCGTGCTGGATGGCGGGCGGATCAGTATCGGCGCCATGGCAGTGGGCCTGGCCCAGGGCGCCTACGAGGCCGCCGTGCGCTACGCCCGCGAACGCGAGGCCTTCGGGAAGCCCATCGGCATGCACCAGTCCGTCGCTAACATGATCGCCGATATGGAAGTCGGTATCGAAACGGCGCGCTTGTATGTCTACAAGGCCGCCTGGCTTAAGGATCAGCACCGCCACTTCCATCGCGAAGCCGCAGTGGCCAAGCTCTACGCCTCTGAAGTGTCGGAGAAGATCTGCCGCGACGCGATCCAGATCTTCGGCGGCTACGGCTATAGCCAGGAGTTTCCTGTCGAGCGTATGTACCGCGATACGCGCCTGTTGACCATCGGCGAGGGCACCTCGGAGATCCTGCGGAACGTGATTTCCCACGGCGTGCTGGGCTTCCGCTAATGCGCTGATGCAAACATAGCCCGCGCGCGGGAGGGTCTGGGAGGGTGTAGAGGCGCGGCGGCGCCGCGCCTCTACACCCTCCCAGGAATTATGTTCATTCCGGCGTTGTGCGGCTGCGCCGCATGGACGGCTGAGGTGAAACCGGTCGTATGGGAGAGTGAGATCCACCGGCTTCCTGTCAGGCAAGGAACCCCTTTATGATTGCGCGAAGCTTCACCGGCCTTGCCGCCGCGCCGGGGCTGGCGACTGGCGCGGTGCTTATCTACCGCGCCACCGCTGCCCACTCCGAAACCTCCGCCGATCCCGCCACCGAGCAGAGCCGGCTCGTTCGCGCTATCGCCGAGACCGACGCCACGATTGCGACCCACGAGGCGGCGCTGCGGGCTGCGGGCCAGACCGAAAGCGCCGCGATCTTCGCCGCCCACCGTTTGTTACTCAACGACCACGGGCTGCGAGAACGCGCCGCCGCGCTGGTTCGCGAACAGGGCCAGGCAGCCGCCGACGCGATCCTCGCCGCCGCCGAAGAGCAAGCCATCGAACTCGAACGCCTGGGCGACGCCTACCTCAGCGCCCGCGCCGCCGATGTGCGCGCCGTGGCTATGCAGGTGTGGCGCGCGTTGACCGGCGCCGGGGGACTCAGCCAGCGCCTGGTCACCCCGTCCATTGTCGTCGCCCACGATCTCGACCCTGCCGACCTTGCCGGCGCCCCGCGGGATTTGCTGCGCGGCATCGCCCTCGCCGCCGGGGGCCTGACTGCCCACGCGAGCATTATCGCCCGCAGCCTGGGTATCCCCGCTGTCGTCGGGCTTGGCGATGAGATCCTGGCCGCAGCGGCCGACGCGCGCACGATGGTCCTCGACGGCGATAATGGCCTGGTGCTGCTCGACCCGCCTGCTGACCAGGTGGCCCGCCTGCGCGCCCGTCCCCGTGAGCGCGCTCCCCGCGGCGCCGTCGCCCGCGGCCCGGTCACTACCCGCGATGGACGACGCATCCGCCTGCTGGCCAACGTCGCCTCGCCAGCCGAAGCGCGCGATGCCTGCGCGGAGGGCGCTGAGGGGGTCGGGCTGCTGCGCACCGAATGGCTCTTTCTCGAACGCCCCGATTTGCCCGACGAGGAAGAACAGGTCGCTCTCTACCAGGCAGTGGCCGCCGCTCTGCCAGATGCGCCGATCACGGTGCGCACGCTCGACATTGGCGGCGATAAGCGCCTGCCGGCCCTGCCCCTGCCACGTGAGGACAACCCCTTCCTCGGGTCGCGCGGCCTGCGCGTCTGCCTGAGCCGACCGGAGATCTTCCTGCCCCAACTCCGCGCCCTGTTACGCGCGCGGGCCGCGCACGACATTCGCATTCTGCTGCCTATGGTCACCACGGTCGCCGAAGTGCGGCGCACGCGCGCCCTGCTTGAGCAGGCCCAGCGTCAACTTGTCGCCGCAGGGCGGCCCTTCGCCGCCACCATTCCGCTGGGCGTGATGATCGAAGTGCCCGCCGCCGCGCTCAACGCCGGGCGCCTGGCCCCGGAGGCCGCCTTCTTCAGCCTCGGCACGAACGACCTCACCCAGTACACCCTGGCCTGCGATCGCGGGAACCACCGCCTGGCTGACCTGTACCAGCCGCTCGATCCGGCTGTGCTGCGCCTGATCCGCATGGCCTGCGATGCCGCCCACCATCACGGTCGCCCCGCCGGTATCTGCGGCGAACTCAGCGGCGACCCCCAGGTTACGGCCCTGCTGATTGGCCTCGGCGCCGATGAACTGACCTGCGCCCCGGCGGCGCTGGCCCGGGTGCGCGCCGCAGTAACCGCCACCGATACGCGCGCCGCCCGCGACCTGGCAGAGCGAGCCCTGGCCGCCGAAGGCCCGGAGCAGGTTCGGGCGCTGCTGGGTCACACGTTGTAACAAGGGCGCCAGCGAGGGCCTCGCCCTCCCTGACCCTCGCCTTCCGCAGTGCAGGAGCTGGTTTTCCCACGTTCACAACGCTTGTGAGGCGAATGTGCTACAATATACGCCATACGCCACGCCGGTAATTCGAACGACCGTCGCCGCCTCCCGTCGCTCAGCCACTCCTTCGCCCCGACACCAGGGAGGGTACCGCCAGTAGAATGCGTTGGCGCCCAGGCCCACCCGAGGAAATGTCTATGTCTCAGACGCCACCCGAAACCGCGCGCCCGACCACTATCGTCAATCCATCCGATATTCAGGCGCTCATCGCCCAGGGTAGGCAACGGGGCTACGTCACCCTTGATGAACTGCTCCAGATCGTGCCAGCGCCCGAAGAATCGGCTGCCGAGGCCATTGACGCGGTCTACGCCGCTCTCGCCGAGGCCGGCGTTCCCGTGCGCGAGCCGGCCGACGAACAACTGGTCGAGGAGGAACCGGGCGGCGCATCGGTGATTGATATTGATGAGGAACTCTCCGATGCGCTCCTCGGCGACAGTGTACGGCTCTACCTGCGCGAGATTGGCCAGGTGCCGCTGCTCACCGCCGAACAGGAGAAACGCCTCGCCCAGCAGATCGAACGCGGTCAGAAGGCCCGCGCCGAACTGAAGACCGTGCCGCCCGATAGCCCCCGGGCCGCCGAGTTGCGCCGGCTGATCGCCGCCGGCGATGAGGCGCGCCAGCAGATGGCCGCGGCAAACCTGCGCCTCGTGGTGAGCATCGCCAAACGCTACCGCGACCGCGGGTTGCCGCTGCTCGATCTGATCCAGGAAGGTAGCCTCGGTCTGCTCCGTGCCATCGAGAAGTTTGACCACGATAAGGGCTTCAAGTTCTCAACCTACGCCACCTGGTGGATCAAACAGGCCCTCTCGCGCGCCCTCGCCGACCAGTCGCGGCTGGTGCGCCTGCCCGTGCACCTCGGCGAAACGCTCAACCGCATCCAGGCCGCCCGCCGCCAGTTGACCCAGAACCTCGGGCGCGAGCCGAACGATAGCGAACTGGCTCAGTTCCTCAATATGAGTGAGGAGAAACTCCGCGAGTTGCGCCGCACTGCCCAGGACCCGGTCTCTCTCGCCACACCGGTCGGCGAAGAGGCCGATAGTACCCTGGCCGACTTCATCCCCGACCCGCATGCCCTCGATGCCGATGATGCCGCCGCCAGCGGCATGCTGCGCCAGCAGATCGCCGCGGCCCTCGATCAACTCACCGAGCGCGAACGGCGCGTGCTGGAACTGCGCTACGGCCTTGCCGATGGGCAGCCGCGCACCCTTGAGGAAGTTGGCCGCGCCTTCGGCGTGACCCGCGAGCGCGTGCGCCAGATTGAGGTCAAGGCGCTGCGAAAGCTCCGCCACCCTCGCCTCGGCAAACTGCTCAAAGATTACCTCGACCAGATCTGAGCCTGTCCAGGCCCCCTCGCGAGATGCACTGGGAGGGCTGCGCCCTCCCAAACCCTCCCCCAGGAGAGGAAACCCGACGCCTCTCCCTCGTTCACAGAATCGCGACACCCTTCGACACACGCACAACCAGCAGCATGCCCTCGCGCACCAGCACCGCAGCAGGCGTTCGGACGATCACATTGCTGATGCCGCGGGAACGCTCGAAGCGCAACTCGGCTTCCTCCAGGGCGTAGTACAGGCCACGCGTGGTAATCCCCCGCGCCGGGCCGCCGATCGGCAGCAACGAGATCGTGTCCCCCACCGCGCCGGCGATCTGCGTCTCGCCACGGGCCAGGTACGCCTCCTGATCCACATCGAGCAGCCGCACCCGGCGCCCCTCCAGCTCGGGCAGCGCCAGCAGCGCCACGTTCGACAGCCCCTGATCCCAGCGCCCGCCAACGGCCCCGAGCACATCAATCCGCTCTGCGCAACGGGCGGCCGCCGCCAGCAACGCCAGCTCCAGATCAGTCTCATTTTTTTCGATCGGATAGCGCAGGATCGTTGCTCCGGCGGCGGCAAAGGCCTCCGCCGCCTCGGGGGCCAGCGAGTCCAGATCACCGATGACCAGATCAGGCGTAAGACCGGCGGCAAACAGGGCGTTGCCGCCACCATCGGCGGCGATCAGCAGATCGGCGCGCTCCAGCAGATTGCGGAACGGCTCGACCCGAAACGTGGGCGCATTGGCGACAATTACCGCACGCATGGCTTACGAACCACACTTCGCTCGCGCTGATCTCAGCTCACCGCGACAGACCGCGTCGCCCGTTGGCGAGCTTCGATAAACGTCAGCAAATACCGGATGCGTTGGGTCAATTCGCAGGCTGTAACCGAAAACGCCCGCAGGCGCGCCTCTTCGTCTGGCACCGCCGCAGGGTCGGGAATGGACCAGTGAACCTGCCGCCCGGCGCCCGCAAAGCTCGGGCAAGCCTCACGGGCGCGATCACACACCGTCACCACGTAATCGAAGTGCTGCCCCTGAAACTCATCAACGTGTTTTGAACGAAGCTCCTGCGCCGCTTCGCCGAGGATCTCTGCGACCAGCGGATTGACCGTCCCTGGCTGCGTACCGGCGCTGTAGGCTTCCACGCTGCCGCGACTGATCTGCCGCAGCAGTACCTCGGCGAGCTGCGAGCGTGCGCTGTTCTCGGTGCAGAGGAAGAGCACCCGTTGCCGCGCCGCCTCGGTTGGCGCCATTTCCGGCGCAGGCGCAAGTTGCAGCGAGGGATGCAGCGAACTGAGCACCTGCTGTACCCCGGCGTGCAGACGATCGACCTGGAGTCGATAGTAGCGCAGGCGCACATCGGCATCGCTGGCCCGACTACTCACCAATCCAAGTTGTTCAAGTTGCTTGAGCCGCCCTTCCAGCACTTCCGCTTGAACCCCCAGGCGAGCCTGCAGATCGCGAAGGTGAACATCGCTGGCAGCCAGCGTTTTTATAAGCTTCCACACCACATCATCAGCGAGGATACGCAAGAATGCGTGAGCGTCGTCATAGTCGGTCGTCACTGGCGTGCTCATAGGTAACTCCTCTTATTTACACCAATCTACACTGATATAATAGCACGTCTTTCGTAAAAGTAAAGAGCGTTGCTGATGTGAAAATCCGGGGAAACCGGGTTTCCCCACCCGCGGTGAGCCTGTCGAACCGCACCCCTGCCTGTGGTGGCGCCAGCCGCTCCCACCACCGGTTGGGAAATGGGGAAACCGGGTTTCCCCACGCTCACATCAACGTCTGCCGGCCAACCCTGCGCCCCACACCTCGTCGCCGGGCCAGGCATCCTCCTCGGGGCGCCAGAGTTCGCGCACATCACAGGCGCGCCGCAGTTGGCCGAAAGTGGTGGCAATGAACACTACCCGCCGCAGCCGCGCCGCAGGCACCGGCAGCGGCAGCGCCGCCAGCGGGCCGAGGTCCACCCGGTAGTAGCGCTCGCCAGCGCGCGGATGATCCGGCTCATCGGGCAACAACTCCCGGCGCGTGGTCACGTGGTAGCGCAAGATCGGCGCGTAGTAGCGCACCGACCAGCGCTCGGCCCCGAAGGCCCCCGTCTGGTAAAAAGCCAGGTACTCGGCGGCAAAACGCGCCGGTACGCGCGCCAGCGGCACGCGGTACCATCCCGCCGTGCGGGCGAGTTCCAGATCGCGGGGGCGGGGCACCACCGCCACCAGCACCCGCGCGGCGTCGTCGGGAAGTTCGGTTTGCATCATGGCTCCAGATCTCGGTAGAATAAAAGTATGGTATGGCTCACCCTCTCGCGAACACCTTTCACACTGCAGCGCTGTGCGGCGCAGCCGCATGGGCGTCTGGCAAGCAGTTTTGCTGCACTACGACGGCGTGCATACGTGTCTCCATGATGTACCGCGTGAAACCGGGGGTAGCTACGCCGCGTTGTAGGGGTAGGGAGAATGTGTTCCGGGGAGGGCTGCGACCTCCGACCCGCCCTGCCGGCAGGATCGTGGGAGTCCCGGCCCCCACAGGTTGCGGCGAATGGTGGTTCGCCCCAGCCTGCCATTTCAGAGGATACAGCACGCTATGCTTCCACGCTGGTTAGGGTTGCTCGTCGCCGGTCTGCTCCTGGCAGGCTGCGCAGCCCCGGCGCAACCGGAGATTCGCGCCCGCATTGACGCCGCGGCTACGCTGAGCAACGGTGAGGCGGGCTTCACCCGCGCTCTGACGCCACGGGCGTTTGTCTTTCCCCGCGATCACGGCCCCCACCCGGAGTACCAGATCGAGTGGTGGTACTACACCGGCAACCTCACTGCCGGCGAACGCCATTTTGGCTACCAGTTGACCTTCTTCCGCAGCGGGCTGACCCCCCGGCCCGTTACCCGCGAGTCGGCCTGGGGCGCAACCAGTGTGTACATGGCGCACCTGGCGCTGAGTGATGTCGCCGGCGGGCGCTTCTACGCCTACGAGCGCTTCAGTCGCGATGCCGCCGGTCTGGCCGGCGCCTCGGGCGAACCCTTTCGCGTCTTTCTCGAGGACTGGTCCGCCGCCGGTTCCGGCCCCCAGGGTATGACCATGCACCTGCGCGCCGCCGAGGGCGAGGTCGCCCTCGATCTGACCCTCGAAAGCCAGAAGCCGCCCGCGCTCCAGGGCGACCGCGGCCTCAGCCAGAAGGGGCCTACCCCCGGCAATGCCTCGTATTATTACTCGTTGACCCGCATGGCCACCAGCGGCACCCTCCGTACAGGCGATGCGACCTACGCTGTCAGCGGGTTGAGCTGGATGGACCACGAGTGGGGCACCAGCGCCCTCGAAGCCGGCGCCATCGGTTGGGACTGGTTCAGTCTGCAACTCGACGACGGCTACGACCTGATGTACGCCCAGGTGCGCACGCCCACGGCCATTAGCTACAGCTTCGGCAGCCTGGTTGACCCGGCGGGCCGCACCACGCCCCTCGACCCCGCCGAGGTGCAACTGGAGGTGCTGGCAACCTGGCGCAGCCCGGCCTCGCAGGCGGTCTATCCCGCTCGCTGGCGCCTGAGTATCCCCAGCCTCGGTGTGCGCCTCGAACTTGAGCCGCGCCTGGCCAATCAGGAGCTGCCGGTGGCGGTGGTGTACTGGGAGGGAGCGGTGCGGATCAGCGGCGCCCGTCAGGGCCGGCCTGTCAGCGGTAGTGGCTATGTCGAACTCACCGGTTATGCCTCCGATCAGGGCGGGCGCTTTTAGCCTGAGCACAGAGAAACTCCCTTTCTCCACGCCCTCGCGCCAGGGTTGGCGGGTGCACAGAATGCAGGGGCGTTGATAGGCATGCTGGCGTTGAGATACGCTGGTTCGCCCTCTCGGCAATCGCGCCATTCTACGGCTCAGTCGCGCGTAAACACCCGCAACCCCAAACCCTCCAATCCAGAAACCTGCAATCAAAAATCAAAAATCTAAAATCTAAAATGACCACCCCCTCCCTCACCATCATCACCGGTTTCCTCGGCAGCGGCAAAACCACTCTGCTGCGAGCCTTACTCGAGCGTGGCGCCGGCGGGCGCCGGCTGGGCCTGGTGGTCAACGAACTGGGGCAGATCGGCCTCGATGGGAGCGTGCTCGAACAGGCAGGGGCCGCGCCGCTGGTCGAACTGACCGGCGGCTGTGTCTGCTGCGAGGCAGGCAGCGATTTCTTGCTGGCTGTCGAAGAACTCAGCGACTATGCCCCCGATTGCATCGTCGTTGAAACCACCGGCCTGGCCGAGCCGGGCGGGATCATTCGACGCGCCCGCAGCGCCGGCCTGCCCCTCGATGCAGTGGTGGCCGTGGCCGACGCTGCCAATCTCGAGGCGGCTCTGGCCGCCTCACCGGTGGCCGAATGGCAGCTTCGCGCCGCTGACCTGATCGTGCTCAGCAAGGTAGACCTGGTTGCGCCTGCCGAACACGCCGCAGCCAGCGAGCGCCTCCGCGCCCTCAATCCGCGCGCGGCGATTGTTCCCGCCCGCTACGGGCAGGTGGCGCCCGAACTGCTCTTTGGCCCACGACTCGACCAGCCTGACCCGCCCTCCAGACCTGACCATCTGGAGCAGGACGCCTTCAGCAGCCTGTCCTGGAGCAGTAACACCCCCCTGCGCCGCGCGGCGCTGGAGGAGGCTCTGCGCAACGCTGGCCCCGCCGTCTTCCGGGCCAAGGGCATCGTCCACTGCACCGATGCGCCCTGGCCCGACGAGGTACAGTTCGTGTGCGGGCGCCTGAGCTTCACGCCCCTGCGCCCCCGTGCCCCCCTCAGCCCCCTGAATCGCCTCGTGCTCCTGGGGCCGCGCCTGGCGGCCCGGGCCGGGCACTGCGCCGCCGCCCTCGATGCCTGCGCCGATGACCCCGCCCGCGCCGCCGCCTGGCAGGCGCGCTATGCCACCCTCTTCGATTGAGGCGAGCACAGGGGAAGCCGGGCTTCCCCTCGCCTCTCCCGGCGGCGTTACGGCCTGGTAATGGCCCATGGCTATAACTAGATTGAGGCCAGCGGTTAGCACATTCTTTACCCCCACTTGACCACCGCTTCACCCCGGTGTGCCACAATGGGAGTAACGATGGGCAGTGCCCCTGCCAGGTTTTGTGTTGCTACATTTAGGGGCTTCCTGCGGTATAACTCCAGGAAGCCCCTAGATTTTGCGGTGTTATCCACATCCCATCCACAAAATGTGGATAAGTTCTCGGAGCGCTGACTACATCTAGTGGCCTGTCAACTTTCCCCATACCCCAACCGGTGTTGGAGTCGCCTGGCGTCCCGATGGGCAGGGGCATGGGGAAACCCGGCTTCCCCATATGTTCACCTCAGCCCTACACCCGTTCCAGCAACTCGTGCAATACGGGCGCCACTTCGGCCAGCGCGGGCGGAAGGTGGTCGCCACGGAGAATGGCCTGACCGAGCGGCGAGCGCTTCAGCTCCAGCAACTCGCGCTCAAGCTCGTTGCTCATCGAGACATCGCGCAGGATCTTGCCGTCGCGGAAGGTGATCACCCGCTGGGCCGCGGCGGCCACTTCCGTGTTGTGGGTCACGATCACCATTGTTACCCCCTGCTCGCGATTGAGCCGGCCGAGCAGAGCCACGACATCGGCAGTGTTTTTGCTGTCCAGGTTGCCGGTCGGCTCATCGGCCAGCAGGATCGAGGGGCTGTTGGCCAGCGCCCGGGCGATCGCCACCCGCTGCCGCTCGCCGCCGGAGAGCTGGTTCGGCAGATGATCGCCTCGTTCGGCCAGGCCCACCAGCGCCAGCAACTCCTTCGCCCGCGCTCGCCGCTGGCCCGGGCGCAGCGGCAATTCGTACATCGGCACCTCGACATTCTCGCGGGCGGTCAGGGTAGGCAACAGGTTGTGACTCTGAAAGATGAATCCGATCGTCCGCCCGCGGAACCGGTCCAGGTTACGCACCCGGGAAAGCGGTGTGCCATCGACGATCACCTCGCCCGCAGTGGGCCGATCAAGGGCGCCGATCAGGTTAAGCAGTGTTGACTTGCCGGAGCCTGAAGGCCCGACAATCGCCACTACCTCGCCCTTGCGGATCTGCAGGTCCACTCCGTCGAGCGCCTTCACCGGCACCTTCTCACCGTATACGCGCGAGAGGCCGCGGGTCTCGAGAATGACCGGCGCCTCATCCGGTGGTGAGCCTGCCATGGTCTGGTTCACTACAGTCGAATTCATAGGCGTTCCAATCGTGCCGTTGGCCGGCCCCGCGCGCGAGGCGACCGGCTACTCATAATGCAGCGCCTCGATGGGGTGCAGTCGCACCGCCCGCAGGGCGGGCAGCAGCCCACCCACCAGGCCGAGGCCCAGCGCCATGGCGATAACCCGAGCGATGTCAGCCGGGGTGTAGATGGCCTCAAGCCAGCTACCGTAGCCGGGCGTGAAACGCAACAGGGCGTTCAGGCCAACCCCGATGATCAGGCCCGCTCCCGCGCTGAGCAATCCCAGCATCAGGGCCTCGGCCAGCACCATACGCAACACGCGCCAGCCCCGCCAGCCCACCGCCCGCAGCACCCCGATCTCCTGGGTGCGCTCGAAAACGCTCATCAGCATCACGTTCATCATCACGATGCCGCCAACCAGCATCATCAGGGCGATCAGCGCCCCAAAAAATGCGTCCATGGTGGCAAAGTCCTGCATCCGCGAGGACAGGTCGGCCGTGCGCGCAACCATCAGTTCGGGGTACCGCTGCTCGAGCTCCCGGGCGATCTCCGCGGCCCGCGTGGGGTCGTGGAGGGCGATACCGAGGAAGGAGACCTGCCGTGGCTTGCCGAAGAGCCGCTGCGCGTCCTTGAGCGGCACCACCCCACCGGCGTCCTCGTAGGCCATCCCCGTCTCGAAAATGCCGACGATGGTGAAGGACTGACCCGAGAGCCGCAACTGGTCGCCGACGCCCTTCTCAAGGCTGTTGGCCGCCAGACGCCCGATGATCATCTCGCCACTGCGCTGCACCGTGCGCCCCTCGGTCACCCGGTAGTGGGCAAGATAGTCCTCACGCGGGTCGAGACCATAGATGATGAAGAATGGCAGCCCGGGTACACTGGCGGTTCCGAAGATCAGCCGCGAGACGCTCTTGACCTCGGGGTGAGCGCGGATCTGTTCAGCAAGGCGTTCGTCGATCGAGGAGAAGGCGGCGTCGGAGGCGCCAGCTTGCTCGGCAACGATATCGGCCTGGCCGGCGCTGAGCAACTGGCCGATCAGCTCCCGCGAGCCGGCTGCAATACCGGCCAGGGCGACAATCAGGCCAACGCCAACCCCGAGGCCGAACATGGTCATTATGCTACGGGTCGGGCGCCGCAGCAGGTTGCGCAGGGCCGGGCCGCGCATCAGCGGGGCGAGCAGGCGCGCAATCGGCCCCCAGCGCACCGGGGCGCCGCTCTCGGCGCGCATCGCCTCCACCGGCGCCAGTCGCGCAGCACGCCATGCCGGGTAGCCACCGCCGACCAGACCGAGCACGCTGGCGATCACCAGGGCCTGGATGTAGCCGATTGGCTCCACGCCGCCGCTGAGGAACCCTCCCAGGGCCGCCGAACGCGACAGCAGGGCAATGGTCGCCACACTCAGCAGCAGCCCGATCCCTCCACCCACCAGCGCCAGCAACAACGCCTCGCCGAGGATCATCCGCACCACCCGACGGCGGCGCCAGCCCATGGCCCGCAGCACGCCGATCTCCCGCGTGCGCTCAAACACGCTCATCAATTGAGCATTCATCATACCCAGGCCACCCACCAGAATGGCAAAGAGTCCGATCACCCAGCCGATCGAGCGGTAGACGTCGAGCAACTGGTCCTGCGCGGTGGCCTCCCCGGACCGCGTCGCCGCCAGTTCGGGCCAGCGCGTTTCGATGGCCTGCTTCACCGCCTCACGCTCGCTCAGGTCGCGCAGCTTCAGTTTGAAGTAGCTCACCTGGCGCCGCTTGTCGAAGGCCCGCTGGGCATCGGTCAGATGGATGACTGCCCCGTTATCCTCGAAGCTTGCCCCCGTCTCGTAGATGCCCACCACGTGGTAGCTGATGTCGTTGATCCGGAACTTGTCGCCAACGCGCTTTTTCAGACTCTCGGCGCTCTTGCGCCCGAGCATCACCTCGCGTCTGGCGCTGAGCGGGCGCCCGGCGATGATGCGGTAGCGCTCCATGGCAAAGCTGCGCGGCTCCTCGCCCGCCACCAGGAAGTAGGGCGACTCGGGCAACGGAACGACGCCGATCACCGTGCCGCTCACCGCGGCGACGCCGCGCATGGCGGCGATCTCTGCGCCCACCTGCTCGTCAATCGCGCCGAGCAGGATCATCGCGGCGTCTTTTTGCGTTACCAGCAGGTCGGCATCTGCCGCGCCGCCCAGCCCGCCAAACCCTTCCGCCATACCTTCGCCAAAGGCCGAGAGCACCACGACCCCCGCTACGCCCACGGCGATGCCAAGGATGGTCAGAAAGCTGCGCACCTTGCGGCGCAGAAGATTCTTGAAGCTGAGCATGGCTGTCTCCGCCGATCACGCGCAACCGGGTGCGCGCGGATACCGCTCAATCGCCCTCAATCGTCACCGTAGCGGTCATGTTCCAGCGCAGGCGCTCGTCCCACCGCTGCGGCTCAACCGTGACCGTGTAGATCACATCGCCCTGGTAGGTTTTGCCAAGAGCCTGCACCTTCGTCACGATACCGGGCAGTGCGAGGTCGGGAAGGGCATCGAAGGTGAGCGTTACCTGATCGCCGACCCGCACGTTGACCACGTCCAGCTCGGTCAGATCGCTGGTCTCAACGCGCCAACTGCTGAAATCGGCCAGGACGATGGCCGCATCGGTCGGCACGGGTTGCTCACCGATCTTCAGGCTGATCTGCACCACGGTACCGGCGAAGGGTGCGGTGAGGGTCGCGCGCTCCAGCGTCAGTTCCGCCTGGCGCAACGCAGCCTGAGCGGCGCGCACGCGGGCCTCGGCGGCGGCCAGTTCGGGGGTACGCGGCGGGTTGGTGAGTTGCTCCAGGGCCGCGCGGGCCTGGGCCACTGCGGCATCGGCTGCCTCGACCTCGCCGGTGCGCCCCTCGCCGGTGAGCCGCGCCAGGGCCGCTTCCGCGGCGCTCACCCGGGCCCGAGCGGCGGCGATCTGGTCGCTATCGGCTCCCGCCAGCACCTGCGCCAGGCGCGCGGTAGCCTCGCGCACCTGGGCTTCGGCAGCGGCGATGCCGCTGCGCTCGGCCTCGCGGGCGCGCTCCAGGTCCACCCGTGCCTGCGCCAGAGCGGCCTCACCGTTCTCAACGGCGCGACGAGCCGCGGCCTCGGCGTCACGGCGCGCCTGCGGCACCTCCCCGGGCTGCTTTTCCAGTTCGATGTTCTCCCAGTAGATGCGCGAATAGGCGTCCTGGGCGTCACGCAGAGCATTGGCGGCCTCGGCCAGGCGCGTCTCGGCGGCGAGTTTGGCCGCCGACAGGGTGGCGCGCTGGGCCTCCAGGTTGGCCTGGGCCTGGGCCTGGGCGGCGCGGGCCTGCTCGACTTCGGTGCTGCGGGCGCCCGCGAGCAGCCGCGCCAGCAGGGCGCGGGCCTCGGCCAGTTCGTCGCGAGCAGCCCTGACATCCGCCGATGTAACCCGCCCGCGCGTCTGCCGGGCGAGCGCCTCGGCCTGCGCCAGTTGCGCCTCAGCCGCAGCCACCGCCTCCGGGTCAGCCGGCTCGCGCAGCAGGTCGTACTGGGCGCGGGCCTCGTCCAGCGCCGCGCGCGACCGTTCCACCGCCACTTCAAACTCGGCGCTGTCGAGCCGCGCCAGCGGCGCGCCAGCGGCAACGGTCTGCCCTTCCTCCACCAGGATCGCCTCGACCACACCAGCGGTGAGAAAGCGCAAGCCGGCGCTGCGCGCCGGTACGATCCGGCCATCGGCCACGACCCGCGGCGCCGCCACCTCGACCCTGGTCTCTACAGTTGGAGTCGGCGTAAACGCCCCCGGAACAGCACAGCCAGTCAGCACCAGCAGCGCCGTTCCGACCAGACATCCATAACGGACGACAGGTTGCACCATGGCACACCTCCACGGCCTCCCCGGCCCGGCGGGCCTTCAGGGGCAGACAGAACCTATGGGCGCCGATGGGCGTTATGGCGCTGGGATGCGCTGGTTGGTCCTCACCCCTGGCCCCGCTCCAGCTTCGCTGGAGAGCCTGCGCTGAGCCTGTCGAAGCCGGGGAGACCAGAGCCGCGCGCGGGGGCCTTCCAATGCGGTACAAGCCACGCTGGCTCGGATGTTCTGTTCGCCCTTAAACTCGGCAGGCCGGGGAGACCGCCCGGTAGGTCGGCTCCCGGACGGCGCCCTGGCGGGCGCCTGCGTTCCCGGCAGCGCCACATCAGCCCCACACGGTAATAACCACGAGTCTATCATACTCCGCAACCACGCGGCGGCTGTCATTCTTTGTGAGGATTCCCTCTCCATCTCGGCAACCAGGGCGTGTCGCTCACGAGATGGAGCGGCGCGCCGGGCAGCCGAACGGTAAGAGATATCCACAGTGGCTTAACATTTCTTCTCGCCGAAAGTGCCGGCGGGCTGTAGGATAAGCGAAGAGCACGGAAGTGGATCAGCGAGCGTGTTTAGGCAAGGCAGGATGCATCGCCGCCTTCAGGGCAGGCGGTGTGCTCCTCCAGAAAGGAGCGAGACCATGCAGGTCCGCGATCGGATGAGTGCCCACCCGGTTACCATTGAACCAGAGTCAAGCGCTTTGTCTGCGCTGGGCATCATGCAGTACCACCGACTGCGCCATCTTCCCGTTACCGACGCCAATGGCCGGCTGGTCGGCATCCTCGCCGAGCGTGATCTCCTGCTGGCAGCCTCGCGCTACCTCCACGCTGGTATGGAGGTCACCGAGGTGATGTCGCGTGATGTATTACGGGTAAAACCAGAGACGCCGATCGAGGAAGCAGCGCTCATTATGGCCAATCATAGCATCGGGAGTCTGCCGGTGGTTGATGATGATGGGCTGATCGTCGGCATCATCACCGAAAGCGATATGTTCCGCGCCCTCGCTGAAGTGGTGTCGGCCGGGCGCGCAGTCGAGCAACGCTAGCCCGCGGCCTCGCGCCGTGGCCCGACGATCAGGTTATAACGAGTTGTCGCTTGCGGGGAGGGTCTGCCCTCCCCGCGCCTCTTGCCGCCCATCCCTCAACACCGGTAGCACAAAGGCCAGCAGGTCCGCACCCCACCGCGAAACCACCTTCTGCCCACGTTCAGCCACGGTTTGATCGGATCTCCTCCCCGGGCAGCGCAATGCGGCGCAGCCCATCTCGCCGTGGTATAATGCACGGCGAAACGCCTGTGCGAGGAGTTGATGGACGAGAAGGAGCGCCTGCTCAGCCCGAAACGCGTGGGTGACGACCCCCAGGCCGAGAAGAGCCTGCGCCCGCGCAGCCTGGCCGAATTCATCGGCCAGGAGAAGGTGGTCGAGCAACTGCGCATTGCCATCACCGCGGCCAGGGCCCGCGGTGAACCCCTCGACCATACGCTCTTCTATGGCCCGCCGGGCCTGGGCAAGACCTCGCTGGCCAATGTGATCGCCAACGAGATGGGCGTCACCATCAAGGTCACCAGCGGCCCGGCCATCGAACGTGCTGGCGATCTGGCCGCCATTCTCACCAACCTGCAAAAGAACGATATCCTCTTCATTGATGAAGTGCATCGCCTCAACCGCGCCGTGGAAGAAGTGCTCTACCCGGCTATGGAAGATTTTGCCCTCGATCTGATCGTGGGCAAAGGCCCCAGCGCGCGCAATCTGCGACTGAAATTGCCCCGCTTTACCGTCATCGGCGCCACGACCCGCCTGGCCCTGCTCACTTCGCCCCTCCGTGACCGCTTCGTGGCCCCGCACCGCATGGAGTTCTACTCCGACACAGCCATGCGTGAAATCGTGGCCCGCTCGGCACGCATTCTGGGAGTGCCGATCAGCGACGAGGCCGCCCACGAGCTTGGACGGCGCGCGCGCGGCACGCCGCGCATCGCCAACCGCCTGCTGCGGCGCGTGCGCGACTATGCCCAGGTCGTGGCCCGGGGGGCCATTGATCTGCCGGTGGCCCGCGCCGCCCTGAGCCAGCTTGAAGTGGATGAACTGGGCCTGGATGAGAACGACCGCCGTTTGCTGCGGGCAATTATTGACCTGTTCAACGGTGGGCCAGTCGGGCTTTCCACCCTGGCCGCAGCCCTGGCAGAAGAGGTAGACGCGATCGAGGACGTTTACGAGCCGTTTCTGCTGCAACTGGGCTTCCTGCAACGCACCCCCCGCGGGCGCATCGCCACGCGCCGGGCCTACGCGCACCTCGGCGTGCCCTACGTCGAGCGCTACCCTCCCCCCGATACCGACGAGACGATCCAGGGCCGCTTGTTGTAATGTGCAATCAGCCCCTGCGCAGGAAGGGTTGAGCGGGCATTGCCCGCCAGGAATATGCACAGTCCGCCTCTGGGGGTGGGGTGCAGGGCGGCTACGTCGCCCTACGAGATGTCGCTGGTTGGTTATGGAAGCAAAACCGCTACAACCAGCCGCAAATCGGCGTTTGGAGCTTGTCTCAATGACGGTCCAACCGCCCTGCCATGGGATCTCCAGGCAATACTAGCCTTTTCAACCGCTAAGCTTACCCTTGCAGCGCCGCGGCGATGCCTGCCTGCAGGCTGCTCTGGGTCTGGATGCCGCTCAGATCAACCCCGAGATGCACCAGTGTCTGGGCGATCTGGGGTTGAATCCCGGTGAGCATCACCCGGGCGCCAAGCAGTTTTACCGCCTGCGCTGCCCGGATCAGCGCCTGCGCCACCTGACTGTCCACCACCGGCACGCCGGTGATGTCCAGAATGACCAGGCGCGCTTGCTGCTGCGCGACCCCGTCGAGCAGGGTCTCCATCACCAACTGCGCCCGCCCGCTATCAATGGTGCCGATCAGGGGCATAATCACTACGTCATCGGTGATAGGGATCAGAGGCGTGGAAAGCTCCCGCAGCGCCTCGCGCTGGGCCGCCAGCACCTGTTCTTCCATCTCGCGCCGGTAGAGCGCGGCGCCAAACATCACCGCGGCACTGCGCAGAGCCTCGACTTCGACCTCGTCCCAGGTGTGGTCTGTCGTACAGTGATCGAAGCCCATAAAGCCCCACCACTTCGACCCGACAAAAATCGGCGCCACGACCACCGCGAGGATGTCCTGTGCCACCAGCAACTCCTGCTCGGAGGCCGGAAAATCGGCCACCTTGCCGTACACGACCTGGTTCTGGGTCAGCAGGCGCTCCCAGCGCCCGTAGCCGGCCTCGGCAAAGGGCAGGTTCTGCAACTCGGGGTTGTCAATCTGCGGCGTGATCCCCGGCGCCACCCACTCCGCCACCTGGCTGATCACGGCGTGGTCGTCGTCGGGCGTGAGGTTCACAAAGATATAGGCGCGACTGACCTGCACCGCTTCGCCAAGCACGGCAAGCATCTGTGTCATCTGCATCCGGGGATCGCGGTGGATGGATAACAGCCGCGCCACCTCGGCCAGCGCGGCGAGCATGGCGTCGCGCCGCTCCAGTAAGCCCCGGAGACGGGCAACTTCAGTTTCAAGTGCTGTGACCACGAGCGAAACTCCTGTGTGTCGGGCCGCTACATTTCTCCGCCCGAACAAATGCTGCCTGGACGTGCCACACTACGCTCATTGTACAACACCGGTATTGCCAGAACCATGACCGCTTCCGCGACTGAGGTGAACATACGGGGAAACCGGGTTTCTCCACCTGCGGTGAGCCGGTCGAACCGCCTGCGGTGAGCCGGTCGAACCGCCTGCGGTGAGCCGGTCGAACCGCCTGCGGTGAGCCGGTCGAACCGCCTGCGGTGAGCCGGTCGAACCGCCTGCGGTGAGCCGGTCGAACCGCCTGCGGTGAGCCGGTCGAACCGCCTGCGGTGAGCCGGTCGAACCGCCTGCGGTGAGCCGGTCGAACCGCCTGCGGT
>OGCL01000941.1_pt1 | contig 27490 bp, 22 predicted proteins | sample 1570041 | NCBI WGS metagenome assembly OGCL01 (sample SAMN06266162, study PRJEB24511) | hot springs metagenome | isolation source: Hot spring water | place: South Africa: Limpopo | collected 2015-06-22 | reverse complement strand
TATAGATAACCTATAAACAGCATCCTGAGTAATACCTCAGGGTCTATGGAAGGGCGGCCTGTATGACTGTATAAATGCTTTACCTTAGCCCGCATGAAAGTGAAATCAATATGCCTGTCTACCAGCTTTAATAGGTGACCTTCAGGAATCAAATCCTCTACTTTTACATAGTAGAACATCGGTTCACTTCTTTGTTTCTCTCCTAACAATTGCACCTCGTTGATATCGAAGTACTATAGTTTATCTTAATGTGTTCTTGATTGAAACAATTTTGTTAGAAGAGTTTTTCAACAGCCTGTTTACTTTTGACTTTCTTCGGCTAAAGCCAATAATATAAAGCCATAGCCAGCTTTGAGCTTCTATTAGAAAGTCAATAGTCAAGTCTGACCCCGCCTACGTTTCGATGCCCCAAAGAGGAGTATCTCAATTTTTATCGCTATTTTTGGGTGGCTTGACATACCTGACTGAATTAGTTTATAAAATAATATGCAAAAAATGTATATCCTGAATTCAATCTTCTGCTGGTGGCGTGGATTCTTCTTTTTTTTCTTTACACCGTCTGCCTCCGGCTGTTGGTTGACCTTAGGATATAGCTGAACTAAACTATAAAAATCAACCAGTAACCGGGGGTGGACGAAGGAGCTACCCCCGGTTTTTTTATGACCGAATGATCTTAAAAGCTGAGGGTGATTCTTCCGCTACACTTTTTCCGGCCATCAATGAAAGGAGATGAAATGATTATAGTAATGAAGCCAGATGCTACAAAAACAGAGAAAAAAGAGGTTTTAAACAGGATAATTGAACTTGGTTATAAACCTCATGTAATTCAGGGAACCACAAGGGATGTCATAGGTGCAGTTGGTGATGAAAGGGGCAAATTCATACTTCAATCCATCGAATTGATGAATGGGGTAGAAAAGGTAGTTCCTATTCTTAAGCCATTTAAGCTTGCCTCAAGGGAGGTGAAAAAGGAACGGAGTGTAATAAAGATATCTGACAAAGTCTCAATAGGCGGTAAAAATATCGTTGTTATAGCTGGGCCATGTGCTATAGAAAATGAAGAACAGATAATAGACGTAGCAATGGCTGTTAAAGAAGCAGGGGCTTCAATCCTGCGAGGGGGAGCATTTAAACCGAGAACATCGCCCTACTCTTTCCAAGGGATGAAGGAGGACGGCTTAAAACTCCTTTCAAAAGCCGGTAAAATTGCGGGGCTCCCTGTCGTTACAGAAGTTGTAAATCCAGAAACAGCCGAGCTTGTTGCTGAATATTCTGACATACTACAGATAGGGACGAGAAATGCTCAAAATTATGAGCTTCTGAAAAAGGTGGGGCAGATCAAAAAACCTGTTCTCCTCAAAAGAGGTATGTCTATGACTATGCACGAACTGCTCATGAGCGCTGAGTATATTCTAAGCGAAGGTAATTTATCGGTTATCCTTTGTGAGCGCGGCATAAGAACATTTGAGACACACACGCGCAACACCCTTGACCTCTCAGCGATTCCCGTTTTAAACGAAGAAACACACCTTCCAGTAATTGCCGATCCATCACACGCAACAGGATTTTCTAAATATGTCCCCTCAATGTCATATGCATCAATTGCGGCAGGGGCGGACGGCATTATGGTAGAAGTGCATCCTAATCCTGAAAAGGCTTTCTCTGATGGCCCTCAATCACTAACCCCTGACAAATTCAATGCCATGATGAACCAACTAAAAGCCTTCGCATTAGCGGCAGGCAGGGAAATATAGACACAGAAGAGTAGAAATTAGAACAAAACAAAGCAGGACAGCTATCTTAGCTGTCCTGCAAAGATTTATAACAATTTTTAAAAATATCAGAAATACACCTTGAGGACACAGAATCTATATATCCACTATTTTTCATCCTAATCCCACATCCAGTATCATCATAAGCGTAAAGCCGACAATCACTCCGAGTGTGGCAAGATCAGTATTTTCACCTCTTTGGGAGGCTGGAATCAATTCTTCGACAACTACAAAAATCATTGCTCCAGCGGCAAAACTTAAGGCATACGGCAGAACAGGAGTAGCTATGACTACCGCTCCTGCCCCGATAATTGCAGCAATAGGTTCGACCATGCCTGATAGTTGTCCATACCAAAAGCTTTTCAACCTTGACATACCCTCCCTTCTTAATGGCATTGATACTGCAACCCCTTCCGGGAAGTTTTGTATCCCGATGCCAAGGGCAAGAGCCATAGCGCCAGCAAGGGTGGCTGATTGCGGTCCTGATGAGGCAGCGCCAAAGGCTACGCCTACTGCAAGCCCTTCGGGAATATTATGAAGTGTAACAGCAAGAACGAGAAGGGTTGTTCTCCTCCATGATGTTTTGATGCCTTCAGCATTCTTCAACGGTAGCCCGGGATGAAGATGCGGCAGAATTCTGTCAGCGAGCCTCAAGAAAAGACCACCCGCAATAAAACCTGCCGCAGGCGGTATCCAAGAAGGTAAATTGCCGCCTTCAGACATTTGTATTGCCGGCGATAGCAACGACCAAAAACTCGCTGCTATCATTACCCCAGCAGCAAAACCAAGCATAGTATCGAGCATCTTCTGATTTACCCTTCTCGTAAAAATAACCAGAGCAGCACCAAGAGCAGTTGTTGCCCATGTAAACAAAGTTGCTATAAACGCCTGTAATACGGGAGAGAGATTTATAAAATATTCTGTCATTTGTTAATTATATCATTAAATTAAAGTCTAAATTGAATTTTGTTTGACAAAACAAAATATTTGCACAATTCTTGCGTATTATTTTTAAGGCTTTGATATTGACAATATAAACATAAGATAATTAAAATTTAATTATAACACCAATAGACGAAGGAGATAGAAATGTTTGAGAAATTTACAGAAAGGGGAAGAAAGATAATCTTAGGTGCAAAGGAAGAAGCAGAACGGAGAAACAACGACTATCTTGGCACAGAGCATCTTCTTCTCGCGATTATTCGAGATAAAGATTCCGTCCCTGTTAATATTCTAAAAAAAATGGGACTTTCCATAGAAGAACTCGGTTATGAAATAGAAAGAAACCTCCCAGTGGGGAGTAATCTTATTACATTTGGTGAGATACCCTTTACCCCAAGGGCAAAAAAGGTATTAGAACTCGCCATCGAGGAAGCAAGATTACTCGGACATAACTATATAGGCAGTGAGCATCTTCTGCTGGGTCTAATCAGGGAAGACGAAGGAATGGCGGGAAAGATACTCAGAAATCTTGGCGCTAATCTCCTTGGCGCCCGACAGCTTACTATTAATTTAACCATTAAACCCCAATTTCACCAAGGTCAGCACAAGGAACGCAGGAAAACCAATACCCCAGCCCTTGATGAATTTGGAAGGGATTTAACGATGCTCGCAGCAGAAGGCAAGCTTGACCCTGTTATTGGAAGAGAAGACGAAATCGAGCGCGTTCTTCAGGTTCTGGGAAGAAGACTCAAAAACAATCCGGCTCTTATAGGCGAGCCCGGGGTTGGAAAAACTGCGATTGTCGAGGGGCTTGCTCAGAAAATCGTTATCGGCGATGTCCCAGACAGCCTTATTGGAAAGAGAATTATCTCTCTTGATCTTGGCGCCTTAATTGCCGGAACGAAATACAGGGGACAATTTGAAGAAAGGCTCAAGGTTGTAATGAGGGAAATACTTCAATCTGAGAATGTAATACTTTTTATTGATGAATTTCATACACTTATCGGCGCAGGAGCTGCAGAAGGTTCAGTTGACGCATCGAATATGTTAAAACCGGCTCTATCAAGGGGTGAATTGCAATGCATAGGGGCAACCACCCCGGATGAATACAGAAAACATGTGGAAAAAGACGGCGCCCTCGAGAGGAGGTTTCAGCCTATTTACATCCAGCCACCTTCGCTAGATACCACAATAGATATTTTGCACGGGCTGTTAGCCAAATACGAAAAACACCACAAAGTAAAAATTAGCGATGAAGCTGTTGTTGCTGCTGCTAAACTATCTGACAGATACATAACTGACAGATACATGCCTGACAAGGCAATAGATGTGATTGATGAGACTGGCTCGAGGCTTAAATTGAAAAGCACTACAATGCCTTTTGAACTAAGAGAAATGGAAACCGAGCTAATCCAACTCTCCAAAGAAAAAACATTATATATGAGACTCCATGATATCCAAAAAGCACAAGCCATAAAGGAACATGAGGATAAATTGAAGAAGTCCTACGAAGCCCAGTATAAAAAATGGAAAGACTCTCTCGATAAAGAGATGCCCATAGTCGGTGAAGACGATGTTTCCTATACAGTCTCCAAGATGACTGGTATCCCCTTAAGCAAATTGGAAGAAACTGAAACAGAGAAATTGCTAAAGATGGAAACAATACTGCACAACCGAATAGTCGGGCAGGATGAAGCTATCAAGGCGGTATCAAAGGCGATTCGGCGCTCAAGGGCGGGATTAAAAACAAAAAATAGACCCATTGGTTCATTCTTCTTCCTCGGACCTACAGGGGTTGGAAAAACTGAACTTGCCAAAGCTTTGGCTGAATTCATGTTTAATGACGAAAATGCCCTTGTCAAAATCGACATGTCCGAATATATGGAAAGATTCAATGTTTCCCGATTAACAGGCGCTCCTCCCGGTTATGTTGGGTATGAAGAAGGTGGACAATTAACTGAAAAAGTTAGGAAACGTCCCTATTCTGTGATACTTTTTGATGAAATTGAAAAAGCACATCAAGATGTTTTTAACATTCTCTTACAGATACTCGATGAAGGCGTTATAACGGATAGTTACGGTAGAAAAGTTGACTTCCGAAACACAATTATAATTATGACTTCCAATTTAGGCGCGAGAATTATAGAAAAGGCAACTCCTCTCGGTTTTCAGCGGGCTTCTTCTGAGGATGCTTATTTAAATATCAAGGATAGCGTCTTGTCTGAACTCAAAAAGACATTTAATCCCGAATTCCTCAACAGGGTTGATGAAATAGTCGTATTTCATCCCCTTGACAAAGAGCACCTATTGAGTATTATTGACCTTCTCATAAATGAGACCAACAAAAAGCTCTCGGAGCATGGGCTAATGATAGTAGTCTCTCTGAAAGTAAAGGAGTGGCTACTCAAAAAGTATTACCAGCCTGCTTATGGAGCCAGACCCATGAGAAGGGCGGTTTATCGGGAAATCGAAGATATGCTATCTGAACATATTATAAAAGGCACCTTCAAGGATAGCCAAATTATAAAAGTTGATATTGAAGATGATGCCCCTGTATTAAAAAAGATAGAAGACCCCCTGATGGTAACTTTTAATTAAAACTATACTCTGATATCAAGGAATCCAGTTTTTAAAAACAATCTTTTAGTTCAAAAAAGCTGGGTTCCTTTTTTCTGTTTGTAGATACTTCTTTTATTCTATCGACCATTTTTTAATTGACCACAGAATAGAATGATTAGAAAACAGGAGACTATAAAGTGAAACATAAGACAATTATACTATCAATGGTTTTTATAGCAGGTATAATAACAATCTACTTGTTGGCTGCTAGCAGAGAGAGCGCCCGCCCCAAAGCAATAGTGGGGCTTGATGCTCCATTATTTCAACTTAAAGACATAAATGATAAAATCTGGAAGCTTGCCGACTTAAGAGGTAAAGTTGTTTTGCTGAATTTCTGGGCTTCCTGGTGTGAATCCTGCCTTGCTGTCAATTCTTCAATACAGAGCCTTTTAAACACAGAACAAGAGGGCAATATTGTGTATATATCAATTTTATATAAGGATGATCCCTCAAAGGCTCGAGAATATCTGAAAAAAAACGGATTTGATTTTCCTGTTCTGATTGATAATCAAAATATAGCCAGAACATATGGAATAGGTGGAGTGCCTGAGACATTCATTATCAACAAAAAAGGTGTAATCAAGGAAAAGGTGGTAGGCCCAATTAAATGGGACTCCCCTGTGATAAAAACAGCTATTCGTCAACTCACATCCGACTAATTTACAAATGGGAAAACCAAGAATACCTACTAAAGCTCTGCTTTTTACGGGTATTTTATACTCAAATCAGATGTGGTATCTAAAAGCAATTGAACATCTTGAAGGAAAATTTGGCGAAATAGCAATGTATTCACCTCCTATTCCCTGGGATTTCTCAGAGTATTACAAAGATGAGCTGGGTGATAATATAATAAGGAGATTTGTTTTCTTTAAAAACCTCATCGAACAAGAGCAAATAGCTGAAATAAAAATTATTACAAATCAAATCGAAACCTTGCTTGCCTCAGGTAACAAAAGAAATGTCAATATAGACCCGGGATATTTAACATTAGCAAAAATTATATTAGCCTCAACAAAGGATTATTCCCACCGCATTTATCTTAAGGATGGCATATACGCAGAAGTTTCTGTGATTTACAAAAAAAACCGTTTTCTTCCGCATATTAATACCTACAAAGATTTTCAGGATGAAAGATACATGGAGATTTTCCTTTCTGCCAGAAAGCTGTTAAAGGTTATCAACAAGGCGAGATAAAGGGAAACAAGGACTTACAAAATTTTAGCTGAAATTCTATTAATACTATTTCACAGGTGTCCAAAAGAATATTCAAGCAGGGATATGACACGATTTCTTTGCCAAAAACCCATCTTAGTGTATATGTATGCCTTTGGGAGATTTCATATTTAATTTTGAAGTATTGGCAGTTGAGGCTTCCCTTTAGTCTTCAGCCTCTTTGAGGTTACCCGTGGCTTTGGCTCCAGAAATCGCATCATATACCTCGGATTGCAAAGTATATAAGAATTTATTTTGGATGGGTATGAAGCTATTTATAAAATCATGATTCGTGGTTCGACAAGCTCACCACTCGACAAGCCTATCCTGGGTTTACCGAAGGGCTTAAAATGACAGACTCATGATGACAAAATTCAAGCTTAGCTATGTCAGGCTGAGCTTGTCGAAGCTTCATGCCTGAGGCTCACCATAGCACTAACTTAAATATGCTCAGTTCCGAGGATATATCGCTGATATCTATAGCTTTGATTTGGCAAGTAATTGTTTTATTGTATCTTTTAGATTTGTTAAGTCCGAAGATTTTACTACATAAGCATCAGCTACCCAGACAGAAAAGTCATCCCTGTAGTCATAGGCAGTCAGCATTATTATAGGAATATTGGGATTTTTCTCCTTCATCAGCCTTAATACATGAATCCCGTCCATATCAGGCATCAAGATATCCAAAGTCACAAGGTCAGGAGGCTCTTTTGAAAATATTTCGAGAGCTTCAGCTCCAGAATTGGCGGTAATGACTGTATAGTTTTCATCTTCAAGTTCTGCCTTGTAGAGTTTCAAAATATTTTTTTCATCATCAACAACAAGAATTTTCATTTATCCTCCTTAATGGGCAAATAAATTTTAAACACTGTTCCTTCAGACCAGACGCTGGCTACTTCTATTCTGCCTCCGTGTTCTTCTATTATCCTCTTGGTGATTGATAACCCCAGCCCTGTACCCATCGCTCTGGTAGTAAAAAAGGGGTCGAAAATACGACCGATGTCTTCCTGCTTTATTCCACAGCCGTTGTCGCTTATTTCGATAACAATTTGTTCATCCGTGATTTCCTTATTAGAGGCTAATGATGAATTGAAAGCATGTCTGTCTCTATAAACCTTTAAAGATATTATCCCAAAATCTGTAGCCTGATTGGCATTACTTATGAGATTAATAAAAACCTCTTTCAATCTATAAGAATCACCCCAGATAAAAATATCAGGTTCTATTTCCTTGGTTAAAACATTACCTTTTGACTCTAATTCGGGAACCAACAAAGTACTTATACTGTCTATAACGTCATTAATATAAACCTTCTTCTTTTCTATATGTCCACTCTTTACAAAAATTAGAATATCACTGAGAACACTTTCTAATCTTCTGGTCTCATCAACTATAATTTTTGCATACTCCTTTAAATCGCCTGAAGAATGCTTTTCAAGTCTCTTGGCGAATCCGCCGATGGACAAAAGGGGGTTCCTGATTTCATGTGCAACCTTAGCAGCCATTTCTCCTAGTGTAGCCATTCTCTCTGATGCATTGAGTTTCTCCCTTAATTTTTTTAGCTCCGAGATATCCCTGGCAATATGAATTGTTCCGAGAAGTGATCCCTTCTGGTCAAATATCGGAGAACTTGAAACCAAAAAAGTGCCTCCAAGATTAGGGTCTTCCACTTCTTCAATAAAGGGTTTACCAGTCTTTAACGTCTTGTGATGAGGGCACTTGATAAATGGCTGATCGAGACCATGAAAAATCTTATAGCATTTTTTGCCTATAATATCTTGGGCGGGCTTGCCTATCTTTTCAGTAACTGCCTTGTTTATTCGTTTAATGGTGTAATCGGGGCTGTTGTAATACAAAAGATCTGAGATGGACTCAAATATATTCTCCATTTCCTTTTCTGTTGTGGTAACCTTCTCAAAAAGCCGCGCGTTCTCAACAGCGGATGCCATATGATCTGTAAAGTTCCTTAGAAAATCTATATCAGAATTTTCTATTTTTTTCCCTGTAAAAAGATTATCTACCCATAATACGCCTATCACTCTATCTTTCGCTATTAGGGGGACAAGTGCATAAGCGTTGGAGCCAAGCTGTTTAACAAAAAGGGTTTGGGATTCTGAAAAAGCGTTAATATCCGTAACATTTATAGGCATTTTTTCCCTAAAAACCTTTGCTAATATAGAATTTGATTCAAGCTGAAGTTCAGCATCACAGCATAGTCTTTCTATCAGAGAATCCTTTTGGAATAAATTTCTATCAATCTCTTCAGTAAGAACTGGCAGTGTCTTGCCCTCTTTCCAAAGTCTCAACCATATATCTGAAGCCTCCTCAAGGCTTGAAGGTCCAACTCCCATAGCTATCCTCAGTGTATTTCTGTCCTCATCTAATAAAAAAAGTATAGCCCTGTTAAAGCCAAACCCCTCTCCCACAGTTACTGCCGCCAATATCATTCTTAGCAGTTTATCCAATTCAAGGGTGCCTCTCATAGCAGAACTTATAAAATAGAGCCTTGATAGTTCTTCATTTCTATTGCGTAGTTCTCTTTCAATTCTTTTCTTCTCTGAGATATCTCTCGAAATTCCACTTGTAGCTATTATATTTCCTGCAGCATCCTTAACAGGAGAAAGGGTGAGATTCACATCTATTATTCTGCCATCTTTTGTAATCCTTATTGCTTCGATATCCTTGATGGTCTGACCATTCTTTAGCAGCTCAAGATACCCTCTTTCGGTGTCAATCAAGATGTCAGGGATAAAAGGCATAAATCTACCTATTACCTCTTCTTTTGTAAACCCATAAATCTTCTCAGCTCCTTTATTCCAAGATGTTACCCTGCCTTCCAGATCTGTAGTTACAATAGCATCTGCCGAATTTTCAACAACCCCTTCAAGAAGTTCCCTGAGGTCTCCAATGCTTTTCACAGCTTCAACGGCTTCCTTTTCCTTTCTGTCGAGACGCTCAAAAAGCATACTTTTATCAATCACAACAGCTGCTATGGACGCAAATCCTTCCAAAACAATCTTATCATCTTCAGAAAAGGTTATTATACCCCCCTCTTCGGCAATTTTATTGTATAGTCCGAAAGTCCCTATTATACGATTGCCTATTATTAAGGGGGTGCATATAGCAGTATGGATTTCCATGTGTTGAGATAGGGCACTACAGTAATCAAAATCGTCAGAACATTTGAAAATAGTTGTCTGTCCCAGTTCAAAGGTCCTGCCTGCTACCCCCTCGCCAATTGAAACTGTAAGTTCTTCACTGATATATTCGATATTGGGAATACCAAAGGAAGCCTTGACAGGCAACCTATCCCCTTCTACAAGGCGAAGTATGCAAATATTGGCATTAAACGCCCTTGCAGCCTCTTTGGTAATCTTATTGAGGAGTTCATTAAAATCTTCAACATACAGAATCGATTTGATTAATTCAAATATGACCGAGAGTTTCTGTGAAATATTATTACGCTTTGAGTCTTGATTGTTTAATTTTTTTGCCATTTAATTAGTTTTTGAAATGCTTTTGTTCCTTTTTAATCGAAACAAGGGGTTTATAATGATTTGTAGCTTAGCGCTAAAAATTTGTATTAATTTTTAAGAAAGTTGCCTTTCATGCCTGATATCTGAATACAAAGTCAGATATTTTTGAGCTGATTTTTTCCATGAAAAATCCCTGCTCATTGAATCTTTTATCATCTCTATCCAGAGCTTTTTAAATTTAAAAGTATTAAGAGCTATTTTAATCGCCATCGTCAATGCCTCTCTGGAAAATTCCTCGAATAGAAAACCTGTTCTACCATCCTCAATAGTATCTGACAATCCCCCTGTCTTTCTACCTATAGTAATTGTGCCGTAGCGCATGGCTATCATTTGTCCTATACCGCAAGGTTCATACCTTGACGGCATCAGAAATACATCAGAGCCGGCATAAGTAAGATGGGCAAGGGATTCATCAAACCCGTTATAAAAAAATATTTTTTCTGGAAATCTCGATTTCAAGTAGCTCAGGAGTCTTTTATATTGTTCCTCCCCTTTGCCTATTATAACAAGATTTAAATCTCTCATGATTGATTCCGTAAGGCTCGAGATTAAAAGGTCAAGCCCTTTCTGATATGAAAGCCTGCCAACAAAGGCAAACAACGGCTTATCTATTTCATCTTTAAAAGCGCATCTCTTCATTAGTTCTCTTTTACATTCCATTTTGCCAGTTAGCTTTGTCCTGGTATAAGAATATGGCAGATTCGGGTCTGATGCAGGGTTCCATTCGGTATAATCTATTCCATTAGGTATCCCCAAAAGGCTTTGAGACCTCTTGTTCAGCACTCCCTCCATGCCGAAACCAAACTCAGGAGTCAATATCTCCCTTGCATATGAATTGCTGACAGTGGTAATCACATCAGACCATAAAATGCCTGCCTTTAAATAACTGATATTACCATAAAACTCTATGCCTTCTGGATTGAGAAACTCCATTCCAAGTCCAAGTAACTCAAGACTCGCGGGGGTGAATAGTCCCTGATATGCAATATTATGAATGGTAAAAACAGTTCGGGTATCTCTAAAAAATTCCGAATCGAGATATAAGGTTTTAAGGTAAAGAGGGATAAGTCCTGTCTGCCAGTCATTGCAATGTATAATATCGAGCCTCAATTCCATAACTTTAATTAATTCGATGACACCCTTGCAAAAGAAAGCAAAACGTGCATCATTATCACTATAAGCTCCTGACTGGTCTTCGTATAGATCCTGACGGTTAAAAAACTCATCATTGCCGATGAAAAAAATATTCTTTGAAGGGTCTCTTCTAAGTTGGGGGGAGCCCTCAAGCTCCTTGCTGTAGGTATATATTTTACAATGTTTAATATCTCTCCCGAGAGGGATATCAAATTCAAGAGATATTTTTTCTATATTATGCCCAAAATTCTCAATGGTGCACCTATATAAAGGTGTGAACAGATAAACATCATGTCCCATTTTCTGAAACTCCCTAAAAAGGGAACCTGTCACATCTCCAAGCCCGCCTGTTTTAGAGAAAGGGTATGCCTCTGAACCTACAATTGCAATCTTCATATTTTTGCTTCCCTGAGAAATTTAGCAGCTTCTTCAGGAGTGGTGGAGTTAACGTAAAAACCGGTTCCCCACTCAAAACCTGCCATCTTTGTAATTTTTGGTATCAACTCTATATGCCAATGATAATACTCATTAATCTCCTCTTTAAAAGGGGACGTATGAAGCACAAAGCTGTAAGGTGGGGTATCCAGAACTATGTCAATCTGTTTTAAAACCCTTTGTAGTAGCTCTGCAAGGCCGGAAAAACTTTTAAGGGGGGGGTAAAAATTCGATTCATGCTCCTTGGGAAGAATCCATGTTTCGAAGGGCTCTCTCGGAGCAAAGGGGGCTATAGCAACATAGGAATTATTTTCATATACTATTCTTTTCCCATAGCCAATTTCCTGATTAATTATATCGCAGAACAGGCATCTCTCTTTGTTCTCAAAATACTTCCTTGATGTATCTATTTCATCCTTGACACTGCTTGGAATAATCGGGAGGGCGATAAGCTGGCTATGGGTATGTTCCAGAGATGCCCCTGCCGATTCTCCCTCGGTCTTGAAAATAACTACATATTTGAACCTGATATCCTTCTTAAGGTCGGTCATTCTAAAATAATATGCCCATAAAACGTCCTCTAACGCCCGTTGTGACATGGTGGTCAAAGAGAGTTGATGATCGGGGCACTCAATAATAACCTCATGAGCCCCTATACCATTCATTTTGTCAAACATCCCCTCTCCCATTTTGTTGAGAGCGCCATGTATCTGAAGGATGGGGAACTTGTTAGGAACAACTCTCAAAGTCCATCCGGGGGAATTCGGAGGAGTGCTTGCTGGTCTGAAGGCTATTATCTCTGGCGTCGTTGTATGCTCGTTTCCCGGGCAGAATGGGCAGAATCCACCCGCTTTCCTTTTCTGAGATGGCGAGATATAGTCTGTAGGTCTTTTACCCCTTTCTATAGATAGTATTACCCATCTTCCTGATACAGGGTCTTTTCGTAATTCAGGCATGTATCCTCCATAAACCCGCTCTGACACCTTTTGGATAAATTATGAATACATAATAACTGTCCATAAGTGAAATAAATAAAATTATCCAAAAGCGTTCAGGGTAAGTGATTTATAATATCGATTATATCAACCCATTTATAATAATATAAACAGAATAAAAATTAAATAAACATATTTTCAAGATAATCAGCGATAGGATTTTCATGACAATTGGAATAGCTTTTCGCTCATTCTCGGAAGGCGTCCTTGCCTTCCCCCGAGGTCACCATCACGCCTCACCATCTTGGTGAGTCTTTTGTGATGGCGAAAGCCTCTCAAATCCATTCCCATTGTCAAATTAGCGGTTTTCACTGTTTTTTCTATCACCGATTTTGGAGGAAAAGACTATATTGACACTTATCTAACAGCTTTTATATACTTTCTAATCGAATGAATCGCTGAGCACGAAGCTCAGCCAAAACATCCTAAAATGGAATTTAAGCCATGAAGGCTATGCTTAGTTAGCGTTGCTTCATGGTTTTTTTTGTTGAGACAACTGTGATTTATAATCAAGATAAAAGTTAATTCATCGCAGCATAATTTCAAAACAAGGGAGGTTAAAATGTTTAAATGTATTATTGCTTTTTTAGTTCTCACTCTGCTTCCGTGGGCTGTTTTTTGCGCTCAAGCGGAAGAAAAGACTTACAAGTTAGATGAATTTGTTGTTACAGAATCTAAAATTCCACAGTCAGAGGAAAATGTGACTCAGAAGGTTGATGTAATTACAGAAGCTGAAATTGAGAGTATTATACGTTCGAACAGGAATATCTCAGAAATTTTCAAATTCACGCCAGGGACATTTGTAAATGTCCTTTCTCGAAATGATGCCAACTGGGGTTCGTATGGCGGCTTAGGTCCCAAATATAGCGTCTATTTATTAGATGGGCTGCCCATTGACTCATTCGTAGATACCATGAGCCTCGATGTTCTCGCCTTGAGCAGGGCTGAGGTTCACAGGGGTCCGGCATCGGTTATGTATTCAAATTATCTGACATCAGATTTTGCAGGGGCTGAATCGCCCCTTGCTGGTATTACAAATTTAGTTTTGAAGGAAAAGATTGACGCCCCTATGACAAGGATTTTGCTCGGATACGGCAAATACAACACATTCAATGGAAGAATCTACCACCAAAACAGTTCTGGAAACTTCCATTACTTTATCGGCGCCAACTACGAGCAGTCTGACTATACCAATTACGGAACGAATCCTTCGTGGCTCAATATGCTTGACGACCCAGATTATAAAAAAACCAAGATCTATTTAAAGACTACATATTTCATAGAGCCCGATAAGCACAAAATCTCTCTTTTTGCACACCACACCCAGCATATAGGTGATGCTGGCAGGCCAAATAGGGGATATAATCATAACTATGATACAATTAACCTCACTTACAGCAATCAATTCACAAAAGATTTGGATGCCCAGTTTAAGATAGGCTACAGGCATTATGAGAGGAAGTGGGAGGAGGATAACTATCCCCCAAGTCTTGCCTTAAGGTCTAAGGATGGGGTTAAACAGCACATAATCCCTGTTGACCTTACCTTTAATCTTAAGCATTGGGGCAAGAGCCTTCTAACATTTGGAGCCGACTATCAAACTGCATCATATAAAACCACATCTGAATCATCAGGTATAAAGACAACTGGCAATGACTCAGACACAAGGAGTTTCGGGCTCTATGTGCAGGAAAAGGTAGTTTTTGATAAATTTGTGGTGAGAGTAGGAGGCAGGTATAACAACATTAAGCAAGAATATAACTTGCTGAGTGGAGTCAAGCCCGGCGTATCAGATAAATCATGGGACAAATTCCTTTGGGGTGCCGGGGTTAGATACAATGCCACTGATGCTTTAGCATTTTACACAAATATTGGGACTTCCTTCCTAACGCCATCAGCAAAATCAGTCGGCGGGACTTTAAATCTTGGAGATAAAGGCGTCCCTGGCAGACATGGACAGCTCCCCAATCCTGCTTTAAAACCTGAAAAAGGCATTGCCTATGACATAGGGGCTGGTTATTTTATTATGCCGAATATGGAGCTTGGCATCAGAGCTTTTTTAAACAAAGTTGATGACGCAATTGTAGAAAATCGCATAAGCCTCGACCCATCTCAGAGCCAGTCGGTGAACGCAGGAAAGGCGAAATCAAAAGGTATAGAATTGCAGCTCAACCACGCTATTAGTAAGAATGTGAGCTGGTTTGCCAATTATACCTATATGGATACGGAAGTTAACAATAAATTAGACCCAGCTAATGACAATAGCAACATCCCTTTTGTTCCCCAGTATGTTATAAATGTTGGTTTAACCGCAAATCTGCCTTATGATATAACTATATCGCCTTATTTCAATGCTGTGGGCAAATATTACGACACAACGTCAAAACCTGATAGAAAGAAATTCGGACCATATGAGACGATAAATATCAAGGCAAGCAAGCAGCTCTACAAGACCCAAAGCTATAAGGCGAATCTGAACATTGAGCTTAGCAACATCACCGACAAAAAATTTGAGATGCCCTGGCAGTTCAGAGATACGGGCTTCAACGCCTTTGGAGCAATTGAGTTCATTTTTTAGATCATTTTCTGTCATAATTAAGGGGTTTCACCTTGAGGTGGAGCCCCTTAAATTTTTTGATTGAGGTTTATTTTAGCTTATGAAGAGATATTATCTAATAATCCCCTTTTTATTTTTAATCATACTTGTAATACCATGCTCAGCTTTCTCTGTATCAAAAGAGATAAAGGTTGTGGATTTTAGAGGTAAAGAGCTTACCTTCAGCAAACCTGTTAGAAGGATAGTATGCCTGATTGAGAGCGCCCTGTCTGGAATTTACATGCTTGGGAAAGAAAAGAGCATCATAGCAGTTTCCACCAATGTTTATACTGGGGATGTTTTCCGCTATTACGCCATGCTTGATGAGAGAATAAAAAATAAGAGCTTACCAGCTCCGGGAAGCTGGGAATTTGTCAATATCGAAAGCGTCGTTGCTCTCAAACCCGATGTTGTAATTATCTGGTTAAAACAGACTGAAACGATTAAATCCCTTGAGGAAAGGGGGATACCGGTTTTTGGGGTTTTCATCAATCGTTTCGAGGATGTCTATTACGAAATAACCCAGCTTGGGAAGCTTACCGGGAGTGAAAAAAGGGCTGAGGAGATAATCAGCTATACGAAAAAGGAACTCGCCGAATTTCAAAAGAAAGTTCAAAAAATACCAGAGGAATCAAAGAAAAAGGCCTATTTCATGTGGGGACAGGGGGCTTTACACACCTCCTGCCAGAAAAGCTCTGTAAATGATCTGCTCCAGATGGCTGGCTGCCGTAATGTATGCTCTAACACTCTCGATGAACATATTGTAGTGAGTATGGAACAGGTCATAAAATGGAATCCTGATATTATCATCATGTGGCAGAATTTAAAGCTTAATCCCTCTGACATAATAAACGACTCCAGATGGAGAACGATTAATGCAGTCAAAAACATGATGGTTTTTGAGCTGCCGGAAATATTCTTATATGACCTTTGGACGCTTAAGTTTCCATACGCTGTTAAAATGTCAGCAAAATGGGCATATCCTGATTTATTGAAAGATATGAATATGGACAAGGAAAAGGCAAAGATGCTAACCTTCTTGTATTTCGGCAAGCTAAATAAAGAAAGTTCAATCCAAAACTAAAGTCTTGCATACAACTTACTGGAGAACAACATGCATAAACGCATTACAAGCTCGACAAGATAGAAAGAAAGGGCTGGTGAAGGATTTTTATACGACACCTTATGAGGTCAATATCAGAGCAGAAGAGCGATAGAGCGGAAGCCTCGACTGCCGATATTGCAAAGCTAATATAAAGTCTGTCAAATGCTTACACATGGACGAAGGTAGTTCTTTGGCAAAGAAATTATCTCATATCACTGCTAGAATATTATTTTAGACTCCAGTGAAAGCAAAATTAAAATGAAATTCGTCGATTATAAAAATCCCGAAACAGCCATTTCTATCGCTATTTTTCAGTATTTTAGCTGATCAAATATCAAAAGGCTTCTTTAGAGATGAGGTAATTCAATGAATATTGCCATTCTTGGGGCACCGGGGTGTCTGGGGAGAAATCTTATTAAAAAACTTCTCGAAACCACCAACAATTTTATCACTGGGTCTTATATGTCAGAAAAGGAAATCCCCAAAGACATCCCTATCGAAAGGGTTAAATGGCAAAAGGTTAATTTATTTGATTCTTCAAGCACTGAAGCATTCCTTAACGGTTGTGATGTCTTGATATATCTCATACACTCCTTAACGGCAAAAAACTTTGAGGAGCTTGATTTACAGCTTGCAAATTCCGCTGGAAAGGCATCTGCGAAAACAGGGGTGAAAAAAATCATTTATATGGGCGGCATTGTTCCAGCAAATGAAAAGGCATCACCCCATCTCAGGAGCAGGGCCGAAACAGGTAAGGAATTAGCCTCTCATGGGATACCGGTTGCTGAGGTGAGGGCTAGCATATTGCTTGAGACTTGCAGCGCCTCATACCTCATAGTTTATTATCTCGCCAAAAGATTGCCTTTGATGGTTACTCCCCGATGGCTCAACTCTTTGTGCGCCCCTATCGCCCTCGAGGATGCAGTTACATTCATAAATGCCCTCCTTGCAAGAGAAATTAAAGGACATGAGATATTTGAGATAGGCTCTGACATTATCCGCTATCGAGATCTTCTAACCCTGTGCGGCAAGTCTATTCGCGGCGCAAGAAATGCCATCATACCCGTTCCATTCTTCTCTATCTATCTATCATCCTTATGGATACAATTGATAACAGGAGTGCCAAATAGTGTCGGGACTGCTCTTGCAGAAGGCTTGAAAACAAATACAATTCCATCCAAAAACCGCTTTAAAGAGGTAACAGGCAAAGAACCCATTCCGATTGAAACTGTCCTTGCTGCACTCGCAAAAAAGATGGAAAAGCAGCAATAAAAAAAGAAGCTTTGGGTTTTATTTGATTTCTCTGGTGTCCAAAATAATATTCTAGCAGGGATATGAGATAATTTCTTTGCCAAAGAACTACCTTCTTGGACGGGTAAGCCTTTGAGAGACTTCAGATTAGTTTACAATATCGGCAATCGAGGCTTTAGCTTCGTCTTCAGCCTCTTTGAGATTACCCGTGGCTTTGGCTCCAGAAATCGTATCATATCTCTCTGATTGCAAGATATCGAAGGATTTATTTTGGACGGGTATGATTTGATTTATTTAGGGATGTAATTTCCTGTATAATGTTTTATGAAACTTCAATAAACAATCGTCTGTATGGAGGTATATAATGAAAAAATTCCTGTTTTTAATAATTGCTTTGTTAGCTTTAGGGGGGTTAATCATCAGCGGATGTGCGCAAAAAAAAGTTGCGCCCCCAAGCGAGACTGCTGGAGTTGGGCAGGATCAGCGTGATGTAAAAAAGGACGATCTATCGAAAATCCAACAGCCAACAGATAGAAAAAAACCTGATGAATTCATAACAGAAAAGCAGTTGGCAAAGGCTAAAACTGATGATATTGAGTCTTCTGTCATTGAACTCCAAAAAAAGATACAGGATGTTTATTTCGATTATGACAAATACAACATCAGGGATGACTCAAAACCTGTTATCAAGAACCTTGCAGATATACTCTCCAAAAATCTAATGATAAAGGTAGTGATTGAAGGGCATTGTGATGAAAGAGGCACAAACGAATATAATCTCGGATTAGGCGATAAAAGGGCTCACGCCGTAAAACAATACCTGATGTCTCTTGGCATCCCGTCAAAAAGGATAGAGACCGTGAGCTATGGAGAAGAAAAGCCCATTTGCAGAGATTCAAATGAAGACTGCTGGGCAAAAAATAGAAGGGCGCACTTTGTCCTTTTAGGAGAAAAATAACATGGCTAAGATTTTCAGCTTTCTAAATAGACGCTCAGGTCATATTATGCTCAGTTTTAAAAAAATCGGCTTTTTAATGCTTTTCTTGTTTTTTCTTAATTCATGCGCTACCACCTCTGACTTAGAAAACCTTAGGACAGACATTAGAAACACCCGGATAGCTACACTTCATCAGCAAAAGGATATATCTGAGCTAAAAGAAAAGGTTTCCCAGATGTCTGGCGAAATAAATGCCTTAAAGGAAGCCGCTGTTAAAGAGCAGGCTTTCGGCGCAGTTAAAGAGTCTCAGATGTCCGCACTGCAACAGATATCCGAATTAAATGCTGAGTTGCAGACCCTTAAAGGCAGGCTTGATGAAAGCAAACATGCTACTGATAAAAGCCTTAAAGATTTGCTCACAGAGCGTGAGCTTCAGAATGCAAAAATAGCGGCTATCGAAAAAGAACTCGCCGAACTGAAAAAGGCGACTGGCGTTCAGGCAGAACCCAAAAAAGAAGCTCCTGCAGAACAAAAACCTCCTAAAGATAGTGTTACTCCTCCAGAAACAAAGGCAGCGGAGAAACCAGAGGCAAAAGACCCGCAAAAGATATTTGAAGCCGCTCAGGTAGATTTTAAGGAAAAGAGATATGCTCAGGCAAGACAGGGCTATGAAAGATTGATTAAAGAATTCCCCAAACACCAGCAGGCGCCTGTCTCTCACTTTGGAATAGCAGAAACTTACTATGCTGAGAAAAAATATGAGGATGCAATCCTTTCTTATGAGAATTTTATGAAGAAATACCCGACTAACGAGAAGGTCAGAATGGCAATGCTCAAGCAGGGATATTCCTTTATTGAATTAGGCGACAAAAAGACAGGCAAGGTTATTCTCGAGAAATTGATCGAAAAATATCCCCGTTCAACTGAGACGGAACTGGCAAAAAAGAAGCTTGCTGAAATACTACCCAAGAAAAAAAGATAGGTTAAAGCAGGCAGGACAATTGATTGTAGGAATTTATGAAAGATAGGCATAACCGTCTCATTAACTACCTGCGAATTTCAGTTACCGACCGCTGCAATCTCAGGTGTGTTTACTGTATGCCTTCTGACGGCATAAAACCTGTAAGACACAAGGACATATTGAGCTATGAAGAGATCATAAGAATAGTCAGGATTGCTGTCAGCTTAGGCGTGCAGAAAATTAGAATAACGGGTGGCGAGCCGCTTGTAAGAAGAAATCTTTCTTATCTGATTTCTTCTATCGATAAAATAGAAGGCATCGAAGATATCAGCCTGACGACAAACGGACAATTGCTCAAACAGCACATCGAAAATCTTGCGATGGCAGGCTTAAAGAGAGTCAATATAAGCCTCGATTCATTGGACCCCGAAAGATATCGTTCCATAACAAGAGGCGGAGATATAAAGAAGGTGTTAGCTGGTATTGAAAAGACTGCAAGCCTCGGACTGCTGCCAATCAAGATAAATATGGTGCCTGTGCGGGGCTTTAATGACGACGAGATTGAGAACTTTGCAAATCTATCAATTACAACTCCTTATCATATAAGATTTATCGAGTTTATGCCTATAGGGGCTAAAGATTTCTGGCAGCCTGACAGATATATTTCAACAGATGAGATTAAAAAAAGGCTCTCGGGTTTAGCCCCTTTGAATCCAGTCAAAATCAAAAAGTCAGGTCCTGCCAGCTACTACAAATATGATAATGCAAAAGGATTGATAGGTTTCATAAGCCCTGTTTCCAACCATTTTTGCGACTCCTGCAACAGGCTGAGACTCACATCAGAAGGCAAGATAATGCCCTGTCTCTTTTCAGAGACGGAGATCGACCTTAAATCAGCAATGCGGGCAGGCGCAAAGGATGCGGAAATTGAGAGGCTCTTAAAATTATCTATAGAGATAAAACCTTCAGGTCACAGCGTTAATGAAGAAGTAGCTTTGGAATACTTCAAACCTATATCAAAGATAGGCGGCTAATTCAGCAACCGCAGGGCTGATGGTTATAAATATCATGAACGGCGCACTCCTTAATGTCCAGAATCTTTCGGTTTTATTGAAAGCCGATGGAGCAGAGCTGCCATTAGTATCAGATGTCTCATTCGAGATAAAACACTCAGAGGTATTCGGTCTTGTAGGTGAAAGCGGTTGCGGGAAAACCCTGACCGCCCTCTCAATCCTGAGGATTCTCCCGCAAAATATCGCCTCCAGAGGCAAGATTCTTTTCGGGGGGAAAGAACTCCTTAGTCTTACCGAAGAATCAATGCGCAGCTTAAGAGGGAAGGATATCGCCATGATATTTCAGGAGCCGATGACCTCCCTAAATCCTGTTCTCAGAGTTGGCTATCAATTAAAAGAAGCGATTCTGTCCCACTCAGACATATCTAAGAGTGATGCCCTCGCAAGGTCGGTCGAATTGCTTAAAGCCGTTGGGATACCTTCGCCAGAATTGAGAATCAATGACTATCCACACCAATTGTCAGGGGGAATGAGACAACGGGTGATGATAGCGATGGCTATTTCTTCCAATCCTTCCCTGCTGATAGCTGATGAGCCCACTACCGCGCTTGATGTAACCATCCAGGCGCAGATACTCCAACTGCTTCAACAATTGAAACGCGAACGCAAAATGGCAATTTTATTCATTACGCATGACCTAAGTATAATATCGGAGCAGGCGGACAGGGTAGCAATAATGTATGCTGGCAGGATAATCGAGCTCGCCGGAGTTGATGAGCTTTTTAACAACCCACTTCATCCATATACTCAAGGACTTCTTGCATCCCTGCCCGGAGAGAAAGGCGTTTTGCTGAAACCAATACCTGGATTTGTGCCCAATCCCGGAAATCTACCCGAGGGATGCAAATTTGCCGAACGCTGCAACCTAACTGATAAAAACTGCGTTTCCTATGAGCCTGAATTAAGAGAAATCTCAACAAATCATTATGTGAGATGTATAAAATGTCAGAACAAAGTCTCCTGAGAGTCGAGTCATTAAAGAAATACTTCCCATATAGAAAAGGTTTTGGTAGAACTAAAAACTACATCAGGGCTGTCGATGGGATTTCCTTTGATGTAAGACCCAACAGTGTTTTTGCGATTGTTGGAGAAAGCGGTTCGGGGAAATCCACGGTTGCAAATCTGATTCTAAGACTTACCGAACCTACAGAGGGGAAAATTTATTTTAAGGAATCCGATGTCCTGGCTTACAGGCATAAAAGCCTGAGGGAATACAGAAAATCTGTCCAGATGATTTTTCAGGACCCTTATGCATCTCTGAATCCGAGAATGAGGATTATAGATATGCTCGGCGAACCTTTTAAAATACAAGGAATCCCACAAAACGGGGGGTTGAAAAAAAATGTTCTGGATTTGCTCGAACGGGTCGGCATGGGCGCTGATTCCCTGAACAAATATCCCCATGAATTCAGCGGTGGACAGAGGCAGAGGATATGCATAGCTCGTGCGATAGCGGTCTCTCCCGAACTGCTGATTGCTGATGAGCCTCTTTCGGCTCTTGATGTCTCAATACAGGCGCAAATATTAAACCTTTTCCATAAAATCAAGGAAGAATCAGCCATCTCCTTTATATTCATCAGTCATGACCTGAAGGTCGTCCGATTCTTCAGCGACGAGGTAGCAGTGATGTACCTTGGGAAGTTCGTAGAGCAAGCTAAAACAGAGGAAATATTCTCAACCCCCCTGCATCCCTATACAAAACTGCTTATTGCATCCGCTCCAAGGCTAAGGAAAAAGCAGGACAAGAGCAAAACAGGCATATTATATACTGGTGTAAGCTCCCATGAAGTCCAAAGCCAGATTGCTGCTCCTTCAGGCTGTTTATTCCATCCAAGATGCCCTGAGAGAATTGCCATTTGCAGCAGAGAACACCCTCAAACAAAAGATATCAAGGGGAGGTTAGTAAGCTGTCATCTCTTTTAGAATCCCTGCCTTTTTGCGGCAAGGATTTAAAAAGGATATTTTACCGAAAACAGTTAGTGAAAAAACCTGTGGAAGAAATTGAAGTGTATGAGCATCTTAAATTATTTTCTTCCCCTGCCACCTGCCCACAAACTCGCCATGGATAAAGGTATGTAAAGGCATCAAAAGGAGAGCTTGAGGAATTTAGATTTTTTACAGTTTTTATGATACAAATAAAACTGTTGAGGCAAGACCCCTAACTCCCAAAAAAGAGAAACTCCTTCTGGTTTATTGCTTTTAAGTGATGTAATAACATCATCCATTCGTTGAAAAAAACCAAAAGAAGTTAATAAAATGATAAAACAAACGAGCTTCATTTCAAACTTGGATTAACAAAAAGTGAATATTGTCTGAGCGTTAGCGAAAACAAATAGTGGAAAGATTTTTTAAGGGTCAATTTTTCGCTGCATAGAGCATATCAAATACCGCCATCCCTCTCTTAAGTGATGCAGCATCATTTTTGGCAGTTTTTCTAATACCGATTAAAATATCCTCAATCAAGTGTGTTTCTGGGACTCTATATTTTTTATCCTTGATATCCATTTCATGCACAATCTCGGCTATTCTCTGCAACACCTTGTTTTTGATCCCGAAAGATTTTAAGAGAACCTCGAAGGTGCACAAGTCTCCCCAATGTGTAAATGTCCCGCCATATATGTCAAAGGTAACAACACCGCTGTCAATTGTATTGATATCTTTTTCATCAATGAAATCAAAGATAGCATTTTTGTCTATGAATTTTTTAATTAGCCATGCCGACGCCATTCTATCAACAAAAGGCTTTTTTCTTGTTACCCATTTCTTACCAATATATTCTTCGATGTTTCTTCTTACAATATCAGGTGGTTTTTGTTTTTTTGCCCCAATCTCTTTTATACCCTTAATTTGAGTATCGGCAGACTCGAATCTTGCAGAAAGATAGCTGCCAAATTCGGAGCTAAAGAAATCTATTTTTCTAATTTCCCCAAATTCCCTGGCTAATCTTGCCCAATGATTGAAAAGCCTTTTCAAATTGTAAGCATCAGCTTCATTTTTAATGCTTTGTATCCTCCGCTCTATTTCCTCAAGCCTTTTTTCAATGTTTCGATAATCCTTATCCCTTTGCTGATTAAAAAGTCTTTTTATTTCATCGTTTGTTGTTGTCTCAATATTTGCAGCTACAGTAAATGCCCCTTCGCCACCTGTGTCATTTATCTCTGAGATCAGCCATTGGCAGAATTCAAGATTATCATCATTTAAAGGAAGGAGATACACAGAGCCTTTAAAGTGCAGAGCCCCTGCCTTCATGAGTCTTCTCCATATCTTCATCCTTTTGCTGACAGGTCTGGCGGGCATACTGTAAAACATAATAAGCCAACTATCTGTTTTTGTTTCTATATTCATTTGCTATCCCCTTCTTCATCCTTTTGCACGCCAAGGACAATCATAAAGAAAATCCCGGCGCAGGCAACAACGATTGAGGCGCCTAAAAAGGACTTAGCAATGCCGAAATAATATGCGACTATACCAGACACAAGCGGTCCGGTTGTATGCCCTATGTCCATTATAGAACCAAGAAGCCCCATGGACGAACCATAGGCTTCCCTTTTACTTAAATCGGCAATATAAGCCGAAGTAGCAGAAGTAACTATTGAAAGGCTTATGCCGATAAAAATACTCATAAGAAGCAAGAAAAAGAAATCCTCAAACAGCGGCAAAGCCCCTATGCAAACTACCCCTATAAATGTGCCGGCGATTATTTGCAGTTTTCTGCCGTGCCGGTCGGAAAATTTTCCCATAAAAGGCTTTGTAAGGGCAAGGGTAATTATCTGCGCCGAGAGCAATATCCCTACCTCATAGGCTCCATGACCTGCCTGTATGGAATAAAGGGGAAGAAACGTCTCAAATGTCCCGTATGCAAATAACATTGATGCTTCAATGAGGCATGTGAAGAGAATCGCCCTGTTTGCAACAACCTTTTTAAAATTCCTGAAGACCTCATTCTTCTCCCTCATCTTCTCTTCGCTTTCCTGAGCTGGATGGGGCAGCCTCCATGCAAGCATAAGGGTTGCAATTCCTGCAGCAGCGCTGATTATATAGACAGCCTTATAACTTAAAGCCGGAGAAAAAACGAGCAGGCTTATGACAGCCCCTCCTGCAACCGGAGCAAGGAATCTTCCAAGCAGTGTAGAAGTGGAAAACCAGCCCAGCTTCTCACCCCGCTCTTTATGAAACAGATCCGATACGTAAGCCATAGCGACCGGCATGAAAATGGCGGTTGCGAAGCCATGATAGAATCTTACGAGAGCAAGCTGCCATATGGAAGCTACAAAGAGATACAAAAACGGGGCTGTAGAAAAAATCAAAGAGGCAATAATGAGCATCTTTTTTCTGCCTATCTTATCAGAAAATATTCCCGCCGGGACGCTCGCGACAACCCCCATAAAGGCCGAAACAGCGGCGACCATTCCAACCTCCGAAGGACCTCCTCCCAGATAAGTAGCAAAAAGAGGAAGAACAGGGCTCTTAGCGATGGTAGAACTGAATACCGCAAAAAGCCCCGTTGTGCACAATAATAAGAAAGGGCTGAATCTCATTTATTTTTTGATCAGCCCCTGAATCTCTTTATGATATTTTAGATATCTTCCAAGAGTTGTCTCGTTTTTCCCGTACTTGGGATATGTTTTTAGAATCTCTTCAAATCTTTCTTCTGCTTCAGCCTCACTTTCAATTTTCACAATCCTGTCTGTGATAATATCCACAAGCCTGTCGGCATATATAATTATTCTTTCCTCCAGTCTACTAAGTGTATAGTCTTTAACGGGCAAACCAAGTTCAATAGCTTCGGCTTCCGTCAACCCCCCACGAATGTGCTTCTCCATAATCGCCGTAATCTGCGGTGGAAGCCCCAGTTCTTTACCCATCTCAGCGCCTATTCTCCCATGCTCTATGGCGTGGGTCTTAGCCTTTCCGAGATCGTGAAACAACGCACCCCTTCCGATGAGTTCAATGTCAAGTTTCGCATCTGTTCTACCCGCTATCTCCAGAGCCTTTTCAGCTACCTTTATGCAGTGCATTATGTCATCCTCCGAGACGCCGGCTTTCCGGAGCAAATCGATATCTGAAGCCTTAATTGTATAGGTCATTATTGTACCTCCTGAAAATATTATTTAACCCCGAAATACGCAAGTGTATCTGCAACGGCTTTTTCGAGATCATCCTGAACATGCTGGAACTTTGCCTTCAAATCGTCATGGATATGCTGTAGGTATTCCTGCAGCGCCTCATCGCCATATTTGTCCTTGAAAATCTGACCATACTCATAAATCTTTGTAACATCATGTCTCTCGGCTTTTTTAGCAGGGTCGCCATCAATCCATTCATGAATCTCCCTATAATCCTTTCCTGTCCTTTCAAGGCTAATCTTCAAGTGTTTCTCTATTGGCGGCATTTTTCCTCTCCTTTAAATGTTATATATGTTACATAATATCATATGTTACATAAAATATCAAAAGAATGTTTAAACTTAAAATCGGCGATATAACAAATAGCTTCATAAAATCTATAGGATAGATAGGAGGAAAATCATTGATAGGATTTCTATGACAGTGGGAATAGTGTTTCGCTCATTCTCGGAAGGCATCCTTGCCTTCCTCAGAGGTCACCATCACGCCTCACCATCCTCTGGTGAGTCTTTTGTGATGGTGAAAGCCGCTCAAAACCATTCACATTGTCATATCAGCGTTTTCTATATTGTTCCTATCGCTATTTTTCGGATAGAAAGGGCAGGTGAAGGGTTTTTATACGACACCTTATAAAAAGAAACTTCATCGAATTTTAGAAAAAGGCATTGCATTAAAAGATAAAACAAAATTTAAATAAACCTTGTCGATTATAAAAATTCTAAAGCTACCCTTTGTGTTGATATTTTTGGATAAAATTGGTCAATTACTTTGGGATGGATGAAGCGGAGGGAATTGACTCAAGGACAAAAATCTTATTGTATTTTTGTGATTAATTCATTAGCAGAAAGTGGTATTTTTAATATCTCTTCTACAGATTTGATAAATTTATTTATATCTGAGAGGTTATCCATCGTTGCATCTGCGCCGGCTTGATGCAGATCTTCTATAGAATAAGGACCTGTTGCCACAGCAATACAAAAGGCTCCATATGGTTTTGCGCAGTGAACATCTCTGGGGGTGTCGCCTATAATAAGGCAGTCGCTGAAGTCAACCTTTTTTTTGTAAATCTTCTCAAATCTTTTTAACGCATGGGGCAGCAATTTGTTTCGGTCTTCGTCATCACTCCCAAAAGCCCCGAAAGGGAAATATTTATTCAGTTCAAAAGCCCCAAGCTTTATCCTTGCCCCCCTCTCCATATTGCCTGTCAAAAGCCCAAGGGCAAAGAAGCCGTTATAATTGTTCAGGATTTCGAGTATTTCAACTACACCCGGCATAACCCTTCTTCTGTTGTTGTTTATCTCTCTGCTTAAGGTTTGGAGATAAAATTCGATCAGTTCATTAATTATATGGTTATTTAAGGGGAGATTATGCTCAATAAGCCCTTCTTTGATTATCTGCGTATCTGTTTTCCCTGCCATATTGATATTAGCAAAGGCATTTTCTATGGAAAAATATTCTCGAAAAATAATATCAAGAGACCTCGAACCAGCCCTTCCAGTATCAACAAGTGTTCCGTCAATATCAAAAAGAATAAGTTTGTTCACAAATCAAAACTCCTGTGCTGAAATTGCATAATTATTCAGACAAATAATTATAACATTTCACAGGTGTCCAAAATAATATTCAAGCAGGGATATGACACGATTTCTTTGCCAAAGAACTACCTTCGTCCACGTGTAAGCCTTTGTGAGACTTCATATTAGTTTTGAAGTATTAACTAGTTGAGGCTTCCGCTTCGTCTTCAGCCTCCTTGAGGTTACCCGTGGCTTTGGCTCCAGAAATCGCATCATATCCCT